>Ga0233369_1000178_pt1 | contig 31933 bp, 22 predicted proteins | sample ElkDunMinimDraft_26_FD_191537 | JGI IMG/M metagenome (GOLD analysis project Ga0233369, IMG submission 191537) | Fecal eukaryotic communites from dung pellets of Tule Elk in California, USA - Elk Dung D16 | ecosystem: Host-associated > Mammals > Digestive system > Large intestine > Fecal | place... | reverse complement strand
ACTATACTGTCTTTTTGTGCCGAAGGCAAATCAAAATAAATATTCGCATCACGGTCGTATAGTAAAGGTTCGGCTTGTTTGCAAGCGGAAAAAGTAAGTATGCTTAAAGCTATACTTATCAATATGTAGGTAGTTATAGTTTCAATTTTCATACTCTATTTTTTTTGGTTACCATATATGATCTCGTCATCAGGCAGCGGTAATACAAAGAATTTGTTGTCAGGCTGTATTAAAGTTCCTTTAAGACCATTTATTGCACGATGCAATCTTTTGTAAGCATAGAAAAGTTGCCCTTCACCGTAGCTGTCTTTTCGAATTTCTTTCAAAATTTCAGTAATAAACGCATCCTTTGTTGTAATGGTCGTAGGTTGTTCGATTCCGCGATTGATACGCAGTTCATCCAAATATTGACGCGCTTGCGTAGGGTTAGTATCAAAACTGCTTTCTGCCGCTATCAAATACACCTCACTCAATTTAATAGCTGGGGCCATCAAGAAATGTAAGTTGGCAGCAGCACCATCCGAAAGTGAATTTCTACGGTATTTAACCACTTCAGATACATAGTCGGTTCCACTACTTACTGTCAAAAACCACTGCGTATAACGCATATCTGTAGCGCCAACAGTAGAAATTTCATAAATTGTGCGTGCATCATTCTGATCCAAGTGCATTCCACTTGTACCATTCGCAAACCAATAGGTGTTGAGGTCAGCATTCAATGTCGGAATATACCAGCCAAATAGAAGTTCTTTGTATTGAATTTTATCTTTATTTTTTTCTTCAACAGCAATAAAGTCGGTGGCATTTGTCCACGGAAATTTCTTGCTATCAATGATGATTTTTGCATTTAAAAGCGCCTTGGTATAATCTCCTTTATACAAATATACGCGAGCCAAAGATGCACATACGGCATAATAATTCATGCGGTGCCTACGATTTTGTAGGAACAAATCCGGATTGGTCATTTCTGAATTGGCCAATGTATCGGTTTCATTGGGATACCCGATAACGTAAAGCTTTGATATGATTGGGTCTTTCTCTAGTAATACCTTAGCTTTCTCTAAGTCATTTACTACCGAATCAATAACCGTTGTTACAGTAGCGAACTGAGTAGATAGATTCGAGTATGAAGTTACATAGGGAATAGCTTCCGCAGTAGCGCTTTGCTTGAAGCTAGGTGCAAACAGACGTAACAAATCAAAATGCATATACGCACGTAATGCATAGGCCTCACCTTTGATAAGGTTGTAATTGTCTCCTCTAAATAGGTTACGTTTTTGATCTATGTTCTCTAATATTAAATTGGCATTGACAATACCGTGGTATAAGCCTTTCCAAATGTTATCTTTTCTGCCCACGAAATATTGATCATCGTATTTGAATTCTGCTGTCGCTTTGTAGCGATACGGATCAAATGAAGAGATGGTATAGTTTTGTGCTAGGACTTCTGGCGTACCTACAGTCAATTCTTTGCCATAGAGATCGGTTTTACTCCCTCGGATATAAACACCCAGCAGGGCTTCTTTAAACCCATCTTCTGTTGTGAATAGTGCCGATTTGTCGATCTCTGTTTCGGGTTGTATATCTAACCATTTTGCACATGATGTGCTTAGTAAAAGCGTGAGCAGAATATATATTGGTAGTGATTTTCTCATTTTCAAACAATTTAAGTGGTTAAAAAGCGGCTTGTAATGCGAAGCTAACGCTACGTGCAAATGGATAACTTATTCCGCGTTCTTGTTGAATAGAAGACCATCGCATTAAATCATTGGTTGTCGCACTGATTCTTAAATTTGATAACCTTAGTTTCTGCGCAAACTCTGGATTCGCTTCGTAGGATATAAATAGGGACTGTAGATTGAGTAAATTATCATCCATGATGAAGCGAGAGGATACACGTGTCTGTCCGAGATCACTGATACTTTTGTAGAATGTATGATCTCCAGGTTGCTTCCATTTTTCTGCCAATACTCTATCGTCAACATTGTAGCGTGGGTCAGCATTTTCCACACGATCCACTATTGTTTGGTTGTACGATTTACCACCTACACGTAATTGAAGGTATGTCACTGCTGTAAACTGCTTGTAGCGCAATGTAGCTCCGAAGAAGCCTTCTGCCTTTGGAGTAGCTACTGCTACCACAGTGATATCTTTAGCATCCCAATCGTAGGAAAGTGTCCCGTTTTTTGTTAAGAAGATTTCTTTACCATTTTCAGGATCTATACCCAATGACGGTACAGCATAAATTGCATCTACAGATTGACCTTCGTTATAACGTAATAGGGGAACACCCATCAATGAATTGTCTCCTTGGGCATCATCAACGCGGTCATTATAACTTTTCAGTGCATTAGATATTTTTACAATCTTATTTTCATTGCGTACAAAGTTGGCCATAAAACTTAATGTCCAATCTTGTTTTTTAAGCGCGAATGCATTAAAGTTTAATTCATAGCCTTTATTCTGCATATCACCTAAGTTTTCTTTGTAGGATACGAAGCCTGTTGATGGTGCAATGTTTATATCCGCTAAGATATCTTTGGTAAGCTTGTAGTAATAGCGAGGTGAAATAGTAATTCTGTCTTGGAATAAAGCTAAGTCGATACCCAAATCCGTTGATCTTGTTTTTTGCCAGCTAAGGTTGTCATTACCATAATTATTCACAATAGCACCAATACCCGAAGAGTACCAATTGTCTTGTTGGTAGGCGTAAGTCGTACGGGACATATACGGTGAAAACTGAACAGCACCTGTCACACCGGTAGTCGCACGAAAGCGTAATTGAGAGATCGAAGCCACATCAAACCACGATTCATTGTGAACATTCCAACCTATACCTGTGGACCAGAATGGTGCAACTCTATTATTGGAACCAAACTTAGACGAACCATCCGCGCGAACTGTTGCATCAAATAAATACGTGTTTGCAAAGGAATAGTTTGCGCTCAAGAATGCACCTAATAGACGAGATTGATTAAGACTACTGTAGGGCTTTGCATTTTCAAGGTATCCTTTACTAAATCCAACACTTGTGAATCTATCGTTAGCAAATCCATGTGCTGTGAATGAACGGTAATCCGAAAAATCACTGCGGATATTTGATCCAGCTACAATGTTAATATTGTTTTGTCCGATGTTTTTCACCCAGTTCAGTCTGATGTTTCCATCCCAATAGATTTCATCGTTATTGCCACTTGTATAACTTCCTTTTTGATCTGTTTGGTTAGTAGGGTAGTGAAAGAATTCGTTTGATTTAGGCGAAAGGAAGCTGTCGTAAAGACTCATACGCTTTAATAAACTTAACTGACCACGTAGACGAAGACCTTGTGTGATTTCATAATCTACCGCTAAATTATTCATGACCTCTGTGTATTTAGATTGATCAAAATTACTTAGCGTTGCATTGTATAAAGGGTTTAGAACATTTTCACCGTAGGAAGAGCCATTGCTGTAATAGCGGTTCCACTCGTCCACCTGTTGCAGTATATTTCCATTATCATCAGTCATTCGGTAGTATGGATTCATACGTGCGTAATTGGAAAAATTGCCATAGGGTGACTCTATGCCTTGTACTGCTGCTATCGTGAGTTCATTTTGAAACTTGATCTTATTATTCAGATTATAACTTAAGTTTACGCCGCCGGAATACTGATTTCTTGCAGAACCTTTCATTACGCCAGGACGTGTCTGGTAGCGTAAATCAATACCATACCTGAATGTCGATGCGCCACCTTCAAGGTATAGCGCATGCTTTTGTCCTACTGCAGTACGTACAGGTTGAGCGATCCAATCCGTATTGATACCTCCAACCACATTCGCTAGCTTGTTGTTGTATACTTTATCCAATTCGATCTGAGCGATGTTTTGATTAACGTTACTGTATAGTCCAGCTAATCTTTCGTATTCCAATTTGTCACTTGCATTTAACAAATTGTAGTCTGATAAATCCGGCGCATTCACATTGGTCTCGTGCGAATAGCTTACGCGTAATTTTCCTTCTTGTGGAACCTTTGTTGTAATCACTACTACGCCATTTGCTGCTCTTGAACCATAGATTGCTGTAGCAGCTGCATCTTTTAGAATCGTTACGGACTCAATACGCGTCATATCCAAGTCGAGTACTTTGCTCACACCAACTTCATAGCCATCCAAAATAAAAGCCGGCATATTCGTGTTGGTAATTATATTATCACGACGCAAGATTTCATTGTTGCCCGTAGGAAGTGCAGAAGTACCACGTACCGTGATGTTAGGCATTGCATTGGGATTCGATCCCAAAAGATTGTTGTCCAATAATTTGAATGAAGGATCAAATACTTGCATGGCCTGCAATACGTTTTGTGGATTTACCTGTCTAAGCTCTTCTCCCGATTTTGTGATTGCAGTTCCTGTAAAGGAGTTTTTGTTAATCGTTTGGTAGCCAGTAATGATAACCTCGCTCACTTCACTTAAATCTTCTTTTAAAGCAATCTGAAATGTTTGCTGATTATCATTTAGTTTATACCTTAAACTCTCGAAACCAAGCATCTTGATGATGACAATACCATCTTGGGGGCGTTCGTTTAATTTGAATACCCCTTTATTGTCAGTCTTACCCAAGTCAGCTTGCGTGGATGCCACAGTGGCACCTGCGATAGGCGCTTTTTTTTGATCTGTCACCGTGATTGTAATTCCCTGTTGGATTTCTTCTTCTTTGGGAAGTGAGGTAGATGTAGGGGAGCTATTTTTGCTTTTGGTCAATACGATGGTGCGATCAACGATTTTGTAACCTACAGGTTGCTTATCAAATATTTGTTTTAAAAAAGCATCCAAAGGCATATTTCTTGCCGCTATGGATACAGCTTTACTTCCTTCCAGCATTGCCTTCGTTCCCAGAACTTCAAATTGTGTCTGTTTCTTGATGACTTGTAGTATATTTTCCAAAGACTCCCTATTAGAGGTATAGGTAATAGTCTGGGAGTAGGATGCATAACTAAGCTGAAGGAATGCGATAAAATACAGAAATGCGGTTAATTTGATCACTCGTAATAAGTAATTTAAATTCATTAAATTTGTTAAGGTTTAGTTTTGAGTTCTGTTACTTACACATGTAGATAGCTCAATAACTTACTGAACTAACTTTTAAACAGGGAGGTGTTGCAGCACTTCTCTGTTTTTCCATTTTTTAGATTATTCTTTTCTTATTTGTTGCTTCATATTATTTCGGTTTGACTTTGGTGATTAGTAATTTTTTATCGTTAGTTAGTTTATAGGCAATTTCGTTTTGTTGCAATAGCGATAGTATAGTCGATAGGTTGTTGTCTCGGTAGATACCTCCAAAAAATTCGACCTCTGGCACATCTGCATCGATGTCTACATCAATGTCATACCACAGCGTTAGTTCGTGCATCACTTCACGTAAACGTTTACCATCAAAATTAAACTTTCCATGAATCCAAGCTGTTGCTTGCTCGGGGTCTATGTTTTTCACTTGGATACGATTAGGCTTCACAATACTCTGTTGTCCAGGGGTAAGTATTATTGGTTTTAGTGTTGGAGAAGCGATTTGCACTTTCCCTTCGATTAATGAAGTTTTAACTGTCTTCGCTTCAGCGGACGAATTGACATTGAATTTAGTTCCTAATACACGTAACACCTGTTGTTCTGTATGTACCACAAAAGGCTTCGCTTTATCAGGTGTAACTTCAAAATAAAGTTCACCTGTCGCCCATACCTCGCGTGTATTACCCGTAAATGTAAGAGGATAGGTAAGGGAGCTACCCGCATTTAATTGTACTTTGGTACCATCAGGTAGTACAACGCGGTAATAACCACCTCTAGGTGTAGAAATAACAGCGGAAGAGATGTCATCCGTATTGATTAGCTCTTTGCCATCGCTGTATTTGATACTGTTTCCAGCAATAGCTACCTCTTCGTGCTGCGTGTCTAATGTTAATGTCGTACCGTCAGATAATTTTAATATAGCTTTATTCTCTGCAGGAGAATAATCCAAAGTTGCTAGATCTGTTTCTTCCGTAAGGCTATCTTTTGTTAAGTAGGGTAGTGCTACGAAAAGCCCAATAATGAGGACACATGCAGCTGCTACATAGCGTAACAAATTGCGCGTGAGAAAACGTTTGTGTTTAGTTTCTTTAGCTTCAATAGCGGGAAGAATGTCTTTCCAAGCACTTTTTGTATCTACATGAGTTAAGTAGCTATAAGATTCTTGTTGCACAGACTTATCCAAACAACGGGTATATAGCGCTGCATGTTCTGGCTTCTCATCCAGCCACTCTACTAACTCCTGTTCTTCAGCAGCAGATAGACTGTTGTTGATTTTTTTCTGGATGAGTATACTGATACGTAATGAATCTTCGTTTAGGTGCATACGCGGTAGTTGTTTGTAGTATATTACCGCGCCAATAGGAAATAGTACCTAGTCCGATGTGATTTTTTCGAAAATAAAATATGCGGATAGCAATAGCTGAAAAGTGTCCGGTGCTAAATGCTGCCGCAATTGCTTCAGCGCGCGCATTTTATAATTTTTAACAGTCTGCAAAGAGATGTTCATTTCCTTTGCTACTTCTTGATTTGATTTGCCTTCCAAGTAGGTAGAGACGATGACAGCCTTTGCTTGCTCCGGTAGTTTATTTATCGCTTCATACAGTTCGCCCATTACCTCCGACTGAATCATATGTTGCAAATGATGATCTTCATAGGGTTGCTGTATGCTGTAATACTTTTCTTCACGTTGCAGCGTGCGCTGGTGCGCGACTTGGTGATTAATGCCTATTTGTTTGGTGCTCAGGTAAAGCGTGTTTTTAAGGTGCTCTATGGATTTAAAGCTTTTGTCGCTGTTCCAAATGCGTATAAAAGCTTCTTTGGCAATGTCTTCTGCTTGTTTATCTTCGGTAGCAAACGGAGCAGCATACAGGCAAATACGAGGATAATAGGTGTTGAAAATATATTCAAAAGCAGTCTGATTGCCATTCGCTAAATGTTCGAGCAAAAGATCAACTTCTTCATAAATATTTAGACTATCGGTATTCACTTTTTCTAAAACAGAATAGGTTAGATTCGGATCATGCAGTTTTAGCAATAACAACCTTTCATCGCATGACTCGGTAAAGATATGCAAAGCTAAATTAATTCAGCGAATTAAAATTCTTAGAATTTAAATCTCTCCATTGTATTAAGTGTACAGAAATTCAGCTCCTTATCTTTAGGTGTGTGCACCATTTTAGTATTCCGCGGTACACTGTGACTGGTGCTGAACAGGGAAATTGCAAGAGTTAGCGATAAAACAAAGTTTATTGGCTTTCGCATGTAGGGAATTTGCTAGCTCAATGGTAGCACTATCTTGTACAACCACTTTAGGTGCTAATATCACTTCTATAATTTTGCCCGATCCATCTGGATAAGTTTCAAGAATAGCTTGTGCGTGATCCGTATAGGATATGATTTCAATCTGATGTTGCGCGCAGACATAGAGATAAGACATCATATGACAGGATACCAAACTGCTCAAGAGTAGATCTTCAGGGTTGTACATGGATGGGTCACCTTTGAAGGCTTTAGCGGCAGATACTGCCAGATCAGCTTTCCCTTGGATATGAACAGTATGGCTTTTAGTTGAAATTGTAACCGCATTAGCTGCTGTCTGCTGTATTTTCTCCCAAGTGAGTGTAGCTTCAAATGTATGCTTATTCTTCATTGGAATTAAAAGTAATAAACTTCTTAACAATAAAAGCCATTTCAATTAAGAAACAGCTTTTTGCAATATATTTAGATAAATGTATAATGTCTTTATTAGGCGTGCTGACCCTTATGAATACCTTCTGCAAATTCTTCTACGATCTTCTTGTTGAATGCAGGTAAGTCATCAGGTGTACGACTTGTAACTAAACCTTGATCTGTGACCACAGCACTGTCTTCCCAAAGTGCTTTTGCATTAATTAAATCCTTTTTGATAGCACCTACGGAAGTGATTTTACGTCCTTCTACAACTTCTGCATCTATGAGCACCTGTGGTCCATGGCAAATAGCTGCAACAGGTTTTCCTGCGCTAAAAAATGCTTTTACAAAAGATAAAGCGTCTTGATTCACACGTAGTTTGTCGGGATTAATCACACCACCAGGAATTAGTAACCCGTCGTAATCGTCTACATTGGCGCTTGCTAAAGGAAAATCTACTTTGAAATCCTCATCCCAATCATCGCCTTTTTTAGACCGTACTTTTTCTTCTTGCGGAGATATGATATCAACTTGAGCACCCGCATCTACTAGAGCCTCTTTTGGACTTGTCAACTCGATTTGTTCAAATCCATCTTCTGTCAAAATTGCGATTCGTCTTCCATCTAATTTTCTCATAATATACCTTTTTTTAGTTCTCTTATTTTGAACAATACAGTGCTCTTTTAGTTCGGAATCAATTGTCAAAATTTAAAATCATTATATATTTTATTCGTACTTTAGAAATTCTATATTGTAATCGTTATAACGCTGTACCTATGAAAATCTATATTATCGCATTAATATCTCTTGTCTTTAGCTTTGTGACTAATGACTCTTTTATTTATGCGCAGGAGACCACGTATACCCATCAAAAAGATATTAGTTATACCCCCAATACGGACGCTTACAGTAAGGCGCAATGTAAATTGGATGTATATTTCCCTACTAACAAAAAGGATTTTGTCACGGTACTTTGGTTTCATGGTGGAGGTTTGACTGGAGGAAACAGAGAGATTCCTTCTTATTTGAAAAATAACGATATAGCTGTTGTAGCGGTAGGTTATCGTTTTTCGCCTATAGCGAAAGTAGCCGATATTATTGAGGATGCTGCCGATGCGGTGAAATGGACATTTGATAATATTGAACAATTGGGTGGTAGCAAACAAAAAATAATTATAGGCGGATATTCGGCAGGAGCATACCTCTCATTAATGCTGACTTTAAATCAAGACTACCTCCGCAAACGAGGACTTGATGCCAATCAATTATTTGGAGTAGTATCATTTAGCGCACAAACTATCACACATTTCACTGCACGTAAAGAATTGGGGATGCCTGAATTGCAACCTAAGATTGATGAACTCTCGCCACTGTATTGGGTGAGGAAGGACATACCACGTACGCTATTGTTGACTGGCGATAGGGAATTGGAAATGATGGGACGCTATGAGGAGAATGCTTACCTACTACGTATGCTGAAGTTGCACGGCAATACCAATGTCGAACTTTATGAATTGGATGGATACGGCCACGATATGGATTATCCGGCTTACCCTTTATTGCTACGGGCTATTAAGAAATGGAATAAGTAGTGTTTATTGCCAAAAGGCTTCAAAGTCCTGTTGTCTCGCTTAAGATGCAAGCCTTATAAGTTATTTAATCTCGCTCGAGCCGCGAGGGGCTCATAGTTTCATTCGGAGATTGCTTCGCAATTTCTTCCTTGATGACGAAAGTATGCAAAGCAATCAAGGCTTGGATATTTTAGCTAAAATCAACTTGTTTCCGCTAAACAGATTTGAGCCGTTTCACTTCTTAAATCTGTTTTTAACGCTTCAACTTCGTTGATTTCTTTACGCTAAAAAATCCTAGGCCGTTTCTTTTGGATAGTATAAATAAGGTTTTTATTGCTTCTATCTTAAAAAGACGACCTAAGATTGCGCAGGCGTCAAGAATTGTAAAGGATTTTCGTTAAGAAATCAAACTTGTTTGAGCGAAGCGAGTTTGTTTGATTTTAGAAAATACGAATACAATTTAGCCGAGCAATCTAGTCTTGATTTTTTGCTTCCTTTTTTATCAAGAAAAAAGGAATATGCCCGTCCGGCCTTTAGAGGACACTATAATTGTTAATGGTTAATTGATGATGAATAATTAAGAATTACGTCTCTTTAATTCCTAATTATTACAAATAGTTGTACTAGTTTGATTGAAAGCGAAATTGCTACTTGAAGTAGTCAAATTATCAGCTCTTACGAATTTCATGAGTTCGGTATAAGGTTGTGGATTATTTACAATGACGGCATCCTTAAGATTTAAGTCTTTCGGTACAGCTACAGTCTGATATTTTTCAGCTAAGCAGCGCGGGTTAGCGATATCTATCCAATCAAATGAAAGATTAGCTGGATTGATTGTAGCAATGTTTGATTTGTCAATAGGGAAAGCATCATTTCTATATTTTCTGTCTAAACCGTGCTTATTGACTAACTGTAAGTTTTTGTCAAAGATCAAGACGTCGTGAGATTTTAAATTTTCGCGTGTACTGGTCACTACGTTAAATGTGACAGCGTATTGTCCTTGTGCATTTTTATTAACCTTGGTAATGATTACATCACCTGTATTATAAAATATAGCACTATTATAAACCTTACCTTGACTATCAAATTCAACAAGGATAGGCGTCGCAAAGAACCCATTCTGTGAGCGATAATCGGATATCGCAAAGAATCGGTCGCCGCTCACCTGATGTATTGTATGGGAAGGAAATGCCGTAGCGGGCTTTGTATCCGCAAAATCAATCTTGACGTGTCTCAAAGCTTTTAAATCGGATACTCGTAAGACTCTATACTGTAACACGCCCCCTGGCATCATCAGCATAATATCATTGCCAGCTTGGAGTACATCGTTAGCATGCATCCAGATATTGCCCTTATCACTTATGCTTATGGATGCTAGCACTTCTCCTGATTCTGGATCTACTTTGTACAAATACAGTACTGACACACACCATAAATAGCCATGGATAAGTTTGACAGATTTTGCCGCCAAACTTGTGTAGTTATTGTATATACCCAAGTCCATGACATAGCGTTTTGCCCATTTTACGTGTCCATTTGTATCAATTTTCATCGCACCCATATCATCGCCTCCAGGATAGCCGTAGATATAGGTATTGCCTTGTTCATCCATGGTCATGGCATCAGATTTTAATAAATCGTGAAAAGTTATCTCCATTATCTTCTCTACTTTTTTTCTTTCATATGGATTTGAGCCAAATATTTCTTCCTGTTGTATACATCTGGATGTGTATTTTGTATGTAACCTGTCGTATAAAGATAGTCCCCATGATAACCAATTAAAGTCTCAAACATGAAGTTCTTATCCACTTTGACTCTAGTCATCGTAGAAGCTGTATTGCTGGGTTTTTCCGTCTCAGTTTCGGTTTCAGTTAGGTCTGCAGCTATATTATTTTTTTTTGCACGAAAGGGTACTAAGAATGAAAAGAATACAGATGAAGCATAGCATGCTAAATTTTGATTGCACGATATTCATAGTTATTTTATGTTTGAACAATGGTTAATGTGTATAAAGATCATTTTTAAAGTGTTTAATGACAATACGATGGATTACGTATTTTGCAACTGCAATTCGCCAACTTGCTTTATCATTAATCTAGCTCTATCTTCTTATTTCATAAGAAAAATAATACCGTATAAGCTCGTTTTTCGAGAAAAATAACCTAAAATTTCTTTAATATTAAAATATTATCGCTATATTACATATGAAAAGCTCTTTTTCATTTCAATATCAACACACACTAACCAATTAGAATATGAAGATGACTGACCAACAAAATGATTATATTCTTCAGCAGTTGCAGCAATATATCAGTGAAAAGATTAATCCAAATGAAATAGAATGGATTGAAGAACAAGAAATGATGGACTGGCACAAGGTCAGCAAAAGTACTTTATTCCGCTTGCGAAGTCGCCGACGCATACTATTTGTCAAATTGGGTAGCCGTGTTATGTACCCTAAACAATTGATTCAAAAATATTTCTTTAATCGCTTGATAAAGTAGGTTATATGCTTTGTAATTAAAAGAAATAGTTTTCCTGATTTTTCTTGTGTATTCTCTGCCCATTCTTTCGGGTAGAGCGTGGATAAGCTATGTCTTATACCTAACTCTTACAACTACTCTTCATAAGCACTTATTGGGGTTTCCTTCGGTACTTGTTCGGAAAAAAGTCCATTTTTCCGAAGGACACCCGAACAAGACCCGAACAAGACCCGAACAAAATATATTAAAGTGTTCAATTTCGATCAAACGCGGTCAAACTCGATCAGGTGACATCAATCTCGTTCATTCGTGGTCAATCTCGGTCAATTTCGGTCAAAATTCTTGCATTGGGTTTTTACGACTTTACTTTGATGCTAATAAATCGAAGTATTAACAATTAAAACCATTGATTATGGCAACATTTGAGAAAGGAATATTAGGCGGATTTTCGGGGAAAATCGGTAATGTAGTAGGCGCAAGATGGCGCGGAAAAGATATTATGCGTTCGGTGCCGCGCTCGTCGAGCCGTCTGCCGACGGAGTCACAATTGTATCAAAGGGACAAATTCAGGATGGTGTCCCAGTTTTTGAAACCTATACAACCTGTATTGGCGATGTAATTTGGCAGTTCGCAGGGGAGCAGATCTCGCAGCAATTTGGCGGTATCGTATCACCTCAAAGAAGCGGTATTGGGTATAGTACCTCCGTTTGATATGGACTACACCAAGGTGATGTTTGCGAAAGGAGTGCTGTTGGGGTTGTCGGATTTTCAAGCTACGCTCAATGGTAACAATGTAGACCTTACTTGGACGGACAACAGCGGACAGAGCAATGCTAAAGATACCGATTCAGTTTTGATACTGACCTATAATGCACATACGCAGGTTTTTGATTACATACAAGACGTGGCTACACGTGTGGCAGGAGCTTACAGCCTGTCGCTATTGGGTAATGCAGGGCAGGAGGTGCATGTATGGGTTGCTATACATGCGGTAGACAAATTGCTGGTGAGTACTTCTTCTTATGTGGGAAGCTATACGATTTAGTCGATTAATACTATTTTGTTTTGAACACCTCTGTCAAGTGATGGAGGTGTTTTTTTAATTTATAATCTCGAGCTTGAAGTTTTAATAATTGTTTAATATATTCTAACTGTTATTTAATTTATCTGCTAAATTTCTACGTTCTATTAACATCACATCAGATCCATAAGGTAATAGAATACCAACTTGCTAATAGTTGATTACAAGATTTAGAGTAATTGTTATCCCTCAAGATTTTTTCAGTTTACTAATGTTCTGTTTTATTGTGATTTAATTGCTTCATACGGTTTCCCGTATATTATTTTAAGGTTTTTCTAGCTATATTTAAGCACATATTAACAGATAACAAAATACTACATGGCGAGTTTCGAACAGACGTTCAAAAATATAGATGATTTATTATTTAAGGATTCGGGGGCGGATTCGGAGATTGATTATATAGAGCAGACATCCTGGATATTGTTTTTGAAATATCTGGATAGTTTTGATCAAAATAGAGCCGATGAGGCGATACTAGAAGGGCAGGAACATCAGCCTATCTTCGAACCTAAATACCAATGGGAGCAGTTGCGTGAATTTCAAAAGGTCTTAGATGCCGAAGAAAGCGATATCTATGATATATTGTCTTATGTGGCATACAATACGGATATGCTAAATCGCCGTGACCGTGTTGCAAAAGCAAAACAACAGGTCTTGGATTTGGAACCTGCTTATCAAGAGTTCTTGGATTTTGTGATGCAACAGTATATCAGTAAGGGGGTAGAGGAGTTGGATGACACGCGGTTGAAGTCTTTCTTGGAATTAAAATACTCTAGCATACACGATGCTAAACCTGTATTAGGTGACTTGAATATGGTACGCCAACGGTTTATAGATTTCCAACAGTATTTATATAACTAATAATATTTCTAACCCTTATGATGAAGACCTATAAGCATATCTATATCTTCTTATTTTTAAATATCCTATGTTTATCAGGTGTGTATGCTCAATTTTCAAATGTTAATTATAATAATGCAGCCACACCCGAAATGGTTATTAAACAGATTGATAATTATGATTTTAGTACGGTAATTCATTTTAGTTATACAACTATTTCAAGTCTAAGTTTTAGTGGCTCAGAGGATATAGTTTTAGTTCAAAATGGTAAAAATTTCAAACTAATAAATAGCTTTAATTTACCCCTAGATAATAAAAAGCATATTTTCAACGATAATGGTGATAAGCTAAATTTTTCATTGGAATTTGAAAAATTAGATTCTGTAGGATTACCATTTACCATTAAAAGTAAAAGTGCAACTAAGTTTAATATAGATCAAATAATTGTGGATTCCTCACACTTATCAGATTTTATTGATGTAGACTCTTATGTAGGAGAAACTCCGTCTCGAGAGTTTTTTATTTTTTACAATGAAGGATATCCAGTACTAAAATATTCTTATAAGGGGATAGTATTAGCTGTTAAACTTTTAGTAAAAAATGATTATGGTGTATATTATCAACCTCAGATTATAGTTCAAAATTACAATAATAAAGACTTCTTATTTGACCCTTCTAAGATATATGCACAATATCATTATAAAGGGAAATTTTATAACGCTAAAGTATTCACAGATAAAGAATATGCAAGAGTTGTGAAAAAGAAAATGTCCTCAGATCGATTTTGGACAGGATTAGCAGATGGTTTAGCAGCTGTTGGAGCAGGGTATAGTTATATTTCAGGTAGTTCGAATACCTATGTTACTGCTGCTGGTAAGTCTATGAACTATGGCTTTTTTGGTAATAATTTGTATGGAAATATTAACATGAGTAAAATGAGTGCTAATATAAGTACATCGTTTTCTGGAAGTAGTTATAATGGAATGAATACTTTTATTGCAGCTCAATTCGCCAAACAAAATATGGAAAACTTAAAGGCTCAACAAGTGGACAAGTTGAATGCATTACAAGGAGGTTATATCAAATTAAATACTATCTTTCCAAATAGTGAATATACAGGCTACACAAATATTGCTTATTCCAAAGGCTTAGAAAGCTTCCTAATGAAAGTCGAATTAAATAAAGAAGAGTTTTTCTTTGAATGGGATAAAGAAATGCTTAGACAATTAATTGATTAAAAAGACAGTTATTTCAAATTAATTATGTCGATAGAATAATCCGAAGATAGCATATAAAAGATGTCTATCAACAACAATAAATATAATTAACCAATTCTTACAAGTACTTATTTCAATATGAAACACATTAATCTCAAATTAGGGATTACCAAAATTGAAGATTTATTAATTAATCAAACCATTACACAGATAGATGATGGTAAATCTAAAAATGATATAAAATTACAAATTCCCAATTATCAAAGGCCCTATAAGTGGTCATCTAGAAATGTCATTCAACTTTTGGATGATATCATACATGCCAAAAACGAGAACAAAGAGATTTATCGTATAGGAACACTTATACTACATCATGATGAAGCTAAAAGTGTATATAATATAGTAGACGGACAACAACGTACTATTACACTTTCTTTGCTTTTGAAAGCCTTGAATGAGACCTTATCAATTCCGTTTCTAGATCAACGTATAAGTAGTAATGAACACAATAGATATAATATTCCAAAAAATTATCAAACACTAAAGCGTAGAATTGATAACATAGGTGAGAGTAAGGAAAAGCAAGATTTATTGGAATATATATACCAGCATTGTGAGCTTATTGTAGTTATTACAAAAGATATTTCAGAAGCATTTCAATTTTTTGATTCACAAAATGCACGTGGTAAAAAGTTATATCCACATGATTTGTTGAAAGCATTTCACCTTAGAGAGATGGGAGGTGTCAGTGCGGAAGAAACTGAGAAAACGGTGAAAACATGGGAGGAACTTGATCAACAGTTTTTAGCTGGTCTTTTTAGCGACTACTTATATCGCATAAAAGAGTGGATAAAAGGAAACTATGCAGAAGAATTAAGTGAGAAGAATATCAATAAATTTAAGGGTATTACGTGCGAATATAATTTTCCATTCGCACAATTCTATAAAGCAGCATTTGCTTACTCTGATATGTTTAACCAAGGTACCATGCCTTTTGTAACGGGAATAAGAGGTTTAAAGCCATTCCAATTAGACGCACCAATTATTGCTGGAAAGCCTTTTTTTGATTATGCTAAACATTATTTTGAAATCTTAAAAGACATTCAGAATAATGACAAGTATGAAGGATATCTAATTAATGATAATGAAATAGTTAAAACATTAGATTTACCTAAAAATAAACGTGGGGTAGGTAATGCCATTACTCGATTGATGTTTGATACCGCAATTTTATTGTATGTGGATCGATTTACACCTGCTCAAAAACCGACCAAAGAAGATTTAAATCTGTTGAATCAATATATAGTTTTTGCTTTTATTTGGGCTTATTCCTTACGTGCACAATATTATAATTTAGGTTGGCATTCAGCTCAACAATATATTCTAGGAAATCCTGAACGCACTAATTCATTTAATATTTTCAAAGCTATTAATGAGTTCGATTCACCGATAGAATTACTGAGTATGCTATCGGATAAAATTAATCCCCTTCCAAATAACAAAATCGTAGCGAAAAAGGATAATATAAAAGAGAAGGAAGAAAACGTTTATAAGAGTTATCTTTTTTATTTTGAGAAGTACAATTTTATTGCTTAAGAATATGCAGACACGCAAATTACCACTAGAAGAACTTTCTATATCCCAAATATATAATGAGGAACAAGCAACCTATGAAGTTCCAATATATCAAAGAAACTATGCTTGGCAAAAAGAAGAAATAGCCGCCTTGGTTCAGGATGTTTATGATGCATATAGCTCTAAAAAACCTGTCTATTTTATTGGAACATTGGTTAGTTTTCATAAAGGAGACAATGTGTATGAAGTTATTGACGGCCAACAACGATTGACCACTATCAATATCACACTAAAGGCCCTAGGTGTACCTCTAAAAAATAAGTTAACTTTTCGGGCGAGAAAGAAATCTGATGTTACCATAAACAGATTACCAGTTAGAGAGACATTAATAGGTAATTCGAATGAAAGAAAAAAAATAGTGAATGATGCATTTGCTCTAATTGATTTTAATCTAAAAGAAGGAGGAATAGTAAATGGTTTCCACTTTTCTAGTGAAGCCATCAATGAAATTGTACCATCTAATGACTTAGAAAATTTTAAGAATTATTTTCTGAACCAAGTACATATTATACATTATAAAGTTCCTAAAGACATCGATTTAAACCACTACTTCGAGATAATGAATTCTCGTGGAGAGCAGTTGGAGAAACATGAGATTATTAAGGCGCGTTTTATCGAGGTACTCGATGATAAGAGTAAAGAAAAATTCAATACAATTTGGGAGTGTTGTACGGAAATGAATGTATATATTCAACAAAAGTATCGAGATCCGAATTTGTTTGGGAATAGTTTTAGTGAATTTAAATTAGCAGATTTTGATAGTCTTCCAGAGGAGAAAGGGAATAAAGGGGATTTATCCATATCAGAGCTGTTAAATTTAGCCTCTATAGAGTTGTCTTCTTCAAAAAAAGAGAAGTTAGATTCCTTTCAAGCTATTATAGATTTTTCAAATTTCCTGCTTATTGTTCTTAAAATAACGAGAATGGAAGAGGATAATTTTGAACCTCATAAATTTATTTTGGATGATAAGGAATTATTAAGAGAATTTGATAAAGTAACTAACTTTGATATACAGTTCGCTAAACGATATGGCTATAATTTATTAAAAGCTAAATATTTATTAGATAACTACATTATTCATCATGATAACAATGATGATAAGATAGATAACAATCCTTGGAAACTGCAAGTTTGGTGTAATGAGGGTAAAAATGAATATCCAAAAAATTTAGCTGACAACACAGAAGCACAACACAAATTGGTACAATTACTTTCTATGTTTGAAGTAACATTTACTGCACGACAACGAAAGAATTATCTTTTCTATTGTTTGTATTATTTATTTAACAATGATATTTCAAACATAAATGCATATAGCTCTTTTGTTTCCGATTTAGCTAAAAAGTATTTTTTCGATGTATACTTATTAGCTGAGAATTTAAATTCAATCAATGTACCAAGTCCTGGAAGTTTTGATAAGATGATTGTAGAAAAAGAAAGAACTAAAGAAAATAAGGGACTCAATAGGACAATTCAGAATACTGAAGCTAAATTTTCGGAAGTTTATGGTGATGGTACGAAAGTTTCTGCAGGTATACCATTATTCGTTTTTAATTATCTAGACTACAAAATTTGGGAATTATATTATGACGAATTAAGAGGAGAAAAGACTAAGGAGGGTAGTGATTTAAGAAATAAATTCTTTGATAAGTTGGGATGCAGTGATTTTGGTTTAGAAACTTTCCAGAATTTCTATTTTTCAAGAACGAGGAGAAGTTTAGAACATTTTTACCCAACAGCTAACGCTAAAGGAGATACGGTGAGTCTGAGTCAAGAACAAATCAATTGTTTTGGTAATTATGCCATGATAGGCAGTGAAGTAAATAGTTCAGGAAACAGCTGGTCTCCTAAAACCAAGCTTTTACATTATTTAGATAGTTCAGGTAAAATAAAATTAGTAAGTGTAGCTTCTTTAAAATTTATGGTCATGATGCAGATATGTAATGATAATGAACATCAAAATCGTCCTAATGGTTTAGAGTGGGATTTTGAAGATATCATTCATCATCAGGAAAAAATGGAAAAAATATTAAATGCTTAGTTTTGTAGAACTTCTAAAGCCTTCCATTTACGGAAGGCTTTTATTTTTACTATCCTCTAAACCAAAATCATAGTCTCCTTGTTCTCTGCATAAATCACAACAATTATAGAAGTGGAATTATGACTAGAGAAGAAATTCAAGAATTAATTAACAGCGACTTTCATGTGCTGAAAGAGGGAATTGCTATAAAAGTAGATGGGGAGATCGTAGATTATATCCAGCAGCTGGATGAGAAGGGGAGTCCCGTGTATGTATTAAAGGATTTATTGGATTGGTCAGACGATGAGTTACAACAACTACAACCCGCAGCCCTTTAAGCTTCCAGATTGGATGTATAATATATTGGGATTGTTGCTGACAATAGCATTGATCTGGGCAGTATCGATGGGCGTGATTGATAAATGTTAATGTTAGAGTTTCTATTGCCTTGCTTGAAGTACTAGGTTTGAATGTTTTGTAGTCTCGCTCGAGCCGCGAGAGGATAATACTTTTATTCATTAGAGTTTGTTTATAGGTATGAATGAGCACTTCGTGGTTTTCTTGATAAAAAGTATGCAAACCGAAGGCTGAAAGCCGAGCTCATGGATACCAAAAGCAAACACGTATCCATAACAGTCAAGGCTTGGATATTTTAGCTAAATCAACTCGTTTCTGCTAAACAGATTTGAGCCGTTTCACTTCTTAAATCTGTTTTTAACGCTTCACCTTCGTTGATTTCTTCACGCTAAACCATCTTAGGCCGTTTCTTTTGGCAGGTGCTTTTTTAAATAAACTTCTGCAAAAACTTTACGCTTTCTTAAGATTTCAATGCAGAGATTCCTCCTTAAGTCGGAATGACAGTGTAAATTTTAAATACGTACAACATCCTTACAAATGTGTAAATATCGCCTTAGCGGATCGGCAATAGCAGGAAAAGTGAGCCATTGTGCCGATACGGTACAGCGATGATTTTTTGAATACTTTTTTGTCAAGAAAAAAGTATTATGCCTGTCCGGCCTTAGAGGACACTATAATTGTTAATGGTTAATTGATGATGAATTATATCATCTTTCTCAACTTGTAATTCATATAGCTTTTGCTTTGAAGTTCTGTAGTCTCGCTCAAGCCACAATCCTTACAATTACTTAAATATCGCCTTAGCATAACCTTATTTAATTATCGTCATATTGAACGAAGTGAAATATCTATGAACTATTTATAGACTGGCTCCAGCGTTTGATGTTCTGTAGTCTCGCTCGAGCCGCGAGGGGCTCATAGTTTCCTTCGGAGATTGCTACGCAATTTCTTCCTTGATGACGAAAGTATGCAAACCGAAGGCTGTAAGCCGAGCTCATGGATACCAAAAGCAAACACGTATCCATAACAATCAACGCTTGGATATTTTAGATAAAATCAACTCGTTTCCGCTAAACAGATTTGAGCCGTTTCACTTCTTAAATCTGTTTTTAACGCTATAACTTTGTTGATTTCTATACGCTAAAACATCTTAGGCCGTTTCTATTGGTAGGTGCTAATAAGGATTTTAATGTAAAGATTGCTCCTAACGCTCGAAATGACGTTGTGATTTATGGCTAATGTCGATTATTAAGAGATTCCTCCTCTTGTCGGAATGACAATGTAAATTTTAAATACATAGACTATCCTTACAATCACTTAAATATCCCAGTACATTATATTAATTAACCTCAATTAAATCATAAACTCGTACGTAGTCGACTTCAAATGTGGCAGGAAATGCTTTTTCATCAATACCCTTAAGCCCGCCCCAAAAACCGCCTACTGCGAGATTGATTAGCCAGTGAAACTTTTGGTCAAAAGGCCATTCGAGGTAAGATTTCTTTTCATTGTTGAAATGAAAAATTTCTACGTCATCGACAAAGCCTTTGACGTAGTCGGGAGTCCAGTCCATGCGATACAAGTGGAATTGCTCGGAAGCGACTTGTATTTTCTTGGTGGCTGTTTTTTGTGTTTGAATGGAATGGTGATACGCTTTAGTATGCACAGAGATATGAACGACGTCCATATCATATCCGACATGTTCGAGGATATCAATCTCTCCGGAATTAGGCCAACCGCCATATTTTGATTCTGTAGGTAGCATCCATATAGCGGGCCAAGTGCCCCTACCTTTAGGGACTTTAGCTCTTGCTTCAAACCGTCCATATACAAAATCACCTTTAGATTTACTTACCAAACGGGTAGAGGTATAATTTAGACCACCTTTTTTTTGCTTTAGTGCTGTAATTTTTAGTTTACCATCTTTTACATATACATTTTTAGGATTTGCTTTGGTATAGTATTGAAGTTCATTATTACCCCAGCCATTATACAAAGAGCCCACATCATATGACCATTTGGTGGGATCGGGTAATCCGGTATAATTAAATTCATCCGCCCAAGATGGGGTAGTTTCGAATGTGTATTTTCCTGAAGAAGATACTGGAATTGCATTGGTTGATGACGTAACGTAAAACGGAATATTGGCAGTAGCTACGTGATTATTGCCGTCGGTGACATAAACAAATATGCGATAAGCTCCAGCTTTTGTTGGTGCTATGATGGTCGCCTTACCAAAGGAAACTTCTGTCAATATTCCGTCTACACGATCAGGTCTGCTTTCGCGATCACCGCCTTCTTTCAGATCTGTACTTTCGTGAAGAATTTCCCATCGTACACCCATCTTATCGTTGTCGGGATCTTCTACAAATACCTGTGTAGTATACTTTTCTCCCGATCTAAGATAGATATGATCCGTTGCTTGCTTGCCGTCTAAACGTAAAGAATCCAATCTTGGTGCTCTGTTGCTCGGCCAATTGCCTGTCCACAAATATTGCATGACATCTACAACTTCGTTTTCTAAGCCATCTTCGGTAAACAAACCATACCAAGTAGGTGTACGCTCTTGTTTTTGTCCCCATAAAAAGACATATGACCCCAAGCAGCTTTTGTCTGACGCGATAGATGCTTCATAACGATTCTTGTAAACCGCAGCCTTTTCTTTACTAGTTTCCTCAATGCTGGCTTTCCATGGTGTCTGTGGGCCTTCCCAATGGCCTGTAGGTCCCCATTCTGTCACTATATATGCTTTATCCCAACCAACCTTGCGTATCTGCTCTGGTACACCTGCCAATCCTCCATACACTTGTACGGCTATCATGTCAAGTGAAGGGCATTTAGACTTTATCAGATCAATTTCTTTCTGATTTATACCAGCTAACATAGTTGTGACTAAATGATTCTTGTCTTCGGACTTTATCATTTTGGCAATATCTTCTACCGCATCCCATACTTTTGTATTGCTGTAATGTAGATTCAATTCATTGCCAATTCCCCAAGCCAGTAGCGCAGGGTGGTCTTTATATTTTATTACCTCTTCACGCAATTTTTCCAATTGACTTTTGACTGCTTCTGCATCGTCATAATTGAAACCATGTCTTTCTGTAGCGGTGCTAAGTCCAAGCGTGACGGTAAGTCCCAAGCGATGCGCTTCATCAAGGATTGCTTGGGCATTCGTGCTGCTCCACGTGCGGATTGAATTGCCACCATATTCTTTTAGTTTCTCGATGTAGCTTGTACCACCAGCACCTTTTATGAAATAAGGTTCACCATTTCGTATTAATTGAAAACCATCTTTAGTTTTTTCAATTTTGACTGGAATAGGTTTCTGTGCAAATGCCTGTGTGACAAATACTAAAAAAGTAAAAATGAGAAGATGTATTTTGTTTACAGTCATGAGAAGCAATTTAGATACGTATGTAATTGGATTATAAATTTAAGCATTAGTGTGATACTTTACGCTGTGGAAGAAAGGGATTGCTAAACTAATTATATGTATAGCAATCCCTATAAATTAATAGTATTATATGTGTTAGAGAATATTCTTATTTGAAATTAGAGTTGGCGTCAATTTGTGTTTGCGGAATAGGCACGAATTCGCTTTTTCCTGGTGTAAATTTAGAACCAAACACTTGTTGAGCAAGGCCTGTACGTACCAAGTCATTAAAACGCTCTCCCCACCATTCACATGCAAACTCTGCTCGGCGTTCATCCAATATTTGATCCAAGGTGACACCAGTGATAGTAGACATATTAGCTCTTGTGCGTACGAGATTAAACGGTGTGTCACCATTTTGACCTTTGCGTACACGTGCTTCAGCATTCAACAAAAGGGCATCAGCATAACGCAATATGCGTACATTGTTATTCGCTCCGTATTCTAATCTTCCTTCTGTCATTTGATTGGCGGGCATATAAGCCTTACCATTGAAGTATTTTATTCCGAAAGGATTGCCGTAGATTTTGTCGCCATCTGGAGTCTCCACAAAGGTGTCTTCTGTCGCGCCATATGTTAAGATGGTCGTTTTTAATCGCAATGCATCACCTCTGGTCGTCAAGAAATCTACAATATTCTGTGAAGGAGGAATCCAGCCTGCGCCTGATATCGCGCTACCACGTTGATTACCCGATGGTCCTTGCCACCTGAAGAAAGTCCCCCAGTCAACACCTGGGCGCACGATATCTCCTGTACCTACACCAAAATCAGAATATTGTAACTCGAATAAGGATTCATTGCTTAATTTTCCTGGCTTTTTGAATAAGTTGTATAAATCCGTATAAAGCGAAAACTTGCCACTTTGAATTATCTGATCGGTAGCCTCTAACACTTGATCCCAATACGGACTTGCATTGTCATTTTTCGCTAAATCTGTTGCAGCCTTTGCTTTCAACAATAAAGCAGAATATTTTGTCACAGCACCGGTATGTTTGGATTGGTTTGGACGTACATCTTCTAAATCAGCAATACAATCATTCATCTCATTGATGATAAATTCACGGACTTCAGCCATTGTACTCTTGCCAATGGTCGTCAGTCGTGCAATATCTCCACTGTCGGATAGAATAGGGACGTCACCAAAAATGCGCGATGCTAAAAGGTGTGCATAAGCGCGTAAGAAACGTACTTCAGCTTTGTACTGTTTGTTGAGTTTTAATTGTTCTGCATTACCTGACGGAATATTCTTTTCAAACTCATCCAATTCCATCAAAGCATTATTCGCTGCAATAGCTAAGCTGTAATAACTGATCCAGGATTGATTAAGTCCCCAATACGATTGAATGGTCACATCACTTTGAAAGTTTTTGATTCCCATTAGTTCGGGGTTATCGTTTGGATTAGGCGCACCCTGTTGGTAATCATCATCACGCATAGCCCGTATAGAAAGGTCAATCCAATGTACAAGGTTGTCATCTGCTGCAGACCTGTACACACCAGATACAGGCGCGTACATGTATGCTAAATTGGTGTAATCAATTTCTTCGGAACGCTGTTGATTTTCCAACGGTTTATCTAAAAACTTTTCGCAACTCGTATGTAAACTTACTAGTCCTATGCAGCTGCTGAGTAGTATATATTTTAAAGCTTTCATAAATTTCTTCTTAATTATTTCTTAAAATAGCTTAGAATGTCACATTAAAACCGAAACTGTACGTGGATGCAATAGGGTATACATTCGTATCAAAGCCCATTCCTGACACTTCTGGTGTAAATCCATTATAGCGTGTGAATATCGCAGGACGATCGGCAGTAGCGAATACACGAACAGGAATAGTATTCAAATTAAAGTTGTAACCTAACTGTATATTTTGAATACGTAAATATGCGCCACTTTCTACAAAGAAAGAACTTGCTTGTAGATTCCAAGATGCTACAGACCCTTGCGCCGATGGATATTCGTTTGTAGAACCTTCTGCCGTCCACAGGTTATCCATAAAAGCTGCATCTGCGTTCATTTGTGGGTATTTTCTACGCATAGCACGGTTTAGGTTGTGGATTTTATTTCCTGCAACACCTTGTAAGGCAACACTCAAATCAAATTTTTGATACGACATTCCAATGTTAAAGCCATATGTTAATTTAGGTAGATAGTTTCCTAGGTTAATACGGTCTGCTTCATCCAATTCGCCATTACTATTCTGATCTTTGTAGCGCAAATAACCGGGTTGAATTGGCGCACCAGGGTTCGCTTCATTGTATGCACTTGCGATTGGGTCTGCTGCTATTTCAGCTTGATTTTGATAAACTCCTGCAACTTCATAACCGTAGTAATAATTAATTGGTTCATTTGGCACTATACGTGTTGGAAATTCAGCACTCCATTCAGGGAATCCATTTTGAATATTAGCTAATGCACCAATATCAAGTACTTTATTGTTTAATGTAGTCGCATTTGCTCCCAATTTATAGGCGAACTGTCCAATTTGATCTTTCCAATTTAACGAAACTTCCCATCCACTGTTCGCAACAGATCCCCAGTTTCCATAGACGCGATCCCACATAAATGGAATAGGGCGGCTGAAAGCAAGGTCATTGGTCTGGCGGTAGTAGTAATCTACAGTACCTTCAAGACGATTATTTAATAAGGCAAAGTCAAGACCTGCATCCCATTCTTCCACGACTTCCCAACGTACTTGTGTGAAGAATCTACCTACACGATAACCCGGTTCACGGACACCGTTTGCTGATCCTGTACTACCAAATATACCGGAGAAATTATTACCTGAATTCACGATACCATAGCCAGCATTGGGTTGAATACCATCATTACCCAACAGTCCCCAACTTCCTCTTATTTTCAATAGATTAAATAGGGATTGATCTTCCATGAACTTCTCACGGTTTATTACCCATCCTAGACCTACAGAAGGAAAATAGCCCCACTTAGTTTGGTATTTGGAACTACCATCTGCACGGAATGTCGCTGTCAATAAATATTTATTGTCGTAATCATAAGTGCCTCTTGTGAAGAATGATACGCCTGCATTACGAAGTCCTCCTTCACCATAGCCAGTTGCCGATCCAATACCTTGCGCACCTTGCCCTACATACCAAAATTCTTCAGCCTGCGGAACATCATTCGCCGATACCCAGGTATCGCGCCAACGCTCTTCACGTGTAGATTGACCTAGCAAGATTGTCCAATGATGTTTGTCTGCACCATCTTTGTAAGTCAACAAATTATCTACAATATAATTGCTATTTCTTCCTTGTCCAGAACGTAAATACGACCTTTGGTTACGCTGATCATTATCGATATAGTATACTGGACTGTATTGAATATTATGTGTGGACTGGTAGCGTTGACTTAATTGCGACCTAAAAGTTAGTTTGTTTTCTAAAAATTGAGCTTCTATGTACGCGCTTGGCAAAATTTGTATGCCTTTAGTCGCATTATGGTTGTAATATGCCGTAGCCAATGGGTTATTAAACCAAAAGCCTGACGTCATTCCTAGACTAGTGCTAGAACCAAACTTTACTGGATCTGCTAATTCCAAATTTGGATCAAAGGACGGGTAAAGTGGTGAAGCGAAGTATGCCTGTCTGAAAGCCGTACTATTGGGGGAGAAAGCATTGAAATTATTTAAATGTGCAGTGAATCCAAGCTTCAACCACGGTGCTACTCGTGCTTCTGTTTGGGTGCGAATATTATATTTTCTATCGTAATTCTTCGCATCCATGATTCCATCTTGATCTACATAGTTCATACCGAAAGAATATGTAATCTTGTCACTACCGCCTTGGACATCGATATTATGATTTTGAATTAATGCGTTTGAACGTAATAACTCGTTGTACCAATCGGTATTTGTCGTTGGAACGCCATTCTGCCCGCCAAATTTTGTGATGGAGTTGTCTACTATAGCTTGATTACCCACAGCACTCGCGTATTTTGCATACTGATCTCCATTTGCCATTTTGAGTAAGTTGGTAGCGGATTGAACGCCTGCATAGCCCGTGTAGCTAACTTTTGTTTTCATATTCAACGTACCTTTCTTAGTTGTGACGATAATCACTCCATTTGCAGCACGCACACCATAAATAGCTGCACCCGAAGCATCTTTTAATACGGATATATCAGCGATGTCATTGGGATTAAGGAAATTAATATTATCCATAAACATTCCATCAACGACATAAAGCGGGCTTTCGTTATTAAAAGATCCTACACCACGAATACGAACCGTAGGTGTAGATCCGGGAGCGCCTGCACTCACAATTTGTAATCCTGTTACACTTCCTTGCAATGCATCCATAGGAGAGGACACTGTTCTTTTCAATACTTCCACCATATCTACGGTTGCAATAGGCGCAGTCAGATCTCCTTTACGCTGCGTACCATACCCAACGACAATGACTTCATCTAAATTTTGAGCACTGCTCACGAGTAATTGTATATCAATCACATTGCCACGGATAGCGACAGTATTGGTTGAATAGCCTATTGCAGAAACAATTAATGAATCTGCTGATTCTGAAACTTGGAGGGTGTAGGTTCCGTTATCTGTACTACTTGTTCCACTATTGTTTGTGTTTTTAACACGTATGGTAGCTGCTGCAATGGCGGCTCCCTGTTCATTGTAAATCTTGCCCGTTATAGTCTTTGTTTGTGCTAGAATGATTCCAGGTATAAAAGACATTGTAATAACTAAGGCATAGCTCAGTAATTTGTTTTTCATGCACGCTAAAATTAAAAGTGTAGAAAATTGGTTTATAATTCAGTTACTCAAAATTAGGTGCAATGGTAAGTTAAAACCTAGTCTTATACTACATCATTTATACATCATAGGTGCTTATTTGCATTAAATTGGCTATATTTAGCCTACTTCAACAATACATCATTAGCCTATTGCTTACATTATGAATCGATTAAACCTACTTGTATTCTGTTTATTTTTTCTAAGTTTTGGTACTGTTATGGCTCAAAATCCATTAGGTGCTCCGCTTGTAAATAATTATGGAAAGTCTGTTTTTCAGGGTGGGAGTCGCACTTATGATATCCGTCAAGATAGCAAAGGCATAATGTATTTTGGTAATAATGAAGGTCTGTTGACTTTTGATGGAAAATATTGGAAACAATACAAATTACCCAATCAGACAATAGTTCGCTCAATATACATTGCTGACAAAGATCGAATCTATGTCGGTGGTCAAGGAGAATTTGGGTATTTTGAACAAACCAAACAGACTGGACTCCAATATACATCACTTTATTCGCTAATTCCTGAAGCCTATCGACAGTTTGCGGATGTCTGGTATACGGTAGAATATGAAAATGGCATTTACTTTATGTCATCCAATTATATTTTCTGTTTCCAGTCCAATAAAATAAAAGTGTATCCTGCATCAGTGGAGTGGGAATATATGGACCATGTATCAGGCAAATTGTATGCACAAGAACGAGAAAACGGTTTATTGTCTTTTGAGAATAACCAATGGATTAATGTGGCCAAAGCAACACATTTTCAAAAGGCCAAAATCGCTGGAATATTAGATATTACTAAGGATAGTACGCTAGTATTTTTGCAGAACAACAAATCATTTTTACTACACAACAAGAATCTGACACCGCATTCGGCTTCACCAAGTCATACCTTATACACCCCTTCATTTGCGAAGATTGATGACTATACATATGTATTCGCTACTGCTACGGATGGGTGTATGATTCGAACCTTACGTGAAGGTAAATTCTTAGAACAAATCGGTGTTACTGAAGGCTTATCGAATAAAAATGTTTCGACTGTATTTGTTGACAATCAACAAAATATTTGGGCCGCTATAGATAACGCTATCGCAGTAATAAGTTATGGAGCTGGTATACGCTACCTTCGTCCAAACATTGAATACGATGTCACTGGGTATTCAACTCGTGTATTTGATAATAGTCTTTATTTGTCTTCATCCAATGGTGTGTATAGGGCGATGTTAAATAAGAATATTACTGATCAAAGTCAATCACCTGGAAAATTTCAATTGGTAAACGGTAGCGATGGTGGAGAGGCATGGCGCTTGAATGAATTGAATGGACATTTGTTGTTAACCCATAATACAGGCATACTAGAAATCAATGAAGATAAAATAAATCCAATAATTAACGGTGTTGGCTCTTGGCTTACATTGCCATTATCTGCCGTCTATCCCATCAAATATAGTTTGGTGGGTACATATCATGGACTTGATTTGCTTGGGTATGATGGAAATAAATTCAGTTTGATTCGTAAATTGAAAGGAACATTTGACTCATTTCGTTTCTTAGAATTGGATGATAAATATATTTGGGCATCTCATCCTTACCGTGGAATATACCAGATTAAAGTAAACGAAGCTCAAACCAATTACGACACTAAGCTTTTTACACAAAAGGAGGGATTACCGTCCAGCTATCAAAATTATGTATATAAAATTGGGCAAGGAATTGTATTCGCTACCCAAAATGGTCTTTATGACTATGATGATGCACAAGGTAGGTTTTATGCATCCTCGCGTCTAGATGTTTTCAATAATATTCCAGTAAAATACCTGATGGAAGACCGAAAAGGGAACATTTGGTTTTGTAGTGAGAAAAAAGTTGGTGTAGCTAAACAGGATTATGATACAAAGAAATATGAAATAATCTATTTCCCAGAAATAGAAGGTATGCATACCTCTGGATTTGAAAATATATATGCTTACGATGATCAAAATGTGTACATCGGATCTGAAAAAGGTATTTTGCATGTAAATTTTCAAAAGTATATGAAGGAAAGATCGCGTCCTAAAGCGTTAATTTCTTCTATAGTTGCCATAGGAAATCAAGATAGCGTACTACATGGAGGGACTACAGAGAAAGACCTTATTGTATTGAATTCCATGTACAACTCATTTCATTTTGAGTTTTCGTCGCCCAATTTTGGAATTTATGAACATGTGTCCTATAGTTTTTGGTTGGAAGGTTACGACAAGACATGGTCTCCTTGGTCTAGTAATACAGAAAAGGATTATACAAATCTTCCGAGTGGGATATATAACTTCAAGATAAAAGTTAAAAATAACCTCAATCAAGAATCAGAGATTAGCTCCTTTCATTTTCGCATATTACCACCTTGGTATAAGTCCATGTGGGCTTATCTGTTCTATTTTTTACTGTTTATACTAGTCATTTATTACGCGTATAACATGCAAAAAAGAGCGTGGGAAAATCAGCAACTCAAGTATGAAAAAGAAATGGAACAACTTCGATATATTCATCAATTGGAAGTAGATAAAAATGAAAAAGAAATTGTAAAGCTACAGAATGAAAAATTGGAACATGAAGTATTGGCTAAAACCAAAGAACTTGCAAGCACAAGTATGCAGCTTATGGAAAATTCTGGTGCGCTCACAAAATTACGAGTGGAGCTTTCGAAATTTGCGCATATCGATCAGGATACCGATTTAAGTCGCATTACATCCCTACTTAAGGATGTAGAAAACAATACCACCCATTGGGATCAGTTTGCCTCGCATTTTGATGAACTAAATGATGGTTTTTTCAGTAGATTAAAACAAAAGCATCCTGAGCTCTCTCGTAATGATTTGAAAGTTTGTGCTTATTTAAGGCTCAATTTTTCGACTAAACAAATTGCTCAATTGCAAAGTATTTCTGTAAGAGGCGTTGAAATACACCGTTATCGTCTTAGAAAAAAATTAAACATACCTACTAAGATAAGCTTAGGTGAATACCTCTCTACTTTGTAATCCTACAGCTTAATTTCGGTTTTAGTTATACTTCTACAATGATATAATGTTGCTCCTTATTTATTTTCCTTAATACTGGTAGCGCAACATTGTATATAGGAATTTTACTAGTTGTTTGCCCTTTGTGCGTGCCGGCATGTGCATGGCCATGAAAAGCGAGTGATACTTGCCTACGAGTCAATGGTTCTGCTAAATGTGATGATCCTAAAAATGGGAAAAGCTGTTCTGGTTCGCCGATGATGGTATCTTTTATAGGTGCATAATGCATTAACACTACTTTGGGCAAATCGGGACATTCTTGTTCTAATCGCGTAAGGGCTCGATCCAATTGCAAGGATTCATTAACTGCCTCGTGAACGAATTGCTTCATCATATCTTCTCCGAATAAAGACAACATATAATGTTCAAAGCCTCCACCAAATCCTTTGACTCCAGCAAAGGCTACATCCTGTACGACAATAGATTCACCATCTAATATTGTCATCTTATGTTCTGATAGTATTTGCTTAATTACTTTTTGCCGTCCTTTTTCGTAATCGTGATTTCCCAGAACACCAATTACAGGAATACGCAGCACTTCGAGTCCTTCGCCCAATATTTGCGCTTCTTCTTCATCCCCTGTATCGGTCAAATCACCACATATGACAAGCACATCTGCATTTTTATTTATTTCTTCGAAGGCATTTCTCAATATACCTTTATCCGTGATTTTTGTATGTATATCAGCCATGGCTGCAATTTTAGTTTTCTTTCTATTGGCCATATTAGACAGTGGTTATAGTGTAGCTTTTATAATTCCATTCTTTTACATCTACTTGATATTGTGTTTGGTCAATTAAAGGGCCTCTACATACACGCTCAATAGGGGAAGGCAAGTCATATTGTTCATTAGCTCGCCGAATCAATTCATCAAAAAGCCATTTAGGAATAATATCTCTATACTCTGAGGGATATACAAATTGAAATATGAGAAGTTGTGCGAGTAGGAGATGCCAATGCGTGTCTAGGCGCTGAAAAAGGATTTCCCAATCCACATTTGCGCCATATTTCAGCAGAATATGATTAACATCTGCATTGTCGTTTCTTTCTCGATTTTGTACATAAATTTTACACCAAATAAGCTCTTCAACTGGTATAAACTTAACAGGTACAGCGGCAAATTCTCCTACAGTTGCACGCTCATACCAAGAATCATCCACCGTACAGATATTATTAACAGTATCAAATATTATATCTATAAAATAGTCACCATGGAAAACTTTGGCTAACCAACGGGCATCTGTTACCTCTGTACGATAACCTTTGTCCGCAAAATATTTAAGTAGCCGCGGATACTCACTGCTTTTGCAAAAAATATCTAAATCCTTGGTGTCTCGAAATATTCCCGTATACTGAAACATAGCAAATGCACCACCAAGCATAAATTGACAATCACTGGCTACCAACATTTCTAATGCTTCTTTGTAAAATGCGGTCGATTCTTGCTTTTCTTTTTCTGTCGTAAGCATGCTTTAATAAGGATTAAATTATATTTTTTGGTTCGATGTATAAATAGAACCATTAATACACATTTTAGTTTAGTCCGAAGAGAAGAGAGTATGTAATACATTAACATGTAAACAACGACGAAAGACGTTTTAGAAAGATTATTCTAATTAGCTATTTTCCTTTAGTGAACTACCCATTTGCTAAAGACAAATGGGCTTCGGGCTTCACAGACTTGTGCTTTGTTGCCAAAGTCTTATTTGAGTCTCCGCCCGTGTAATCGCCAGTTCCTGACGATATTATTTTTAATCCT
>Ga0233369_1000177_pt1 | contig 32325 bp, 29 predicted proteins | sample ElkDunMinimDraft_26_FD_191537 | JGI IMG/M metagenome (GOLD analysis project Ga0233369, IMG submission 191537) | Fecal eukaryotic communites from dung pellets of Tule Elk in California, USA - Elk Dung D16 | ecosystem: Host-associated > Mammals > Digestive system > Large intestine > Fecal | place... | reverse complement strand
GCGCTTCGTGGCCGAGAGCGCGCGCGAGGTCCTCCCCGTCTTCGAGCGCGAGCACCCCGACGACCCACGACCGCGCGCGGCGCTCGCTGCCGCCTGGGAGTTCGTCGGCGGGGCGCGCCGGACGAGACTTCAGCGCGTCACCTCCATGGACGCGCACCGGGCGGCGCGCGAGGCAAGGACCGAGGTCGCCCGCCTGGCTGCTCAGGCCGCCGGTGACGCCGCCTCCGCCCCGTACCTGCACCCGATCAGGAAGGCGCACCAGGTCGGACACGTCCTGCGTGCCGCCGCGAACGCCGCACGCATCGCCGAGATCGAGGCGGGCGACGACCGCGAGGCCGCGGACACGGTGATCGAGCAGGCCCGCGCACGCGCGACGCCGTTCCTCGTCGACGTCCTGCGCCGCTATCCCGCAGCCCCCGTGGGCAGGAGCCGCGCCACGCAGCTCATGAGCGCCCTGGACGCTGCACTGCGCGCGTCACGCTGAGCGCACGCAACGCGCCATGTAGGTCCCGTCCACGACCTCGATGCCGTGCGTCTCGTGCTCGAAGCCCGGGAAGCGCCGGTCGAACTCCTCCAACGCCCGCAGGTACGCGAGGAACGGGCCGTCGTCGGGTCCTGCCGACTCGCCGGGCATGACGAGCGGGATCCCCGGCGGGTACGGCACGAGACCGATCGCGAGCGTCCGACCGGCGAGCGCGTCGAGCGGCACGGCGTCGACCGTCCCGCGCACCACGTGGGCGTACGCCTGCGCCGGCGTCATCACGGGCTCGGGGTGGGCGCCGAAGGCCTCGCTCTGCAGCGCCAGCATCCTCGTACGACCGATGGTCGCGTGCTGCTCCTCGGCCAGGTCGCGCAGCCCCATGCCGGCGTACCGGCGCGGGTCGCGGGCGAACGTCGCGGGCAGCACCTGCTCGAGCGGGCGGTTCGCGTCGAGGTCGCGCTTGAACGACATCAGCGTCGTCACCAGCGAGCCCCACTTGCCACGCGTCACGCCGATCGAGAACAGCAGCAGGATCGAGTACGACTGGGTCTTCTCGACGACGATCGACGCCTGCTGCTCGAGGTACTCCGAGAGGATCGGCGCGGGCACGCCGAAGTCGGCCAGCGTCCCGTCCTCGTTCACCCCAGGCGTCACGACGGTGACCTTGATCGGGTCGAGCATCGCGTACGCGTCGGGGAGGTCGAAACCGTGCCACTTCTCGTCCTGGCGCAGCAGCCACGGGTCCGGTGACGAGCAGAGCCACTCCTCGTCGGCGTCCTCGAAGCGCACCTTCGACCCGTCGGGCTGGACCACCGTCTCCGGCTGCCACGGCCTCAGCGCCCAGTCGTCGTCCGGCGTCTCGGCGGCGACGCGGGCCAGCGTACGGCGGAAGGCGACCGCCTCCTGGATCGAGATCCCGGTCAGCAGCGGTCCGCCACGGCCCGCCATCATCGCGGCCGACACGTCGTTCGAGGCGATGATCGCGTACAGCGGCGAGGTCGAGGCGTGCATCATGTACGCCTCGTTGAACAGGTCGTGCTCGACGGGATTGCGGCCGTTGCGCACGTGCAGGTACGAGGCCTGGGAGAGTGCCGCGAGGAGCTTGTGGGTCGACTGCGTCGCGAAGGTCGTCGGCGCGTCGTCCGGACGCTCGCCGCGGTGCATCGCGAAGCGCTCGGCGTAGATCGGGTGGAACGCCGCGTAGCCGTACCAGGCCTCGTCGAAGTGCAGCCGGTCGATGTGCTCGCCGAGGGTCCGCTCCACCGTCGGCACGTGGTAGAGCAGGCCGTCGTACGTGGAGTTGGTGATCATCGCGATCACCGGAGGCGCCGCCGTGTCGTCGACGAGCGGGGACGCGGCGAGCTTCGCGGCGACCGCCTCACGGGTGAGCTCGTCGGGCGGCACGGGGCCGATGATCCCGAGGTGGTTGCGGGTCGTCGTGAGGTAGACCGGGACGCCGTGCGTGAGCGTCGCCGCCTGCTCGATCGACTTGTGCGCGTTGCGGTCGAGGACCATCACGTCGCCCGCGACCACCGATGCCTGGTGCAGCACGCGGTTGGAGGTGGAGGTGCCGTTGGTGACGAAGTAGGTGAGGTCGGCGCCGAAGATCGTCGCCGCACGGCGCTCGGCCTCCCCGATCGGGCCGGAGTGGTCGAGGAGCGAGCCGAGCTCGTGCACGGAGACGGAGAGGTCGGAGCGGAACGTCTGCTCCCCGAAGAACTCCCAGAACGCTCGCCCCGCCGGCGAGCGCAGGAACGCGGCGCCGCCCTCGTGGCCGGGGGTGTGCCAGGAGTACTCGTGCTTGCGGGCGAAGCGGACGAGCGCCCCGAACATCGGCGGCAGCACGCCCTCCCGGTAGCGCTCGGCCGCGTTGCGGATGCGGCCCGCGATCCAGGACGGGGTGTCGTCGAGGAGGTAGATGAGCTGGTCGACCTCACGCAGCACCGACGTGTCGAGCGAGTCCGCTCCGCGGGTTCCGGTCATCACGAAGACGGGGAGGTCGGCGTTGCGCGCGCGGACACCGGCGAGGAAGGGAGCGAGGCGGTTCGGATCGACGTGGGCCTCGTGCTCGTCGGAGTCACCCCCGGCGTCGGCGATGATCGCGCAGAGCGAGGCGTCCGAGGCCACCCGCAGCACGGCGTCGTGAGGGCTCGGCGCGAACTCCGTCCGTACGTCGATGCGGTCCAGCTCCTGGACCACACGGCGCAGCATCTCCTCGTGCGCGGTCGTGGTCTGCGGCCGTTCGTCGACGATGAGGACCTTGATCGCCCGAGATGTCATCGATCCTTCGCTCGCCTCTGACATACGCCGAAGATCCTCCCTCGTGCTGGGTTTGGTACGACAGATCATACGCACCGCCGTGCCGGGGGCTATGGGGCGCGAGTGCCGGCCTGCCGCGTCGGCGGAGGGGAGCCTGCACGGCCTTCCGTCGGACCCGCCGGGTACGTTCAGAGGCATGCGGATCGCCACCTGGAACGTCAACTCCATCCGTTCGCGCATCGATCGCGTCGCCGCGTGGCTCGAGCGCAGCGACGTCGACGTCCTCGCGATCCAGGAGACCAAGTGCCGGGACGACCAGTTCCCCGAGCTTCCCCTGCTGGGCGCCGGCTACGAGGTCGCCCACCACGGGCTCTCGCAGTGGAACGGGGTGGCGATCATCTCGCGCGTCGGCATCGAGGACGTCCAGATCGGGTTCGCCGACATGCCGACCTGGGGTGATCCCGCCGCAGCCGAGGCGCGTGCGCTCTCGGCCGTCTGCGGCGGCGTGCGCGTCTGGTCGCTCTACGTGCCCAACGGACGCAAGCTCGACGACCCGCACTACGTCTACAAGCTCCAGTGGCTGCGCCAGCTCCGCGACGACGCCGCCGGCTGGCTCGCGGCCGACCCGCAGGCCCAGATCGCCCTGATGGGTGACTGGAACATCGCACCCCTCGACGAGGACGTCTGGGACATGGCCAAGTTCGAGGGCAGCACCCACGTCTCCAAGCTGGAGCGTGAGGCGTTCGCCGCGATGGAGGACGCCGGCTACTCCGACGTCGTCCGCCCGTACACGCCGGGCCCCGGGACCTACACGTACTGGGACTACACCCAGCTGCGCTTCCCCCGCCGCGAAGGCATGCGGATCGACTTCGCGCTGTGCTCGCCGGCCCTCGCGCAGCGGGTCTCCGGCGCGTCGATCGACCGCCAGGAGCGCAAGGGCAAGGGCGCCTCGGACCACGCCCCCGTCGTCGTCGACCTTTCCTGACCCTCGCGAGCCACTTTCCGCGCACCCGCGAGCCACTTCCCGTGAACCCGCGAGCCACCCCGCGCGCGCCCGCGAGTCACTCCGCGTACAGGAAGTCGGGCCGCTCGCCCTCGTACGGCACCCGCCAGACGTCCTTCCCCGCGAGCGGCCCGATGTCCTCCCAGCCGGCGGACGTGAGCAGCGCGTCCTCCTCCGCGTCGGGGTAGGCGCGTGGGTCGATGGCGTACCGGTACGTCGGTCGGTCGTCGCGACGCTGGAGAACGAGACGAATCGCGCTGAGCCACACGAGCCGCTCTGCCACCCATCCTTGCTTCGCCTGTGCCTCGAGCCACTCCTCGATCACCTCGGACTCCCGCATCCGGTAGGGGATGAACCAGTACGCTCGCGTGGTCGCGCTCATGGAGCCATCGTCGCCGAATCCGGCACAGCGTGGCTCGCGAGTGCGCACAGAGTGGCTCGCGAGTGCGCACAGAGTGGCTCGCGAGTGCGCACAGAGTGGCTCGCGAGTGCGCACAGAGTGGCTCGCGAGGGTCAGCCCTGGAGGTAGGCCAGCACGGCAAGGACGCGGCGGTTGTCGTCGTCGGAGACGGGCAGGTCGAGCTTGGCGAAGATCGAGTTGGTGTGCTTCGAGATCGCCTTCTCCGTCACGAAGAGCCGGGCCGCGATCGCCGCGTTGGACCGTCCCTCGGCCATCAGCCCGAGCACCTCGCGCTCGCGGTCCGTCAGCCGGTCCACCGGGCGGTTGGCGGCGGCCTTCGACAGCAGCACGGACACGACCTCGGGATCGAGGACGGTCCCGCCGGTGGCCACCTGCCGCACCGCGTCGACGAACCGCTCGACGTCGGCGATCCGGTCCTTCAGCAAGTACCCCACCGCACCCTCGCCGGACGACAGCAGCTCCCGCGCGTACAGCTGCTCGACGTACTGCGACAGCACCAGCACCGGAAGCCCCGGCCGTGCGGCACGCGCCTCGATCGCCGTCCGCAGGCCTTCGTCGGTGAACGTCGGCGGCATGCGTACGTCCACGACGGCGACGTCCACCGGGATCTCGCGAAGCGCCTTGGCGAGCGACGGAGCGTTGTCGACGGCCGCCACGACCGTGAAGCCGTTCGCCTCGAGCAGGCGCGTCAAGCCGTCCCTGAGGAGGGCGAGGTCTTCGGCGATGACAACGCGCACGGCAGCTCCATGGTGACGACGGTCGGTCCCCCGCGAGGGCTCTCGACCACCATCGTGCCGTCGAAGGCTGCTAATCGGCGACCGACCCCCGTCAGTCCGGTCCCGGCGGCAGGGTCGGCACCCCCTTGCCCGTTGTCTGCGACGACGGCGCGCAGACGCTCACCGTCGTACGAGAGCTCGACCGATGCCGCGGTCGCACGGGCGTGCTTGACGACGTTCGCGAGCGCCTCGGCGACCGCGAAGTACATCGCCGACTCCACCGGCTCCGGTGCCCGTCCCGGCACGACGGCGCTGAAGGAGGTCGGCACCGCGATGTCGAGCGCGAGCGCCTGCGTGGCACCGACCAGACCGCGGTCGGCGAGCACCGGCGGGTGGATCCCACGGACGACGGAACGCAGGTCCCCGAGCGCTGAGGTCGTGGTCGAGCGTGCCTCCTCGATCAGCCGTACGGCCGCCTCGGGATCGGTGCGCATGAGCTGCTCGGCAAGCCCGAGGCTCATCCCGAGGGACACCAGCCGCGCCTGCGCCCCGTCGTGCAGGTCGCGCTCGATGCGCCGCAGCTCGGCGGCGGAGTGGTCGATCGTCTCCGAGCGCGACGCCGACACCTCGACGAGACGACGTTCAAGCTCACCGCGCGTCGGCGCCAGAAGGGCGAGGTCCATGCGGGCACGCAGCCGACTGACCGGCGGCGTGATGACCCACCAGACGAGCGCGCACAGCCCTGCAGCCACCCACATCGAGAACGACGAAGCCACGTCGTGGACCTGCACGATCCGCCAGCTCATGTCGAAGACGCCCTTCGGCGTCACCCAGTAGATGAACGGGAAGATCAGGAACCACACGACCCCGAGCAGCAGGCCGACCGGAATCCACGACAGGAACCAGCCGACCGTGACCGACACGTACGACCAGCCGAGGTCGCGCCACCGTGCGGGATCGCGTGCCCAGTCCTTGACGACGACGTTGACGCCGCTCGACTCGCGTTCGTGGTACGGGCTCGGCACCGTCGTCCGCAGGACCTGGGTCGCGAAGTAGCGGTGCACGTTGGCGAGCTGTCGCAGGAACGGGACGAATGCCGCGAGGGCAGCCAGACCGATGCCCAGGACTCCCAGCGGGATCGCCACCGTGACGACGATCAGCACCACGAGCGTCGGGATCCCCAGCACGAGGTACACCAACGCCAGCCCGGTCAGCGCGAACCGCGAGCTGCGCCGGGAGGGCGCGTACGGCTCGGCAGTCGCAGTGTGCCCGCTCATGGAGACTCCTGGGTTCGTCGTCGTGGTCATGGTCCCACTGTGCGTCGTCGCCGCACCGCGGACAGTGGGCCTAGCACCACCTCGGTCCGGGACCTCGCACCCGTGATCAGGCCCTCGTCAGACGGAATCGTCGTCACCGACAGATCTAGACGAATCGAGAGGCCATCATGACGACCACCGCTCCCCCTCCACCCAGGCAGGACACGCGTCCTCATCGCCGTTCACCGGTCGTCCGTGTCGCCCGCTGGAGCGCGACGCACCCGTGGCGGGCGCTGTCGCTCTGGTTGACGCTCGTCGTCGGCGCCGTCGCGCTGATGGCGGTCTTCCCGACCCAGAGCATGTCCGACGACGACTACGGCGTCGGCCAGTCGGGGCGCGCGGCGGAGATGGTCCGCGACGCCGATCTCAAGGAGGCACCGAGCGAAGCCGTCCTGATCACCTCCGACAGCGGGCCGCTCGACCGTGCGGCGGCCGAGCAGGCGTACGAGTCGCTGCGGGCCGGCGCCGTAGGGGTCGCGCACGTCACCACCGTCGGTCCGGCCGTCTGGTCCGAGGACGGCTCGGCGATGCTCGTCCCGATCACCCTCGAGAAGGGCGTCGACGATCTCGACGCCACGCTCGAGACGCTGCAGGACTCGACGACCGAGGTCGCTGCCGACAACCCCAGGCTCGATATCGCCCAGACCGGCGAGTCGATCGGCATGCAGGTTGACGAACGCGTCGGGGAGGACCTCGCCTCAGGCGAGATGCGGAGCCTGCCGATCACGTTCCTCATCATGCTCGTCGCCTTCGGCGCCCTGATCGCCGCCGCGATCCCGGTCGCCCTCGCGTTCTCCTGCGTCCTGACAGCGATGGGCCTGTACGCGACGGTGTCGGTGCTCGTCCCGGACTCCGGCACGGTCGCGAGCTTGATCCTGATGATCGGCATGGCCGTCGGCGTCGACTACTCGCTGTTCTACCTCAAGCGTGAGCGCGAGGAGCGTCGCAAGGGCGCCACCACGATCGACGCGATCGAGATCGCCGCGGCCACCTCGGGACGTGCCATCGTCGTGGCCGGTCTCGCGGTGATCGTCGCGATGTCGGGTCTGCTGCTGACCCGCGACGTCGTGTTCACCGGGATGGCCGTCGGGGCGATGCTCGTCGTCGCCGTGGCGATGGTCGGTTCCGTGACCGTCCTGCCGGCCCTCCTCGCGAAGCTCGGCCGCTGGGTCGACCGTCCTCGGTTGCCCGGGCTGTGGCGCCTCAACCGCCGCATCGGGGCCGGGGGCATCAGCAAGCGCCTCATCACCCCGGTGCTGGAGCGGCCGAAGACGTCGTTCGCGGTGGCCCTCGGCACCCTCGTCGCACTGTCCGCTCCTGCGCTCGGCATGACCTTGCACCAGGGCACGATCGACACCCTGCCGCAGGACCTGCCGTCAGTCGCCGCCTACCAGAAGGTCCAGGAGCACTTCCCTGCTGAGCGCCCGACCCTCGAGGTCGTGGCCCGCGCCGACTCCGCCGACGACGCGGGGGCGGTCGGCGCAGCGCTCGAGTCGATCGCGTCCCAGGCCCAGGCCGACGCGATCGCCTCGGCCGCGAGCGAGGTCGTTGTCTCCGACGACGGCCGAACGGCGCTGCTGCGGCTCACTGCGACGGGGCCCGAGGGCGCCGCCGCCAACGAGGACGCGGTGACGGAGCTGCGGGACTCCGCGGTCCCTGCAGCACTCGACGATCTCGGCGGCGTCGAGTGGGCGGTCGGCGGCGACGTCGCCGAGACGATGGACAGCCAGGAGGCCCAGCGCGATGCGCTTCCTCTCGTCGTCGGGTTCGTCCTGCTGCTGACCATGGTGATGATGTGGAGGGTGTTCCGAAGTGGGACCGTCGCGCTGCTCACGACCGGCCTGAACCTGCTGTCGGTCGGCGCGGCGTTCGGCGTGATGACGCTGGTCTTCCAGAACACGTGGGCAGAGGGCCTCCTCGACTTCACGTCGCCGGGCTTCCTCGTGGACTGGGTGCCGCTGTTCTGCTTCGTCATCCTGGTCGGGCTCTCGATGGACTACCACGTCTTCGTCATGAGCCGGGTGCGCGAAGGGATGCGCCGTGGACTGTCGACCCGCCTCGCGGTCGAGTACGGGGTCCGCGAGACGGCGAGCGTCGTCACGAGCGCGGCTGCGGTGATGGTGTCGGTGTTCGCGGTCTTCGCCACGCTGTCGATGCTGGAGATGAAGCAGATGGGCGTCGGGCTCTCGGTCGCGATCCTGGTCGACGCGACGATCGTCCGGCTGGTCTTGCTGCCGGCGGCGCTGCTGCTGCTCGACAAGCGGCTCGGCGCGCTGCGCCGGCCCGAGCGGACGAGCGAGCCGGTCCCGACCGCCTGACAGGTCTTGAGGGATTGCGCCCACATGCGGGCGCAATCCCTCAAGGTCCGTCCGTACGGAGCGGTGCTCAGGCCGGGACCGCTCCTCCGACGAGCACCTGCACGTCGCGGGCGACCAGGTCGATCGGAGTGTCGAGGAGATCCTGCGGCAGGTACGCGGTACGTGACCACGAGCCGGCGGGCTTGCGGCGCGTCCGGATGCGCAGCACCGACGTGCCGCGCATCGGCCCGCGCTGGCCGAGGTTCGTGAGGTCGCCCCACGTCAAGGAAACGAGCCGTGCGGGGCCGAGGTCGGGCCACGAGACATCGATGCCGGAGCGTCGTACGACCAGCGCCACGTCCGGACCGCCCGGGCGCGGCAGCCCCGCACGGAAGCGGCGGGAAGAGGCGAGGGCGTAGACAGGCGCGATGCCGGCCATCAGAAGCACGACCGAGAGCCAAACCGCGACGAGTCCGAGCACCGGGAACAGGACCAGGACCCCGAGCGCCGCCAGGAGGACGGCAGCGAGAGAGAACGTGTTCGCCCGGATCGCTCGTGCGAACCGCCGCTCGTACGTGGGAAGCCGCTCGAAGCGAAAGCGCACGACGCCGATGACGTCGTGCGCTGTCGCACTGCCTGGGAGATCCGAGGAGTCCGTCACGCCCGGAGGGTACCGCCGGAGCGGATCAGCTCCCCCAGGTCGGCCGGAGCGGGAAGTCGATCGAGCCGTCGGGTGCGGTCTTGGTCGCCAGCACGTGGTGGAGCTGGATGTTGTTGCGCTCGAACCCGATGCGCGACCCCGCCATGTAGAGGCCCCAGACCCGGGCGGTGCCCACGCCGACCTCGGCCACTGCTTCGTCCCAGTTGTCGCGCAGGTTGCGGTTCCAGTCGCGCAGCGTCATCGCGTAGTGGACGCGCAGGTTCTCCTCGTGCTGCACCTCGAGTCCCGCGTCCTGCACCGCCGTGATGATGCGCCCCGAACCGGTGAGCTCGCCGTCGGGGAAGACGTACCGGTCGATGAACTGACCCGCCATCGCACGCGCCCGGTTGTCGGGACGCGTGATGCAGTGGTTGAGCATCCGGCCACCGACCTTGAGGTGGTCGCGGATGAACGCGAAGTAGGACGCGTAGTTCTGCACGCCGATGTGCTCGGTGAGACCGATCGAGCTGATCGCGTCGAAGCCCGTCTCGGTGATGTCGCGATAGTCGGAGAACCTGACCTCAGCGACGTCGGAGAGCCCTTCGCGCGCGATCGCCTCCTGCGCCCAGAGCGCCTGCTGCTCGGACAGGGTCGCGCCGATCACCGTCACGCCGTAGTTCTTGGCCGCATGGCGCGCCATGCCGCCCCACCCGCAGCCGATGTCGAGCAGCCGCTGTCCCGGCTGGAGGTCGAGCTTGCGGCAGACCAGGTCGTACTTCTCGGTCTGCGCCTCCTCGAGCGTCGAGTCGACCTTCGGGAACACCGCGCAGGTGTACGTCATCGACGGCCCGAGGACCAGCTCGTAGAAGCGGTTCGAGACGTCGTAGTGGTGGTGGATCACCTCGGCGTCGCGGGCCTTGGAGTGCCGGAGGTGCTCGAGGGCACGGCGCCAGCGCGGCAACGACTCCTGCGGCGGGGGCGGCGGCGGGAGGAGGTGGGAGAAGCCCAGCGCCCGGACCACCTTCAGCGTCTCCGCCACGCTGGGCGCTCGCAGCCGCGTCCTCTCCATGAGGAGGATCAGCGCGTCGTACGGGTCACCGGGGTGCGCGCCCTCGATCACGAGGTCCCCGGTGACGTACGCGCGGGCGAACCCGAGGTCTCCGGGCGCGCTCATGATGTAGGAGAGACCGCGCTCGTTCTTGAGGCACACCCGGATCGTCGCGTCGGACGGACCGAGCGAGCTGCCGTCGTACGCCTCGAAGGAGAAGTCGAGGTCGTCGCCCTGGAAGAGGATCTCGAGCGCCTCACCGATCGTCATGGTGGCCCTGGTGGTCATGGTCATCGACGCTTCACCGCTTTCTCGTACAGCCCGGTCAACCGGTCCTTGGGGTCGTAGGTCTCCTTCACCTCGGTGAGGTGCGGAACGTTGTAGAGGGAGGCGAACGTCTCCGCGTCGTAGAAGGCCTCCGAGTAGAGCGACTTGTGCCCGCCCAGCTCGTGGACCTTCTGCTCGACCCGGCGGTTCACGAGACCCGCCGGCGCATCGCCGGGGACCGCGACCGTGCCCCAGAAGCCGACGTTGACGTAGGTCGTGCCCGGCTCCAGCGGGTAGAGCGGCCAGCGGGTGGCGCTCCCCGGGCCGTCGGGCTCGCGCAGTCGCAGCGGGCACAGCCACACCGGACGCATGCCGACGGCCTCGTCGAACCATATGAGGAACTCCGCGAGCCGGTCGACGGAGACCTCGATGTCCTGGATGACCCGCTCGCGCTTCTCGATGCCGTTGCGCTTGAGCACGTCGAGCTTGTGCGCGATGGAGTACCGCGTGTCGAGGCCGACGATGCGCTGGAAGACGTCACTTCGCCGATGCTTCCGTGGCCACAGCCGCCGGATCAACGGGTTTTGTGCGCCGAACGCGCCGCTGCACCAGAACCAGTCGGTGTCCCACCGCCAGAGGTAGTCCGCCATCGTGAGCGTGTCGGTCGTCCGCTCCTCGATCGAGCGGTAGTAGATGTCCTGCCCGGTGTAGTCGCTCACGCCCTCACCGGTGGCGGTCGGATCGGTGTCGGTGAACTCCGCCAGCGTGAGGAAGATCCGCCCCGGCGAGAACGCCGTGCCGTCGATCGCGTCCACCCGTACGCCGTCGTGACTGCGGGCCTCCACGATGCGGGCGATCGCGTCCGCAGCTGAGGCAGGGTCGTCGAAGCGGACGTGCCGCAGGCGCACGTTCGGCGGCACCTTCTCGAGCAGGATCCGGATGCGCGTCGTGTAGCCGAGGGTCCCGTACGAGTTCGGGAAGGCCAGGAACAGGTCGCTGTGCTCCTCTCGGCTGCACGTCACGGCCTCGCCGGCGCCGGTGAACACGTCCATCTCGACGACGGACTCGTGAGGCAGCCCGTTGCGGAAGGACGTCGCCTCGATGCCGAGTCCGGTGACGGCTCCACCGAGCGTGATCGTGCGCAGCTGGGGCACCACGTACGGGATGTATCCCCGGGCGAGCGTGACCGCCACGAGGTCCTCGTACGTGCACATGCCCTGCACGTCGGCGGTGGCGCGTCCGGTGGCCGGATCGACGTCGACGCTCACGACACCGGTCAGGCCGGAGACGTCGAGGCCGGGTGCGTCGGTGGCGTCGCGCGGCCGGAAGAGGTTGGTGGTGCGCTTGGCCAGGCGCACGGGCGCCCCGTCAGGGATGGCGTCGTACGAGGCGACGAGCCGGCGCACGGCATCGTCGTGGGCGCGGGGTCCGACAAGGTCACTCACGGACCTCAGGTTATGCACGAGCCATGACACTCGCTAGGCGGTTGTCCGCATTGTCTCACCGGCAAGTCGAGGGACGACGTCGCGCCAGCGACGCTCAGGCGAGGTAGCGAAGCGCCGCCACGTAGCCCTCGAAGCCCAGCCCGACGATGACTCCGGAGGCCACCGCCGACAGGTACGAGTGGTGCCGGAACTCCTCGCGGGCGTGCACGTTGCTGAGGTGGACCTCGACCATGGGTGCGGTCAGCATCGACGCGGCGTCGCGGATCGCGATCGACGTGTGGGTCCACGCGCCGGCGTTGATGACCACCGCGTGGCCGGCGTCGGCGGCATCGTGGAGCCAGCCGATCATCTCGGCCTCGCTGTTGGTCTGCCGTACCTCGACCGTGAGGTTCAGCTCGGCGCCGGCCGCGTGGCACAGCGCGACGAGGTCGTCGTACGTGCGGTCGCCGTAGATCAACGGCTCCCGCAGGCCGAGGCGATTGAGGTTGGGACCGTTGAGGACGAGAACGGTGGCCATCAGGGGCGCTCCTGGGTCGGTGCCGGTACGGGCGCAGCGAAGTGCCACGCCAGTATCTCGGACGACGTGAGCGCCGTCACGGTCACCGGTCCGTGGCCGGAGACGCGCACGGCGTCCCCTGCCTCAAGCCTCGTCCCTGCCACCTCCACGGACCCTCGGGTGACCTGCAGGTGCAGGAGACCGTCCTCCGGGAGCGCGACCACGTCACCGGCGTCCAGGAGCGCGGCGTGCAGCGTCACGCCGTCGCGCAGGCGCAGCACGTCGAGGAGATACCCGCGCGCGCCCTGCAGGTCCCACTGCCGGTACGCCGGTGGCGGCGGATCGGGGTCGGCCAGCTCTTCGTCGGAGGGCGCGACCATCATCTGCACGAAGCGCAGGGGCTCCCGGTCGGACGCGTTGCGCTCGGCGTGCTCGAGGCCGGCACGCGCGCTGACGTGCTGAACCTCTCCCGGCCGGACCAGTCCGCGCGTCCCCGTCGAGTCCTCGTGCGCAAGCACGCCCTCGAGGACCCAGGTGACGATCTCGACATCGCTGTGCCGATGGCCCTCGTAGCCGGCGCCGGGGTCGAGGAGCTCCTCGTTGACGGCGCGCAGCGGGCCGAACGCGACGTTGTCGGCGTCGTAGTGGGCCCCGTACGAGAAGGAGTGCCGCGTCGTGATGCCGTCGCCGACCGTCTCGTACCGCTCGGCGCCGCGGACCACCACGACGTCACGACCGGTCTTCGTGCCGCGACCCCGCAGGCGTCGGCGGAGCCGGTCGAGACCGCTCACGCGTACCCCAGCTCGTGCAGCCGGTCGTCATCGATCCCGAAGTAGTGGGCGATCTCGTGCGCCACGGTGATGCCGACCTCCTCGACCACGTCCGCCTCCACGTCGCAGATCGCCAGGGTCGGGTTGCGGTAGATCGTGATCCGGTCCGGCAGCACACCGCCGTACGAGGAGGTCCGCTCGGTCATCGGGACGCCGTCGTACAGGCCGAGCAGCGTCGGATCGTCGTCCGGGGCGTCGTCCTCGATCAGGAGGACGACGTTCTCGAGCAGGCCGGTCAGGTCCTCGGGCAGCGCGTCGAACGCCTGCTCGACGAGCTCGGCGAATCGGTCCGGCGACATCTCCATCACAGGCCCAGTCTGCCGGACCGTCCCCGAGCCCCCTCCCCGGCTTTGCCGCTACCACGACGTGCCCCGTACGATGAACCGTCCGTGCGCGACGGCGTACGGACACTCGCCCTCATCGTCTAGTGGCCTAGGACGCCGCCCTTTCAAGGCGGTAGCACGGGTTCGAATCCCGTTGGGGGCACCACGCACCAAGCGCTCTCCGGGGCGGTCGCTCGGAAGAGGGACCCCCGTTTGGGGCCGCTTGAGGCGTCCGCTAAAGTGGTGCTCGCACCGCTGAGCGGTGACAACTGAAGAATGGCCCTGTGGCGCAGTTGGTTAGCGCGCCGCCCTGTCACGGCGGAGGTCGCGAGTTCGAGTCTCGTCAGGGTCGCAGTGAGACGAAGGTCCGAGTCATCCGACTCGGACCTTCGTCGTTGTCGGGCTTTTCCGTGCCACACCCGCGAGTGACTGACTCCACATATCGTTGCGGAACACACCTTTATTGGTCGCCGTTCTTCTCACCATGACCCCCACCCTCCCCGAGCTCGCGCTGTCCGCAGACGCGCAGGCCCTCCTCTTCCGCGAGGCGCGCACGGCCAACACCTTCACCGACGAGCCCGTCACCGCCGACGAGATCCGTGCGGTGTACGACCTCGTGAAGTACGGCCCCACCGCGATGAACAGCCAGCCTCTGCGCGTCACGCTGGTCGCGAGCGACGAGGCTCGTCAGCGGCTCCTGCCGCACATGTCGGACGGCAACCGCGCCAAGACCGCGACGGCACCCCTGGTCGCGATCCTGGCCGCCGACGTCGACTTCCACGAGACGCTCCCGGAGGTCTTCCCGCACGTCCCGGGCATGCGGGACGCCTTCGCGGGAGACGTCGAGAGCCGCGCCTCGATGGCGACGTTGAGCGCGGGCCTCCAGATCGGCTACTTCATCGTCGGAGTACGCGCGGCAGGGCTCTTCGCCGGGCCGATGACCGGCTTCGACGCCGCCGCGATCGACAAGGAGTTCTTCGACGGCACCGCGCACAAGACGCTCGTCGTGGTCAACATCGGTCACCCCGCACCGGACGCCTACCGGGATCGTCTCCCCCGGCTCGACGGCTCGCGCGTCGTCACCGTCGTCTGACCCGAACCGGTTTCTCGCGCCCCGGACCCGCCTTGTATAGTGAGGCGCGCCCGGGAATCCCGGGCTGCTTCGTGAGGCGCAAGCCGGACGAGGCAGACGGCCAGGTAGCTCAGTTGGTACGAGCGTCCGCCTGAAAAGCGGAAGGTCGCCGGTTCGACCCCGGCCCTGGCCACAACCTATCCCCACTCACAGCTGCGCCGGCGCGAGTGTGATCGACCCAGACTGCGGTCTTCCCACCAGGGAGGCCGCAGTTCGTGGTTCCTGGGCCCGCGCGCGGTGGCGTCGGCGCGGTTCCGGGCGGACGATGGCGGCGTCGGTGACATTCGCGCCGAAGCCCCGATCTCCGAAGGGACGAGACGATGACCACCACCACAGCGCCTGTCGTCGTAGGTGTCGCAGCGAGCACCGTGGACGACGACAACGCCCTCCGGTTCGCCGCCGGCGCCGCCGAGAGGCGTGGCGCGCCTCTCGTCCTCCTTCACGCGTACAACCCCGAGTCCCCGGCGACACACCCCCTGATCTCGAAGGACGTCCGGCGCAACGTCGGGCAGGAGATCCTCGCCGAGGCCGGTGACCGGCTCGCCGCGATTCCCGACACGTCGGTCGAGGTCAAGACGCAGCTCGTGGAGGGCAGGACGGTCGGTGTGCTGCTGGCGGCCTCCGAAGGCGCCTCGCTGGTCGTCCTGCGCCGGCAGGACCTGTCCTCTCTCGAGCGCATCTTCACGGGCTCGATCATCATGGGCGTCGCTGCGCGGGCCGCCTGCCCCGTGGTCTCGGTCCCGGCCGGCTGGGACGCAGGGGTGACACGGGGACGGGTCCTGGTCGGTCTCGACGACTCGAGCATCTCGCCGGAGGCACTCGATGTCGCGTACGCCCTCGCGGAGGAGCGCGGCGCGGCGCTCACCGTGCTGCACGCCTGGCGCTCGCCGGGCTTCTACAGCGACGTCATCTTCGCCCGGACCAGTGAGGAGACGTGGCGCAAGGAGACCCGGGAGCACCTCGAGAAGACCCTCGCCCCGTGGAGCGAACGTCATCGTGGCGTCACGGTCGACGTACGCGTGGAGTACGAGCGGCCGGCCACGGCACTGGCACGGGCCAGCTCAGCCGGCGACGCCCTCGTCGTCGGACGGCGCACCCGTCCGCTGCCTCGAGGGCTCGCTCTGGGGTCGGTGACACGGGCACTCGTCGCGAGCGCTCGGTGTCCGCTGATCGTGGCGCCGCACCCCGGGGACGCGGCTCCCGGCAAGGACGACGCCGACAGCTAGCGCTTCAGCGCCTTGTAGGTCCCGTACGCGAGACCGACGACGGCGGCGTCCTCGACGACCGCGGCGGCCAGGTCCGGACGTCCCGTGCGCGCCCAGGCGCCTCTCCATGCCGCGCCGGCGTACGAGCCGGCCAGCGCTGCGCCTGCGCCGGCAGCGGCGGGGACGAGGCGTCCCACGCCGTTGTTCCCTGCCAGGAGCGATCCTGTCACGGCGCCTGCGGTGACCCGCCCGGCCAACGACGCGGGCTTCAGTCGGCTCGGCGTGATCGGCAGCTTGTCACCGACGAGCTCGGCCGCGACACCGCTCAGCGCGGCGACACGCGACCAGGTCGACCGGCTGCCGGTGGACAGCCTCGCCACGACTGGCCCGAGGGTCGAACGACCCCCGCTGGCGACGCCGAGCACCACACTCGCGAGCACGACTCGTCGTGCGGAGTGGTCGTGGGTCATCATCTCTCCTCTGCCTCTGCCTGTCTTGAGGTCCCCCGACCCCTCGCCAGACCGCTTTCAGCCTAGGTGGTGTGCGTGTCAGCCCACGCGACTCTCGTCCTCGGAGCCGAATCCCTCCTCAAGGAGGCGACGAACCTCAGCCTCACGGAATCGGCGGTGACCGCCGAGAGTCCTGATGGAGCTGATCTTGCCTGCTTGGGCCCACCGCGTGACGGTCTTGGGCACAACTCGGAACATCTTGGCGACCTCGGACGGCGTAAGAAGGCGTTCCGCATCGGGGGGGTGCGAATCCATGGTGTGAATGATGCCAAACCCGCCCATTGGAACGGGAGGGGCTCGGCGAATCCGTGCCGAGATGTAACCGAACGTCACACAATTCGTACCAACCCTGTCCCGCTACCGCCATGCACCCACCCTCCTAGAGTGGAGCAACGGCACCGTGTCAGCGTCGAGACGGTGTCATCGACAAGACGTGGAGGTGGGGCGTGAGCGGTCCGAAGGTGTCTGCGTTCGGGAGCGGCCACGAGCAGGTGGTGTTCTGCCAGGACGAAGAGAGCGGATTGAAAGCGATCATCGCCCTGTGGTCCACAGCGTTGGGCCCTGGACTCGGCGGCACCCGCTTCTACCCGTACGCCGACGAGAACGCCGCTCTCGCCGACGTGCTCGCCCTGTCGCGCGCGATGGCGTACAAGGCATCGCTCGCCGGCCTCGATCTCGGCGGCGGCAAGGCCGTCATCATCGGCGACCCGCACAGGGACAAGTCCGAGGCCCGCCTTCGGGCGTACGGACGGTTCGTGGAGTCGCTTCACGGCCGGTACTACACGGCGTGCGACGTGGGGACCTTCCCCGAGGACATGGACGTCATCGCCCGCGAGACCTCGTACGTCACGGGACGGACGACCGCGCACGGCGGCGCCGGCGACTCCTCCGTCCTCACCGCGTACGGCGTCTTCCAGGGCATGCGGGCCTGCGCGGAGTTCGTGTGGGACAGCGCGTCGCTGGCAGGCCGTACGGTCGGCGTCGCGGGCGTCGGCAAGGTCGGTCGGCACCTCGTCGAGCACCTGGTCGCCGACGGTGCCGATGTCGTGGTCACCGACGTCGACTCCGCAGCGGTCGAGGCCGTGCAGAACGCGCATCCGCAGGTGCGTGCCGTCGTCGACACGGCGGCGCTCGTGCGCGAGCCGCTCGACGTGTACGCGCCGTGCGCACTGGGCGGGGCGCTCGACGACGAGACGGTGTCGGTGCTGAGCGCCCGCATCGTCTGCGGCGGCGCCAACAACCAGCTGGCACACGTCGGCACCGAGGGCCTGCTCGCCGACCGCGGGATCGTCTACGCCCCCGACTACTGCGTGAACGCCGGCGGCCTGATCCAGGTCGCCGACGAGCTCGAGGGCTTCTCGTTCGAGCGGGCGAAGACCCGCGCGACACGGATCCACTCGACGATGCTCGACGTCCTGCACCGGGCCAAGGACGAGGGCGTCGCACCCTCGACCGCGGCCGACCGGATCGCCGAGCAGCGCATCCGCGACATCTCCCGCCTGCGCGGGGTGTGGCTGCCCTGACCGCGGCGGCCTCGCCCGTCCCCCCACGGGCGGGACGGGCGAGGTCCGCGGGTCACTCCGCGTCGAGGCGCAGCGCGTGCCTCACCCGGTGGGCGACCCTCCGACGCGTCGTGACCTCGTTCGTACGGCCCCGCTTCCAGTAGCCAGAGATGTCGGCCGTCGTGCCGTTGACGAGGCCGTGCTCCTTGGCCCAGCGACGTACGGGCTTGAGCAGACCCGCCTCGCCGCCCGCCCACAGCGTCCAGGGCTCGTCAGCGGGCAGGTCGAGGGCGGTGAGGAAGGGGCCGAACCCGTCCGCGGCCGACCCGTCGTCCTCGTGGAGCCAGGTGACGTGGACCCCGGCGCGTACGACGAGCTCCTGCTCCTCGGCCCTGTCGGGCACCAGGACCGCGACCCGCGCACGGACGCCGTCAGGCAGCTCCTCGAGCATGCGCGCGACCGCGGGCAGCGCGGTGTGGTCCGCGAGGATCACCCGGTACGTGAACGCGTCGGGCGTCGCGCATCCCGAGCGAGGGCCGGCGACCCACACCCGATCGCCGGGCTCTGCCGAGAGTGCCCAGTCCGACGCGAGCCCGCCCAGGTGGACGACGAAGTCCATCCACACCTCGCCGGCCTCCGCGTCGTACCGGCGCACCGTGTACTCCCGCGTGGGCGGGAAGGGGCGCGGCCAGTCGAGGTGGTCACCATCGGGGACCGGGTGGCGCGTGACGCCGGTGTCGGGGTCGGGGAAGACCAGCTTCACGTGCTCGTCGGGCGTCCTCGCCTCCCAGCCCGTTCCCACGAGGTCGCCACCGAGCACCAGCCGGACCATGCGCGGGGTGAGCTGCTCCGCCCGGAGCACCTCGAGCTCGCGGGCGCCGAGCGGGTGCTCCAGCTGGGCGAGCACGGGACCTTCGAGCACCATCTCGTCACTGCGCCGCGGCATACGCCTCGGCCACCTTCGCGATGTCGGCGGCCTGCCGGTCGGCGGCCTCGAACGTGTAGATCGTGCCTGACGTCAGGGGGTACGCGTGTCCGGCGGCGGCTGCGGGGAGCCGCTTGAAGGACGGCATCGCGACGAGCTTCTGGTTCTCTGCCGAGACGGTGCCGTCGAGCGCCGCGTCGTACAGAAGGATGTCGCTCCCGCTGAGGCTGGGAAGGTTCTCGGTCGCGAGCTCGGTGACGTAGCGCTCCGGGTCGTCGGTGTACGTCGGGTTGTAGGCGAACCCGGCAGCCTCGAGGCGGCGGTACGTCAGCGACTTGCTGGTCTCGGCGAACAGGACGCCGTCGGAGAATCCCAGGGACGTGGTGGTCGCGTCCGCGAGGACGTCGCCGTACTTCTCATTGACCCCTGCGAGCGTCTCGTCCAGTGCCTTCTGGCGCGTCTCGTAGTCGGTGGACCTGCCGACCAGATCGGCGACCGTCGGGTAGTTGTCCCAGACGTCGGTCGGCTCGGCGATCTTGAGGATGACGGTCGGAGCGATCTCCGAGATCTCCTCGTAGTCGATCCCCAGGCCGCCGTTGTCCATCCCGATGATGAGGTCCGGATCGGCCTCGATGACCTTCTCGACGTCGATGCCCTCCCAGCTGCCCACGCTCGGGACGTCCTTGACCGTGGCGAACTGCTCGGCAGGGATCTCCTCGGGGAGCAGCTCGCCCTCGAGCTGGCCGACGGGCACCACACCGAGCTCCGTGAGCATCGCGCCGGTCCGCCACAGCGCGACGACGCGCTTGGGCTCGGCCGGGATGTCGACCTTCTCGCCGGTGAACGGCGACTCGACCGTGCGGGTGTCCCCCTCGCTACCCGCGGCCGCACTGTCGTCGCCACCGCAACCGGATACGGCGAGCGCCGATGCCGCCAGCAGGGCCGCCACGGTCTTCAGAGAACCTCTGACGCGCATGTCACTCCTTGTCGTCGACCGGCGCAGAGCCCGGCCACTTCACCAATGATTGGTGAGGCTAACCTAAGTAAGTGAGGTCTCAATCCCCCGGGTCGCGCGCCGGTCGTCGCACGGCGCTGGCTCTCACCCTCGTGCTGGCGGCCGCGGGTGCGGCGGTGGTGAGCCTGGCGGTGGGAAGCCGGCCGATCCCTCTCCACGAGGTGGTCGACGCCCTCTTCACCGACGCTGACTCCGACAACGCGACCGTGATCACCTCCCAGCGGCTTCCCCGTACGGTGCTCGCGCTGGTGGCGGGCGCCGCACTCGGTGTCGCCGGCGCGCTCATGCAAGGGCACACCCGCAACCCGCTGGCCGAGCCCGGCCTGTTCGGCGTGAACGCAGGGGCTTCGTTCGGCGTCGCCGTGCTGGTGTTCGCGTTCGGCGTCGAGGCGACAGGCGCGACGGTCGTGGCAGCGCTGGTAGGTGCCGGCGCGGTATCGGTCGTCGTCTTCCTCCTCGGTCTCGGCAGCATGCGCCGGGGCGCCATGGTGATGCTCGCCGTCCTCGGCACCACGATGGCGGCGCTGCTGTCGGCCCTCACGTCGGCGCTGATCCTGCTCGACCGTCAGACGCTCGACGTGCTGCGGTTCTGGGAGGTCGGCGCCGTCTCGAACCGCGACCTCGAGCTCGCCGGTCCCCTGCTCGTGGTCGTCGGGATCGGTTTCGTGCTGGCGGCGGCGAACGCCTTCTCGCTGAACGCCCTGGCGCTCGGCGACGACGTCGCCCGGGCACTCGGCACCCGGGTACGCCGAGCGCGCGTGCTCGGGATCGTGGGCGTCACCCTCCTCGCCGGGGCGGCGACCGCGGTATGCGGTCCGATCGCGTTCGTGGGGCTGGTGGCCCCGCACCTTGCGCGGGTCCTGAGCGGTCACGACTACCGCTGGCTGGTGCCGTACGCGGGCCTGGTCGGTGCAGTGGTCCTCACCCTCGCCGACACGGTCGGCCGCGTGGCCGCACCACCCGGCGAGCTGCAGGCCGGCGTGGTGGTCGTGGTGGTAGGGGCTCCGCTGCTGATCGCGATCACCCGGCGCCGACGGCTGGTCGCGCTGTGAATCGCCGCGTGGGGGTCCGGCTCGGTCCCTTCGGCATGCTCGTACGCCGCCGCGCCGTGCTGTGGACCGCGATCGTCGTCGTGGTTCTCCTGGGCGTGACCGTGCTGGCCGTGTTCAGCGGCACGCTGGACCTCCCCGCATCCCGGGTATGGGCGACCTTGCTCGGCGAAGGGTCCCGCGTGGACCAGATCGTCGTGGTCGACCGCCGTCTCGTACGGGCGGTGGTCGCCGTGCTCGTCGGGTTCGTCCTCGGTCTGAGCGGCGCCCTGACCCAGACGGTCACGCGCAACCCGATCGCGACACCAGACCTGCTGGGCGTCACCGCGGGCGCGAGTGCCGCCGCCGTCCTCGTCATCACCCAGCCCGCGGTCATCGAGCGGGCCACCGGGACCGCGGCCGCCCTGCTGGTCACGCCGGCCGCGATCGCCGGCGGTCTCATGACGACAGGACTGATCGTGGGGCTGGCCTGGCGCGGCGGCTTCGACGGGATGCGGCTGGTGCTCGTCGGCCTCGGCGTCAACGCGATCGCCCTCGCGCTCGTCTCGTGGGGGCTGATGCGCGCCGACCTGGAGAGCGCGGCGGTCGCGACCCGGTGGCTGACCGGATCTCTGGCCGGCGTCCGCAGCGAGGACCTGACTCTCCTCCTGCCCGTCGTCGTCCTGGCCGGGGCGTGCAGCGTGGTCCTGTCCCGCGACCTCGGCGCCCTCCGGCTGGGGCGCGACGTGGCGGCATCGCTGGGGACCCGCCCGGCGCGCGCGGAGGCGTACGCCGTCGCGCTCGCGGTGGTGGCCGTCTCCGCCGCGACAGCGGTGGCGGGGCCCATCGGGTTCGTGGCCTTCGTCGCGCCGCAGGCTGCGCTTCGGTTGTTCGGTACAGCAGGTCCGACCCCCCTGGCCGCAGGACTCGTCGGCGCGGTCGTCGTCCTCGTGTCCGACCAGCTGGCGCAACGGCTGCCCGTGGACCTGCCGGTCGGTGTGGTCACGGCAGTGATCGGCGCTCCCGCCCTCATGCTCCTGCTCGTCCGCTACGTACGGAGAACAAGTGTCTAGTCCCCTCCGGGCCGAGGACGTCGTCGCCGGGTACGGCAACCGCGACGTCCTTCACGGGATCACGCTCGACGTCCCCGCCGGCCAGGTCACGACGGTGATCGGCCCGAACGGCTGCGGGAAGTCCACACTCCTGCGGACGCTCGCCGGCCTGCTGCGCCCGCGCCACGGCAGGGTGCTCCTCCACGGGACGTCGCTGGCCTCCGTCAAGCCCCGGCAGGTCGCACGCACGATGGCCGTGCTTCCCCAGAGCCCCGTCGCTCCCGAGGGCATGACCGTCGGGGACCTGGTCGCTCGCGGGCGGCAGCCGTACCAGCCCTGGTACCGCCAGTGGTCGGCCGAGGACGAGCAGATCGTGAGCGACGCCATGACGTCCACCGGGGTCGACGACCTCGCCGAGCGGTCCCTCGACGAGCTTTCGGGCGGGCAGCGTCAGCGGGCCTGGATCGCGATGACGCTCGCGCAGGGCACCGACCTCCTGCTCCTCGACGAACCCACGACCCACCTCGACCTCGCGCACGCCGTGGAGGTCATGGACCTGGTGGTGCGTCTGCGCCGCGACACGGGCCGTACGGTGGTCGTCGTGCTGCACGACCTCAACCTCGCTGCCCGCTACAGCGACCACCTGGTGGTGATGGACGGCGGCCACGTCGTGGCCGAGGGGCAGCCTGCCGACGTCGTCGAACCTGCGCTCCTCGCCAAGGTGTTCGGGCTGTCGGCGCACGTCTTCCCGGACCCGTTCGACCGTCTGCCGACCGTCGTCCCCACCCTCCATGGCTGACGGCGTGGCGCTCACGGGCGGCGCGATCATGCGACGCATGGTCCGCCGCAACGCCGGCCGCCTGAGCGCGTCCTTCGCGCTGCTGTGCGTCTGGCAGCTCTGCGAGGCCCTCGTGCCGATCCTCATCGGGACGATCATCGACCGCGCGATCGCGCCGAGCGACACCGCCGCCTTCGTCGTCGGCGCCGCCGGCCTGTGCCTGCTCATGGGGACGCTCAGCTACTCGTACCGGTTCGGCGCCCGCATGGCGTTCCGGGTCGTCCAGCGCGAGGAGCACGCCCTCCGCATGGAGATCGTGGGGCACGTCCTGCACCCTCGCGGGGCACGGACGGGGATGCTGCCGGGAGAGACCCTGTCGATCGCGACCGGTGACGCGCAGGCGGCGACGCTCGTGGTCCGGTGGATCGGGTTCACCGTGAGCTCCACCGTGGTCCTCCTCGCGTCGGCGGCCTACCTCGTGTCGATCGACGTCGTCCTCGGGGTCGTCGTCCTCGTCGGCGTACCGGTCGCGGTCGGTCTGTCGCAGGTGATCAGCCCGTTCCTCGCGCGGCGGTTCGGCACCGAGCAGCAGGCCGTGGCCGAGGCGTCCGGGATGGCGACGGACCTGGTCCAGGGCATCCGGCCCTTGAAGGGCATCGGTGCCGAACGTGCGGCGAGCGCGCGCTACCGCACGTCGAGCCGCGCTGCCGAGCGCGCCGCCGTGGGGACCGTACGGGGCTGGGGGGCGATGGGCGCCACGACGAAGGCCCTCAGCGGTGTGCTGCTGGCTGCGGTCGCACTCGTCGCCGGGCTGCGCGCCCTCGACGGGGAGCTGACGCTCGGACAGTTCGTCGCGGTCGTCGGCCTCACGCAGTTCCTCGCCGAACCGGTCGAGCTCGTCGCGCACATCGGTGCACAGTTCGCGACCTCGTACGCCTCGGCCAAGCGCGTCGCCGCCTTCCTCGCGACCCCTCGGCTCGTCCCACCCGGCACCGGGGTCCCGACCGACCCGTACGTGCTCGAGCTCGTCGGCGTCGCGGCAGAACCGCTGCAGCACGTCGACCTGCGGGCAGGCCCCGGGGAGCTCGTCGCCGTCGTCGTGGACGACCCGGCGGCGTCCGACACGCTCCTCGACCTCCTCGCGGCCGAGGCGGACCCCGAGGTGGGTTCCGTGATCCTCAGCGGGACGCCTTTGACCGGGCTCGACCCCGATGCTCGCCGTGAGGTGCTGCTGACCGCGCGGCACCAGGTCGACCTCTTCGACGGCACCCTCGCCACCAACATCGACCCGAACGGCGAGCTCGGTGGCGAGCACGTCCGCGCCCTCCTCGAGGCGGTCGCCGCCGACGACCTCGTCGCCACCCACCCGGCAGGACTCGCACGGCCCGTCCAGGTCGACGGCGCGCTGTCGGGCGGACAACGCCAGCGTCTCGCGCTCGCCCGCGCGCTGGCGGCGAACGTTCCGGTGCTCGTCCTCCAGGACCCGACGTCCGCGGTCGACGCGGTCACCGAGCAGCAGATCGCCACCCGGCTGGACGACTATCGCCACCGTGAAGGCTCGACCCGGACGACGGTCGTCCTCACGAGCAGTCCCGCGCTGCTCGCTCGCGCCCACCGCGTCGTGGTCGTGGTCGACGGCCGGACGGTCGCCTCCGGCCGGCACGCCGACCTCCTCGAACGCACCGACTACCGGGAGCTGGTCCTGCGATGACCCGCCGGATCCTTCCCATCGCCTCGCGTCGCGACACCACCCGGCTCGCGTGGGCCCTGCTGCGCCGGCGCCGAGGACCGCTGCTGACGTCGGGCGTCGCGTTCGCCCTGGCCGGTGCGCTCAGCCTCGTCGCACCGTGGGTGCTCGGCGACCTCGTCGACGCGATCAGCGGCGACGGTGACCGGGCGACCGTGCTGCGTGGCGCCGCCGTGATCGCGGCGGCAGGGCTTGGCGCCGGGCTCTCGGCCGGGGTCGCCGTCGCGGCACTCGGCCATGCGGTCATCCCCGCCCTCGCGAGGCTCCGCGAGGACGTCCTTGCACGGGTTCTCGACCTCGAGCCCGACCGTCTGGAGGAGGCCGGCCGCGGGGACGTCCTCGCCCGCGTCGGGGACGACGTCCGTACGGTCAGCACGTCGCTCGACGAGGGCGTCCCGACGACCATCGACGCACTCGTCGCGATCGGCTTCACGGCGGTCGGTCTCACCGCCCTCGACTGGCGGCTGGGGCTGGCAGGCCTCTGCGCGGTTCCGGTGTACGCGATGGGCCTGCGCTGGTACCTCCCCTACTCCGCCCCGCGCTACCGCGCCGAGCGCCTCGCCGAGGGTGAGCGGGCGGAGGCGCTGCTGACCGGCGTGCAGAGCGCACCGACTCTGCGGGCGCTCCGGCACGAGGGCGCGTGGCAGCGGCAGGTCTCGGAGAGGTCGTGGCAGGCGGCGACCGTCGCGATCGACGTGTTCCACCTGCTCACGCGGTTCTTCGCACGGAGCAACCGGGCCGAGCTCGTCGGGCTCCTCGTCGTGCTCGGGACCGGCTTCGTCCTCGTCCGCGGCGACGCCGTGACGGTCGGTGCGGCGACCACGGCCGCCCTCTTCTTCCACCGGCTGTTCAACCCGATCGGCGGTCTGCTCGCAACCTTCGACCAGGTGCAGGCGGCGGGCGCCTCGCTCGCCCGGCTGGCCGGTCTGGCACTGCTGCCGGCCGCTGAGCACGGGGACCCGCCGCCGGCAAGCGGCGTACGGCCCGCGCTCGCTCTGACCGCGATCCACCACGAGTACGCGGGGGGCGAGGAGGTCCTGAGCGACATCACCCTGCGCATCGCTCCTGGGGAGAAGGTCGCCCTGGTCGGCGCGACCGGGGCAGGCAAGAGCACGCTGGCGCTGATCGCCGCAGGGCATCTGGCCCCCACGCGCGGAGACCGCACGCTCGACGGGACCCCGTACGAGGAGCTGGGTGCGCAGGGTGTCCGCTCACAGGTCGCCCTCGTCACGCAGCAGGTGCACGTCTTCGCCGGGACCGTGCGCGACAATCTCACGCTGGCCTCACCGGACGCCGCTCCTGCGGCTGTCGACGCGGCGCTGGAGCGCACCCGGGCCGCCGGCTGGGTCGCGGCGCTCCCCCAAGGGCTGGACACCGTCGTCGGGGCGCACGGGCACGCACTCACCCCTGCCCAGGCTCAACAGATCGCCCTCGCACGGGTCCTCCTGGCCGACCGGCCGGTGGTCGTGCTCGACGAGGCCACCGCGGAGGCGGGGTCCGCAGGCGCACGCCAGCTCGACGACGCGGCCGGAGAGGTGCTCAGCGGACGTACGGCACTCGTGGTCGCCCACCGGTTGAGCCAGGCCGTCGCCGCCGACCGGATCGTGGTCCTCGACCACGGCAAGGTGGCGGAGGAGGGCACGCACCAGGAGCTGCTCGCGCTCGAGGGCCAGTACGCCACCTTGTGGGCGTCCTGGTCACGCAGCTGACGGGCGGCTCAGCCGGGCACGGGCAGGCGGTGACCTACGACTTCGCTCGAGGGTGCCCGCGCACGGCACCACACGCGACGCAGCCCGCGGGGTTTCCCGGCGGGCTGCGTCGACGAATGTCAGTTCGGAGGACCGGACTCGCTGTCCGCGAAGTCGGCGTACTTCTCGAGAAGCTCGGGATCCGGTTCTTCGACACGCCGGTCGGGCTCACCATGGAGCTCGCGCTGCAGCTGGTCGAAGTCGGTGTCGAGCGTCTGATACTTCAGGTTGCGTGCAACCTTCGTCTGCTTGGCTTTTGCACGGCCGCGCCCCATAGGGTCCGACCCCCTCGCGAAGTCTCGGAATGTGGTCTCTCGTAGGGGTAAGGCTACCTGTTCGCCCCAAGGATGCGCGAACCGACCCGGCGGCTGACTCCCGGCGAGTTCGGGATGCCGCACGCGGTGTGATCTATGTCACACAGAGCGGTAGTCGCCGACCAACTCGACCTCTCCGCCCGTGATATCCAACACTTCTCCGCACCGCCACGCGGCCACTCCCTGCTCGGCCAGGACCTCCAGCGCGCGGTCCGCATCGGCGGCGGCCACGAGGGCGACCATGCCGACGCCCATGTTGAGGGTCTGCTCGAGGTCCGGCCGGCTCACCGACCCCAGCTCGCCCACCAGCCCGAAAATCGGGCCGGGCGTCCACGTCGAGCGCTCGACCCTCACCGAAAGGTGGTCCGGGAGCACCCGCGCGAGGTTCGCGGCGAACCCGCCACCGGTGATGTGCGACATCGCGTGGACGTCCGTACGCGCCGCCAGCTCCAGGCACGGCTTGGCGTACAGGCGGGTCGGCGTCAGCAGCGCCTCGCCCAGCGTCGACCCGAGCTCGGGCACCTCACGTTCGAGATCCCACCCGGCGACGTCGAAGAAGACCTTGCGGACGAGCGAGTAGCCGTTGGCGTGCAGACCCGACGACGCCATCGCGATCACGACGTCACCCGCCTCCACCTTGTGGGCGCCGAGCAGCGACTCGGCCTCGACCACGCCGGTCGTCGAGCCCGCGACGTCGTACTCGTCAGGGCCCAGCAGACCGGGGTGCTCGGCCGTCTCGCCGCCGAGCAGTGCGCAGCCGGCCTCCTCGCAGGCCTGCGCGATGCCCTTGACGATCGCGGCCACGCGCTCCGGCACGACCTTGCCGGTGGCGATGTAGTCGGTGAGGAACAGCGGCTCGGCACCGCAGACGACCAGGTCGTCGACCAGCATGCCCACGAGGTCGTACCCGATCGTGTCGTGGACGTCCATGCGCTGCGCGATCACGACCTTGGTGCCGACCCCGTCCGCGGAGGTGGCCAGCAGCGGGCGGTCGAACCGCTTGAGCTGAGAGGCGTCGAACAGGCCGGCGAAACCGCCGATGCCGCCGAGGACCTCGGGGCGGCGGGCCTTCTCGACCCACTCCTTCATGAGCTCCACGGCACGGTCTCCGGCCTCGATGGAGACTCCAGCGCTTGCGTACGACGTCACGTGCGACCCTCCGCCGCTCAGGGGTTGACCATGGTCACGGAGACGCGGTCGTCCGCGTGCTCCTCGGGTTCGAGCAGGTTCTTGCCCCCGAGGCTGCCGGTGGGCAGCGGGACGGGGTACTCGCCGTCGAAGCACGCGCGGCAGAGGTTCGTCTTGGGGACGTTGGTGGCGTCGACCATCTCCTCGAGCGAGATGTACGACAGGGAGTCCGCGCCGATCGAGCGGCGGATCTCGTCCACGGAGATGCCGTTGGCGATCAGCTCGGCACGGGTCGCGAAGTCGATGCCGTAGAAGCAGGGCCACTTCACCGGCGGGCTGGAGATGCGGACGTGCACCTCGGCGGCACCGGCCTCGCGGAGCATCCGGACCAGCTGGCGCTGCGTGTTGCCGCGCACGATCGAGTCGTCGACGACCACGAGGCGCTTGCCGGCGATCACGTCGCGCAGCGGGTTGAGCTTGAGGCGGATGCCGAGCTGGCGCAGGGTCTGGCTCGGCTGGATGAATGTGCGCCCGACGTACGAGTTCTTGACGAGCCCGTGCCCGAACGGGATGCCGGACGCCTCCGCGTACCCGATCGCCGCCGGCGTGCCGGACTCCGGCACCGGGATGACGAGATCGGCCTCGACCGGCGCCTCGGCGGCCAGCCGGCGCCCGATCTCGGCGCGGACCGAGAAGACCCGCTGCTCGGAGATCTGCGTGTCGGGGCGCGCGAGGTAGACGAACTCGAAGACGCAGCCCTTGGGCTTCGCCTCGGCGAAGCGGTGGTGGCGCAGCCCGTCGGCGTCGATCGCGATGAACTCGCCGGGCTCGATCTCGCGGATGAACGAGGCGCCGACGATGTCGAGCGCCGCCGTCTCGGACGCGACGACCCAGCCGCGCTCGAGCCGCCCGAGCACCAGCGGGCGGATGCCCTGCGGGTCACGCGCGGCGTACAAGGTGTCGTTGTCCATGATGACCAGCGAGAACGCGCCGCGGAGCTGGGGAAGCACCTCGAGGACGGCGTCCTCCAGCGAGCGGTCCTCGTACGAGGCGAAGAGCGAGGCCATCACGGCGGTGTCGCTCGTGGCGAACTCCCTGACCCGGCCGATGAGCTCGGACCCGGTGTCCGCGGCACGCTTCTCGAGGAGGTCGGCGAGCTCGGCGGTGTTCGTCAGGTTGCCGTTGTGCGCGAGGGCGACCGAGCCGTGCGCGGTCGGCCGGAAGGTCGGCTGCGCGTTCTGCCAGACGCTCGCACCCGTGGTCGAGTAGCGGGTGTGGCCGATCGCGAGACTGCCCTGCAGCGACTCCAGCGTCGCCTCGTCGAAGACCTGCGAGACCAGCCCCATGTCCTTGTAGACGAGGATCTGCGAGCCGTTGCTCACCGCGATGCCCGCGGACTCCTGCCCCCGGTGCTGAAGGGCGTAGAGCCCGAAGTACGAGAGCTTGGCTACTTCTTCGCCTGGAGCCCAGACGCCGAAGACTCCGCAGGCATCCTGCGGGCCGACGTCGTGGGGGTCCAGGTCGTGGGTCAGACGACCGTCTCCGCGAGGCACGCCTCAAGTGTAGGTGTCGAACCCGAATGCGCGTCATCCGCGACCCCTCCACTCTGAACGCATGGACTCACACCGGGTACGGGCAGTACGGACGATCGACGCCTCGGCAGCACGCATCTTCGCCGTGCTGGCCGACCCGTACGAGCATCCCGCGCTCTCTGGGGAATCGGACGTGGTGGCCGTCGAGGCGGCGGAGGTGCCTCTGAGGCTCGGAGCGGAGTTCCGGATGGAGATGCGGCGCGGGCTGCCGTATCAGACCCGCAACGTCGTGGTCGCCTACGTCCAGAACCAGACGATCGCCTGGAAGACGACACTGCTCGGCGGCCTGGTCGGAGGGCGCGTGTGGCGGTACGACCTCGAGGTCGTTCCCGCAGGCACGATCGTCACGGAGACGTGGGACGTCTCGGAGGACAGGCAGCGGTGGCTGATGAGCGGGCACCGGCGGGAGGAGACGCAGCGTCAGATGACGCGGTCGCTCGACCGTCTCGCCGAGCGGGTGGCGAGGCCGTCCTGACCCGTCACTGCTTCGGGCGGTCCCAGAACACGAAGAAGACGGCGATGATCACGAGGGGGATGCCGACGGCGATCGCCCCCACCACCGGCTGAGGGATGTTCATGGCGACGTAGATCTGGTCGAGCGGCACGCGTCCAGCGTACGAGGGCTCCCCACACGCTCAGCTCGCCACCCCCGCCCGCCCGCTGGTCGAGTAGCGGCACCCCCACCAACCCGCTGGTCGAGTAGCGGCGAGGGACGAGCCGCGTATCGAGACCCCGCCCGAAGCACCTTGCCTCGCCGTGTGAGCCGTGTCACAGTCTTGCCACCGCTGCCGTACCCCCGCCGTCACGAGGAGACCGCCATGACTGCTGCCCCTCCCACGCCCACCTTCCTCGACGACCGCCTGGCCTACTGGGCCGAGACGACTCCCGACGCCGAGTGCATGACGTACGGCGACCGCACCTGGACGTACGCGGAGTTCGACGAGCGGGTACGCCGCGCGGCCGCAGGGCTGCGCGACCTGGGCCTGGGCCGGGGCGACGTCGTCGCGTTCCTCGACAAGAACCACCCGGCCTGCGTCGAGGTCACGATGGCCGCCGCCTCCCGCGGGCTCGCGACCGCCGTCATCAACTGGCGGCTGGCCGGCGACGAGCTCGACTACACGATCAACGACTCCGGTGCCCGGGTTCTCTTCGTCGGTACGGAGCTCGTGCCCGCGATCGAGCTGATCCGCGACCGGCTCTCGACCGTCGAGGAGATCATCGAGGTCACCCCCGACGGTGGCGAGAGCGACGAGTACGAGGCGTGGCTCGTCGCGAGCGAGCCCGTGGGCCCCGCGCCGGCGCACACTCCCGACGACGTCTGCCTCGTGATGTACAGCTCGGGCACCACCGGACGACCCAAGGGCGTGATGCTGAGCCACCGGTCGATGGTGGCCCACACGATCAACGCGCACGACGGCTGGGAGCTCGAACCGGGCGACAAGAGCCTCGTCGCGATGCCGCTGTTCCATGTCGGCGGCACCTCGTACGTGCAGTTCGCGCTGCACGACGGGTTCCCGAGCATCATGACGCGCGAGCCGGACCCCGTGTCGTTGGCGACCGCGATCATGAAGGGCGCCAACTCCGCCTTCCTCGTCCCCGCCCTCGCACAGATGGCGCTGGCCGGCGGGCCCGAGGCGATCGCGCTGTTCGGCAAGCTCAAGTTCTTCACGTACGGCGCCGCGCCGATGCCGCTGCCGCTCCTGCGGCGGGCGATGGAGGCGTGGCCGGAGACGAAGTTCATGCAGGTGTACGGCCTGACCGAGGTCTGCGGCGTGATCACGCACCTTCTCCCCGAGGCGCACCTCGACGACGAGCACCCGGAGCGGCTGCTGTCGGCGGGCGTGCCGATCCCGGAGGTCGAGACGCGGGTCGTCGATCCCTTCACGCTGGAGGACGTGCCCGAGGGTCAGCCGGGCGAGCTGTGGTTCCGTACGCCTCAGCTGATGAAGGGGTTCCTCAACAAGCCCGAGGCGACGGCCGAGGTGATCACCGAGGACGGCTGGTTCCGTACGGGCGACGTCGGGCGGTTCGTCGACGGCTACGTGTACGTCGAGGACCGGATCAAGGACATGATCGTGACGGGCGGCGAGAACGTCTACTCGCCCGAGGTCGAGCGGGTCCTCACCGGACACCCGGCCGTCGCGGAGGTGGCCGTGATCGGTGTCCCGGACGAGCGCTGGGGCGAGACGGTCAAGGCCGTCGTCGCGCTCCGCGAGGGCGAGGCGGTGAGCGAGGAGGAGCTGATCGCGTTCACCCGCACCCAGCTGGCCGGCTACAAGTGCCCGTCGTCCATCGACATCGTCGAGCTCCTGCCGCGCAACCCCTCCGGCAAGATCCTCAAGCGCGACCTCCGCAAGTCGTACTGGCCGGAGGCGGGCCGCCAGATTTGACCTGCCCCAACGACGAGAGTCTCGACATTGCGACCGTGGGAACGACCGCATTGTCGAGACTCTCGTCATGCAGAAGGTCCCGACACCGCGATTCGGGGGCGACCGCGATGCCGGGACCTCGTCAGAGGACTACTTCTTGACCTTGACGGCCTTCGTCTTCTGCGTGACGGTCTTGTAGCCAGCCTTGGAGTAGGTGACCTTGACCGAGATCTTCTTGCCCTTGAAGGACTTCTTGAGCTTGAGGGTCTTGCCCTTCGCGCCCTTGATGGCCTTGCCGTTCTTGAGCCACTGGTACTTGACCTTGGCGCCGGCAGCCTTGCCAGCCTTGACCTTGATCTTCTTGCCGACCTTGGCCTTGCCGGTGATCTTCGCCTTGCCCTTGACGGCGAACGTGCCCGCGGCGACCTTGCCGACGTTGACGGTCGTGACGCGCGTGACGTAGCCGACCCGCGTCGCCGTCGACCTCACGGCCACGGCCTTGCCCAGATCCGCAGGCTTCAGGACGTAGTTGTTGGCCGAGCTGACGGCCTTGCCGCCGACGAGCCACTGGTACGACACGCTGCTCGCCGGGTTGGTGGTGCCTCCGGTGGCGGTCAGCCGCTGTCCGACGGCAACCTTGCCCGTGGCCTTCAGCGCCGTGGCAACCGCAAGGGGTGCCGGCGGAAGGACATCGACCGAGGCGATCGTCGGAGCGGCGCCCACGTTGGCGCACGGGAGG
>Ga0233369_1000176_pt1 | contig 32514 bp, 35 predicted proteins | sample ElkDunMinimDraft_26_FD_191537 | JGI IMG/M metagenome (GOLD analysis project Ga0233369, IMG submission 191537) | Fecal eukaryotic communites from dung pellets of Tule Elk in California, USA - Elk Dung D16 | ecosystem: Host-associated > Mammals > Digestive system > Large intestine > Fecal | place... | reverse complement strand
CATTCTAATCAATTTAAGGAGGGAGATGAAGATGAATAATAACACATCCAAAGCTTTACATGAAATTGTAGCTAATAATATAATAAAACAATTAGAGCAAGGAACAGCGCCATGGCAATTACCATGGAATAGCAATGGCCCTTCATTTATGCTCCCCTATAATGCCATAACAGGCAACAGGTATAAAGGAATCAATACATTATCCCTATTAAGTGCCCAAAGAGAGGACCCTAGATGGATGACATTTAAACAAGCAGAGACTAAAGGATATAGTGTCAGAAAGGGTGAAAAAGCAACACTTATTCAATATGTAAAAACTCATGATTATTTCACCTCACGTGACGAACAAGGCAGAATAATAAACCGAGAGGATGGAAAACCAGTAAAAGAATTTCAAAAACTAAAAACACCAATTATTACTACCGCATGGGTATTTAATGCCCAGCAAATAAACGGTATAGAACCTTTAATAATAAAAGAACCTAAAATTTCAAACTGGGAAAATCTACAAAGAGTAGAAAATCTGATTATAGAGTCAAAAGCTGATATTTCTCACAATAATGAAAATAGAGCTTATTATAATTCGAAAACAGACCAGATTATAATGCCCAAACGCAATCAGTTTGATTCCGCAGATAAATATTATGCGACATTATTGCACGAATTGGGACACTGGACTTCCCATAAGGACCGCCTGAACAGAGATATTTTTAATCGCATGGGAACCCAAGAGTATGCCCGAGAGGAATTGAGGGCAGAAATTGCCTCAATGCTTATAGGACATGAACTTAGTATTGGACATGATCCTGGACAACATATTGCTTATGTGGAGAGCTGGATTCAATTACTAAAAGATAAACCTTATGAAATACATGCAGCAGCGGCAGATGCCGAAAAAATATTAAACTATATAATGGCATTTGACATTAAAAGAGATATTACAACTTCAAAAGATATACAAGAGAATACTAAAGTATCGAATAAAAAAGTGGGCCCAAGTCTTAATATGGGAGAGGTAATCGAGTACAATAATACCTCCTATAAAATTCATAGTCTGCTTAAAAGAGGTCGCTTTAAAGTTGAAGATCTATCCACAGGAAATAACTTCATTCTTTCTAAATCCGATGTTTTATATAATTCTTTACTCTCTGCTAAAACCCCAACTAAGATAATACCAATTAACATTAGTCAAGACGCTGACAAAATACCAATTAAACAAGAACATTCTAACATCATATCGATCAAACGATAAAATCTTACAAACTATTAATTATGGAAAACTCAAAAAGTAAAATGGAAACTCTTCCCTTAGAGGAATTAGAAAAATTGGGCCTATATAAAGATGGAGACTTAAAATTAAAACCTGAAGATATTGAGTCTTTACTCTCAGGCCGACGGACTGATATGGTTAGTCTCAAGGGGTTGCAGGTTGAGGGCATCGATATTGATAAACTCGATGCCAAACTTTCACTATATCGTGATGAGCTAGACAACATTACTCTACAGATTCACCCCATTTATAATAAGCCACAAAAACACCCCCTACTAACAACATTGGAAAATGAGGCTCTTATTTCTGGAGAGGTGAACGTAATAAGTAAATTACATAAAACCAAAGATGATAACATTATTACCGTTAACATCGAATACGATAAACAAACCAAAGATTTTGTATCCTATGACCCTAATAGATTACCACAAATAATTGAAGTTAATGGTTTGCCATTATCTGCTTCACAGCAAGAGGATTTTAAAAAAGGTAAACTTATTGAATTAGAAGATGGTACAAAGTTCCAACATTCAGCCACCGATAGTCAAGGAATACTCTCGGATAGAAAAAGATTAATCCTTTCTGTACTAATTGATGGAGGATTGTCCTATCTTATTTTTAGAGAATTAAAAAATCTAAGAGATAATATGCATAAGCAGACTGAGGGCTTGACAAAAAACTACAATGAAACTCTTGCAAAACTAATTATGGAAAATAAAGACAATATAGATAAACAAACTACTGTTAAGGATTATCACGCTCAAATGATTAACAATACTCAGAATGATTCTTACAGATATCCCTCGAGATGAGTAGTGCCAATAAATTTTATAAATAAGAAGTGGAGTATAATATTTATTTGACTCCACTTTGATAATCATTAAAAAAATCTATTCATGTTTATTAAATTTCTGTAGAGAGTTAATCAAATATAGAAATCCCAGAGTATACCTTGGTATAATACTCCCCAAATACTCGATAACTATGTATAGTATCCGACCTGCGAACTACTTATTTTGATACCAATTATTATTCATATAGTTCTGTGGAAATAAATGTTCAAGGATTTATGATGTATTGGAGCTATGTTCTTTAGGCTATATTTAACACCTGAAATGGCTTTCTTGCATATAAATAGTTTCTGTATCCTAATCAGCTAGGTCTGAGTGCATTTTCGCATTGATTTATATCAATTTGTAGATTTCCATCAAATAAGCATGCTGAGAGCGCGTCTCATCTGTAGTATGTATAAGACTTTGCTTTTCCAATCTGAATTTTAGGTAAGGTTTTCTTTATTTCCTTAAACTTCCATTTCCGGCTTTGTTGATGACGGGTAGTGATTTATCAATGCGCAGTTCCTTAATCTATTTTGCGGAAAAGTCCTCTTGTTTAGCTTGCCTATCGATCTCATATATTTTCCTATAGATATTAAGGCTTGAATATCCGAAATATACATCTGAAAGTGTTGAATAGGAAACACAGATGAAAGAACAAATTTTTATAAAAATCCAGCATTTTACGGTGGATCGGCTCTACGATAAGTAAACAGATTAAAATTAAAGATTCTAATACTTTAAAAAAACGCTGCTTCACGGTTTTGCACGCTTTGAGCAGCGTATAAATACATAGCTGCACTCCATGTCTGCCAGTCTTGTCCATAAGGTAATCCATCTTGGCTTTTTAACCACTCATTAAATCCAAATTCTAACTTAATATCTATAGATTTTTTGATAACTGTGGTAAGAGTTACGAGCTTTTGCTCTGCCAAATCAAAATGTTTGCTTTTCACTAATGCTGCGATATAAATTCCACAAATGAACGGCCAGATGCCTCCATTGTGATAGGATCCTGGTTGGTTAAACTGGCTATATCGATCATGCCATTCACGATCATCCGGGTAAATAAAAGGGAAAAAATTAGGTGGAAGATCTACAGCTAATATATTTTCTTTTCTCATGAATTCACAAGAATTTTCTACCCATTCAATGATTGCGTTTGCTTGTGGAGCAGATGCAATTCCACTAAGTATTGCTAGACTGTTTCCTAATAAATCAAATTTTTCACTGTTGAAAATTTTATATGTCCATAGTGCATAGTATTGTTTTTCTATGGTGAATAGAGTATTTATTTTGTAGGAGAGCCTATCGGCATGTTGTTGAAATCCTAATAACTGCAGGGCAATGTGGTATAAAGTATTAACATACAAACCATATCCCAATACCCATTGTTCATCGCGCCAGTCACTAGTGGGCTGTTGAGCGACCACTCCGTCATCATTTGGACACTGATATTGCATCCAGCATAATGATTTATTAACAGCAACTTCAAGAAAATTGGAATCTCCTGTCATCAGCCGATATATCCCAACCGCCATGAGAAACAATGGCGTTGTATCACTAGCCCCCAAATTATTTGGATCAAATACGATGGATGATATGTGTCCATGGACTGTTTGATGTTCTGCTAAAACTTCCAAAACCTTCTTAACACTGTCATAGAGTTGGGCGTTATTCGTGCTAGCAATCCCAAAGATAGACAATAATAGATCTCGAGTATATGGCTCAGGGTAACCCCACCCAGCAGTTCTGGGAAGATCATGAAATGGTCCGTTCATATTATTTAACAACACATCTAATGCTGCTATTTTTGCAGAATCTAATTCCTCAATTTGTATTTTAGTAAGCATCTGTATTTAAATTAGTTCAACATGAAATACTCCTGAATTATTTTAACAAATCGCCTAGCCACCACAATATAATCAAAATGCTCCTCAACCCTCTTACGTCCAGCGGCTCCCATTACACTTCTAAGATCTGAATCTTGCATCAGGGCAAGCAACCCATCTGCAACATCTCTGATATCAGCCCTATAGTCTACCGTGCGTGGTATATCAAACTTTAAAAGGTGATTAAGTTCATAACCAGATTCAGGCCCCAAAATAACGCTATCTACAACAATTTGTTTACCAACTCTGGCCAGTAGAGCCGTTTCTCCATGAACTAGTGTATCGAGCATCCCCATAGCTCGAATACCAATGACAGGCTTACCGCATGCGCCTGCTTCCACTTGAGGCATACCAAAGCCTTCTAATCTAGACGGTGCAGCATAAATATCGCAGGCGCCCATTAGATAAGGCATAAACTCCCGTGAAATTGTATTAGTAGCATATATCACTTTTTCACTGATGCCTAATTTTTTGGCTAGATCTTGATCAAATTGATTTTGTAATGAGGTTCTGGGCTGTGGCCAGACTTTACAAACATATTTCCATGATGGTACATCTTTGTCGATTATGGCCAATGCCTGCATAACTTCATTTGATCCTTTTGAAGCAGCATCTCCGCCTATTGTTAGAATCATAATCTCTTCTTCAGATATGCCTAGTTGTTGCCTCACTGCAACAATTTTGGGTTCATGATTTGAATGGGGGATAAAAGAATCCGTCGGACATCCTACGGGGAGAACCTCTATTTTATCTCCAGAGATACCATCTCTAATATACATATCTTTTACCCAAGTGGAGGTCACTAAGATGAGAGGTAACTCATTAAGTATATCTCTGTAGTTAGCTATGTATCCGTCTGCGACAAGCCAAGGTACAGCTCGCTGTCCAAAACACTGAGGATGAACAACAATGGACGGTACATGCCCCCAATATCCCACACCAACCACTATATCAGGTTTAAACCAAGCGTAATACCATTCTTTTTCTTGATCAGATTGCCAGTGGACCGCATGTACATCAACACCTATGGCTATCAATCCTTTATATAACAAATCACCCTGTGTAGACAAACCTCCTGGAGAAGGCGGATAATCATATAATAATAATACCCTCATTTTGATATCCCTCCCTTATTTAACCACATAATAGCTTTATTGGGATCAGTAAATACCCAGAAAGCTTCCGTTCTTGGAGTAGTTTTCATCTCCCACCCTTCTTTTGGATAACCATATATTTCATTCATAATTTTATATTTCATATTGTAAATATTGAGTTTTAGCCGGTTTTTTATTGGAGCAGACTTATGCGCTCTTGGATAAAAAAGACGATTTTCATCATGGTAGGCAAACGTCCATAATTCTTTACTTTTTATTTTATGTTTTACCCAGAGTTTTATCACAGCGCTACTGACTTCCACATGTCTTAGGTGGTACGTATATTCGCCTGAAGGGTTATGGGTAATGACCAGATCATATTCCAAGGTGGGTAAAAGAGAAAGAATAGTATCTTGAGTTTCATTTTCCCTCATGGGTGTTTGACACACACCGTCATCCATAGTTCCCATCGAACCTTCAGCTCGTAGAATCTTAAGTGCGGCACTAAATTTCAGAGCCCGATCCGGATCATCACCTCGACAAATACTAATCACATAAACCATCCATTCGTCATGACCCAAGATAGTACCTCCCACCCAGAGGGTTTCATCATCTGGGTGAGCTACGATTACAAGAACACGTTTTTTTGCCAAGGATTTATCAGCAAAAGTTGATGGAAAAATATTTTTCATTTCCTTTTTATTGTCTCATTTTTATTTAAACATCTAAATCAACAGACCTAAATACCGTGAGAAAAAACTATTCTTATTACTCACTTATACTATTTTTAAATTTCCTGTGCGTTTTTAACGGTGAGTTCTTCTTTAAGACTTTTAAAAGATCTTCCAAATAGTCTTTTGTACTTCTTGAATTTCCAAAAGTTTTTTGTTCTGATGAACCATAAGATGGTCTATTTTTTCGCTCAACAATTTTATTTCAAGCTCTGCTTTCAAATTAATCTTATAATCGTGTTCGGCCTTTGAGCGATCTTTTTTTTCCTGCCTATTTTGACTCATCATAATATTAGGCGCCTGAATAGCTGCTAAACAGGAAAGAAGTAGATTAAGTAAAATAAAAGGGTAAGGATCAAAGGGTGTAATACTCCATAGCGTAAAATTAACCGCCATCCATAGAAAGATAAATGAAAAGAAGGCAATGATAAATATCCAACTACCAGCGAGTAAAGCCACACTATCAGCTAACCGCCCCCTACGGTTATCTTTGACTCTATCTCCTCTTGTACATCCTCGGAGAGAATGGAGTTATTTCTAATTGCGTACATCATATCGTAATCAATGACAGCAAGCTCTCCTTTCTCTTTGTTAATAAGCGAGGTGACATAGAGCCGTCGGTAATGATTCAACTCTTCAATAGATATATAATCTTCCATGGATAGGTCAGGATAATCCAATAATAACAAATTAAATATACCTTCTCTGATTTTCTCTTTACTGAGATAACTGCGAAATTCCATAAGCTATTCTTTTTTTTTAGTCTAATTTGGCTATAATCATCTTTCTTCTTTCCATTGCCCTTAAATGAGTAATAACTGCATAAATAGTTACACTGATAATTGAAGCAAAAAAACACCACACAGATAATAGATAATGCTGATAATAAAAATCTGATATGATATAGGATACCAATACAGCTAAGCCGATGATCCAAACTCGCCTTATATGAGAAAGGAATGGGGGAACTACTGTAGCTATGGCATATAATACGAAACCTAACTCTCTGAATACAGCAGGGTGCTCTTGTAAATAAGTAATATGATGAAGCTCAATTTGCGCAGCAACATTATAATTAAGGAGGCAATAAAAAAGATACAAACCAATAACAAGACCAATTACGACCAGTATTTTTTGTACCATTCTTCTTTTGGTTCTTTGCTTCAGTAGAAGAAAGGCCGTGGGTATCCAGACAGGCCAGATAACTTGAGCAAAGAATAGAAAAATGTGGGTCAAAGCTTTTTGAGCAAATCCATAATTAGGATTAGGAAGTGTTAGCCAGATCATCCCTTCCACTATCTGCTGTACACCAAAGAGTAACGGGATAGCTGCAAATAGTCGTTGCGAGCGATGTGGTGCTTTTAGTATCGAGGCTACTCCCACAATACTCAGCAAAGCACCGGCTATAAAACTTGCATTAGCTGAAAAACACATATGATTATATATTTAAGAAAATATTTTTAGAGACTAATACCATTTTTATCGCCTTGTCTTTTTGAATGCTTTTCCTAAATGATCAATAACATCTGTAATAAGCATACTTTCAATTGACTGTTTTTTTAATGTGATGTCAGATGCAAGGCCATGCAGATAAACACCTATACAGGCGGCAATCCATGGCAAATGACCTTGTGCCAGTAATGAGGTTATTATTCCAGTCAGTGCATCGCCAGATCCTCCTTTTGCCAGTCCTGCATTCCCTGTATGATTAATCCTTACTTCATCTTCTGATACAATGGTTGTTTGATGCCCTTTTAATACGATAACAAGATGGAGTTCATTCGCCTTAATAATAGCTGTTGCGACACGATCGTCATGGCTTTCATGTATTCCAAAAAGCCTATCAAATTCTGCCACATGGGGAGTAATTATACTTTCTGCAGGAATGCTGCTTATTAAATGCTGATTGCTTGATATAATATTCAGTGCATCTGCGTCCAGTACCATTGGACTTTTATACCTTCTTAAAATTTGTTGTAGTAATTCTTGTGATTTGACATTTTCTCCTAATCCAGGCCCTATTCCAATAGTGGAGAATTTATCTAGGTCTAATTGATAATCTGATTGTGTTATAAACATCGCTTGAGGAACAGCAACCTGCAAGGTTAACTGCTCATCCAAGGGTACACTTACCGTAAGCAGCCCTACACCCGAGCGCAGTGCTGCCTTAGTTGCAATTACTGCAGCCCCCATATAACCTGTATTTCCAGCAATAAGAAACGCATGTCCATGATCTAATTTAGTGGAATTTGCATTCTTGTTCTTTAGCTGAGATCTTATAAATTTCCTTTCCAACTTCATCATTATCTAGTTTTTTAAAATTATGTTTCAAGCAACTTTTTCTTCTCTTCATACTCCGCTTTATTAATTTGTCCCGAGGCATAACGTTTTTTCAACATATCAATTGGTTTATTAATTTTATTTCTTTGGCCGGGAATATCGTATGGTATAGCAAAAATCCAAAAGAGCAGCGCTATCCAAATTATCCACCAAATAAGATGCATTCCCCAGAAATAATAATTTTCGTAAATCATGATTATATTATTTTAATTGTGAACTCAAATACGATATTATATTCTCGTATATTCTCTGTGATTTTGACAATAAATCGTTACTGCCAGCTCTATAGAAGCTATTGGAAAAAGATTTGAGATGTTCCCTTAAAGCCATGATAATACCCTCATGATCTTCAGTTAGCTCTTTGATATATCCCTGCCTACCACTATTTTTTCTATTAGCTTGTGTTGTATGGACCAAACTTAGATACGATCTAAAAGATATTGGTGGGTAATGACCAGTAATACCGATACCTTCTTGAAGGTGATCTATTAGCTCATCGATTTGTCTAAATTGGGCACCAAAAAACCTATATGTATTACAAAATTTTGTCTCTTGAATAGTGCACTGTTTATTTTTAGTTTTAATGTAAAGCAGTGTTTCCTCGGACAACAATTTGGTTAATTCTGTTACAACGGATTGCCTGTTTTTAATTGCTATTCCTATTGCTAATTCCATTTCTTTAGTTTTAAGTATTTTCAATTCGGTCAGAGTACGCGGTAAATTTTTCACTCCATACCCTCAATGAATAGATCATCACACCATGTTATTCGTTCATTTGACAAGTCTTTTGATTTGCTAAAGTTATTTAAGCACATGTGAGCAGAATGTATTAATCAAAAGGTGGCATCAGGTTTTTCGACTTTTCCATCATTTGGCTTTTAAAACTCATGAGGTTATAAGTTGACTTTTCGCACTCAATAAATTAAGTGTAAGAATTAAATGTTGAGCCAGCCATTATTTAATTCTTACTTAAAGCTCAGAATGTATAACTATTACAATTTTGCAAGCAAAAATGGGTATTCCTTTCCCTCATTAAAAGTTAAGCACAAGTAGAAAGCATTCGAGAGAATCGTTTAACGACATTACTTCTATTTTTAATAATTTTTACGCTACTTAACATTGTCTTTAAAAAGATCTCTTACTGATTTTCCGAATTCATCCATATCGTGCGTGAACTCTCGTCTGAAAGATTGATTTTTTTCGATAAAATTCTTATCAAATTTTTCGATATTTCTTTCAAATTCCACATTTCTTTTGTGCAAATTGTCTCGCAATATTTCTATTCTCCCTTTAGAACTGTCGTAAGCAGCTTTAAGATCTTGCTTATTTTTATTTGCAGAGTTTTCGATTCTTGATTCTAATTTTTTCAAGTCATTTTCCAACGCAACAATAGAACTGTCGGATTCAATTTGAAAGCGATTCCAATCTTGGATTTCCTTTGCTTTGGCAACCTGAATTTGTTTAGTTTGCGCATCCTGTAATGCATCTTTTGCCTTGGTTAAATTTTGTTTTGCGTCTTTCATCTCCTTATTGGAAGGTTGATTGCAACTCAACATAAATGCTGAAATTGCAAAAACTAATACCGCTATCGTTTTCATAATTTTTATTTAATGCTTAAATTATATCCTTTTCTGCTGTTTGCATTCTCCCTAAATCCCTACACTGCTTATTTATAACTGCTGGCTCAAGAACATACAGAATGTGATTACCATCTGCATCTTCACTATTGCATTTGGTATATTAAGGTGGGTGGATAATGAATTGAGGATCTATTTCGTGCTGCTTAACTTCCTTAGCAGGTAGGATTCCAAATGTAAGATGTTGCAAATAGTCTTGCTGTGTTAACGTTTTTATACCTATGGACGTATGTGTTGATGCATATTTTTCCAACAGCGTGGCTAATGAATTATAATAGTCAGTGAGGTTTTGAGCAGTAATATTTTTAGTATCCATAGAAGCAGTATCTACATGCATTTCTTTGATATATTTAGAAAGTTCTGGGTAATTACGATGAATTTTCATTATAATATTTAGTATGTCTATATTGAGTTCTCGTATGGTTTTCATATTATGTTTTTTTTTAATTATTGATTGCTAATTCATACTTACTTGGATTGGAATAAGAAAAGCCTAAAACCCGCATTTTCTAATGGATTTGTCTTTTATAAGCTCACCATCATTTGAATAAAAAAGATGATGATTCTCTTTATCAATTAGTAGTGAACAGCTAAAATTAGCGTTGTAGATCTTTAGCACATCTTTGAGATGTAACGTCTATGATAAAGCGCATCATCTTTTTACTTGCTTACACCTCACATCCCTTAGGATAACATTTATATATCCGTTCATTACACTAAATCCAACAGCTTATAAATAATATATTCTGCTTAAAGAACAAGTAAAGCCCCCCCCCTAGCCATATTTTAATGAAAAACATAGATTTTCCTTAATTCTTTGCTGTATGCTACGTATAGAGCCATATTTAAAAATTCTGTGAATCATTCGCAAAACAGTGGTTGACATTCTTGTTACCCCGATGCTTCCTGAATTTCTTTATTCATTTGAAAGAATCAAATTACTTATACTTTGGACCCATATAGTAAAAAGCCGATAGGTACTTTTAACTTATATTACATTAACCTCCTATTCATACAGTAACCTCATTCTCTAAAATTCTCAATTCCATTTTAAAGACCTCTTTATTGGGGATCAGACAATTAAATACAATGCTTAATACGCGTCGAATAAAACGATTTAAGAACTTGTGTTTAAACACTTTGAAACGAATTCAAGCGCCTTATTAGATTTGCTTTTTAATACTAATAAAACTTCCACCTCCAAAGCACTTTTCTCAACATTATTATCATTTCCATTTTTTTTGGTGCTATCTGGCTTTTTGCGGCAGCCTTGAATTCTAGGACTATATCTTTATTATGTTTTATGGCACTTTGTTACGCGATTTGGAACTATCCATGAGTTCCTTATGATTCTCCTCTCCTTGATTATTCATTATGAAAAGTATATAGCAGTATAAATATTGTCCAACCTAATGCTGTAGCGATAATTTGTAATCTACTTCCAGATCATTTTTCATATGCCAAACCCCTGGTGTATTCCAAGCAATACGCTCAGCTTCGTCTTTTTCATACCAAGAATTCGATGTACCACTTAAGGTTACTGTTGTGTCTTTGACTGAAACCTCAATATTGCTATCATCAATAGCGCTTCTTCTAAGAGCATTTTCCACATCAACTTTTCTAATTGTATCACTTGACTCTGACCTTATCTTTATATGGTTTATTACACCTTTCACTCCGCTGAGATAGTTTATGGCACTTTTCGCGATCTCTCGTTGGTAATGCCATGGTAAATATCCTTCTAGCGTAATCCAACCGTTTTCGACTTTTACCGTTATTCTATCCTTAGGAATTGACCAACTTGTTTTCAACGCTGCTAGAGCTGAACTTGCAATTTCACTATCGGTTAGTACCCATTTACTTGGTAGATTAACCTCAATGTTCTCCACCAAGGCTTTTACACCAAGAACTTTTTTTGCAGCATTTTCAGCTATTATTTTTTTTGCGTAGCTATCAACCTGACCGTTGAGGGAAACTATTCCATCTTTAGCGATAACACCAATCTCTGCGTCATTCAATAAGGGCTCCCACTGGATAGCATTCTGAACGTCGGTTTGCAATTCTGAATCTTTTTTCATCATTATGAAATTTAGAAACAAATAAATTTTTGCTTCAATACAAATATGAATTTTATAATAAGAGATGGTTTATACAATTAGAAATAATTGTAGTACAATTGGTTGGAATACAAATTAACTTTTACAGATCTTCTAAATTTCTTCGAATTCTTGTGGGAAGATTCTTAAAAAATGTAGGTGTACAACCTGTAATTTTTTTGAATTGTTTAGATAGATGAGAGACGCTTGAATAATTTAGCAGATAAGAAATTTGGGTAAGATTTAATTCATCATACATAATTAATTCTTTGATTTTTTCAATCTTGTGCAAGATTATAAAATGCTCAAGTGTTACACCTTTGGTCTTAGAAAATACTTCAGCAAGATAATGGTAGTTTTTATTTAATTTTTCACTTAGGAGAATTGAAAAATTTATGTGAGGTATTTCTTTTGAATAATGTACCGTTTCTATTACGATATTAACTATTTTTTCTATTAATTCTGCTGTACCATCCTGTATGAGTTCTAATCCTGATTGCTGTAAAACATTTTTCAACTTTATACGCTGATTTTCAGTAATAGCTTTGGATAGATTTACTTCACCTAATTCTATAGACGTATAGGAAATATCCAACTTATCGAGCTCAGATTTCACAAGTATCTTACAACGATTGCTTACCATATTGTGAATAATTATTTTCATAATATTCTTAGTTATATATCATTGGTTAAGCAACTTGATAGAGTGAGATAATAAGAATTATATTATAAAAAATATAAAGCATAAATTGACATCCAAGCCCCTCAATGAAAGCATCATTAAGTATAACGTATAATGCGAATAATAGTTTTTTGCACAATGATTTGTTGCTTTAGATTAAATGTCATAGTATAGATTTTTCCAGTACTAAATGGTAAAATGATTGGTTTCTCATAGGAGAATTGTAATTGACAATGATTACGACCATTATTTACAAGATTTAACTGAAGAAAAAGTGAATTTTGATAATAGATTGTAGAAAAATGATGTTTAGATTTAGTTTAATGAATGCTGATTAAAATCTTCAATCTTCTTTACTGATTGTTAACATTGTGTTACAAACTAAATGTAAACAATTAATTTGATAATATTCTAAGGAGATACTAGGCAAAGTATGTTGAAACTAAATCCAAGATAATCAATAATAAACATTAAATTTATATGTATATAACTAATAATAAATAATATGGGAAGTTTTAAGCCAGTGATCATAGAAACAGATGTAGTTCATGATGGTAAAGGTGTAGATAAAGAGTATATGATTGCACGAGTCAAAATTGATTTCCATTTTATTGGATTGCTCGATGATTATAAAAACTCTGATGGCTCTATAAATGAGCAAAAGTTTAAAGATGATTTTTTAACGGGATTTAATAAATATGAGCATGGATTCCCTGTAAACGAACGTAATATGGATTAGTCGTAGCTCTTTAATACTTTTTATAGTTTACAGGACATTGAATAATGCCGTACTAACAACCATAAATACTATTCATGTAAGAATAAGTACATTAAATCAAAAATATTATAAAAATGTACGGACGTGCAGGATTTCAGTTGTTGAGGAAAATGACACCTACACAATGAGCGTAATTTATCAAAATTGACGAGGAACCACATTCTTTGGAATAATGATTCTGTATTAATAAAAAAGGTATTAAATCTTTAAATGAATCGTGACTATGAATAAAATATCTGTACAAAGATCCGATTATTTATAATCAACTCTACAACTTTGTACATGATGCTCGTAAAATTTGTTTAAGACATTACTTATATGAAAATAAAAAAGCTAAAACAAATTCGTTTTAGCTTTAATAAATTAAAAATAAATTGTATTAGTTACGCTATACGCACATTAGTCGCGTTTAGACCGTTTCTTCCTTGTTCGACATTAAAAGTAACATTATCATTTTGTCTGATATTGTCCATTAAACCAGTATTGTGTACGAATAGATCTTGACCACCATCATTAGGTGTTATAAAACCAAAACCTTTTGTTTCGTTGAAGAATTTTACTGTTCCTTGTTGCATTTTGTAATGTATTAAATAAAAAAAATTGTTAAGGCATAAAGCCATCCTTTTCAAGAATTTTAAATCTTGAATAACCATTTAGTTAACAAACGTGAATAATAATTATTAGAGTTTGAAGGAGTACAAAATCAAGTATTTATTACATCAAATGTGATGAAAACGTAGCAACTGAAAAGCAAAGACTAAAAATTGAAAAGAATACTGATCGTTCCTAGGTTTAGCGAGGCAGAGCCTGATTATACACAAATATAATAAATTAAAATTAAAATAAAAAATTTATTTATTTAGACATGCTTTTAATAACATTGATATGCGAATTAAATGCAGCGAAAAATGTTGGATATTCATTGTATTTTACACTATAAGCTAAACATTCTGTTTTTAATATTTCATTAATTTTAGGATAATGAATGTGACTTATTTTAGGAAACAAATGATGCTCAACTTGAAAATTCAGTCCACCTAAAAGCCATGTAAGAGTTTTGCTTTTTGTAGCAAAATTTGCAGTTGATTGCAATTGATGAATCATCCATTCTTCTTCAACCTTGTAATTATCTAATGTTTTAAATTCGGTTTCGTCAACAACATGTGCTAATTGAAAAACTGTTGCTAAACAAATGCCACATACTATACTAGCTATTAATAAACCAATCATTGCTGGTACAAATCCAACCAATATAATGGGAACAGTTATGAAAATTTGAAAATGTAAAAACTTACTTATCCAAAAAATGATTTTCTCCTTTAAAGGAAATGCTATAGTATCAGATGTCTTACTCAATCGCTGTCTAAAATATTTTTCATAATCTTGATAAAAGATCCACGCTAAATATGAAATTGAATACAAAATCATGAAATAGAAAGATTGATACTTATGGTGCTTTTCAAGTGGTTGATCATGATGAATTCTCATAAATTTAATTTCAATATCATGGTCTTCCCCATTAATATTAGTAAATGTATGATGAGCAATATTATGCTTAAGTTTCCATAAATAGATATTCCCACCAAGAAGATTTAATGAATAAGATAATATAGTGTTAATTTTTTTATTTTCTGAAAATGAATTATGACCAGCATCATGCATAATATTGAAACCAATTGCTGCAAAATTAACTCCTAGAACTATGCATAATAAAACACTTATTATCCAGTGAGGCTGTAAAAAAATTAAAATTGAATATATTAAAACAAGACTTGACAATAATATAATAGCTTTCAAAATAAGTTTTCTATTACCACTCTTTTTTATTAAATCTTGTTGAAAATAATGATTGATTTTTAACTTGAGGGATTTTGAGAATAATGCATTTACATTATTGAATTTTACTTGGGTATTCATTGAGTGGTATTCGTATTAAATTAAAGGGTATTTATAATGTAATATACGAAATAATAATGAAATATAAAATATTATTTACAAAATATCAGTACCACCATTTTTCCTTTATTTAGGACGTCACTGTAAAAATTATTATAAATATAAACGGCACTATCAGAAAAGATAGCACCGTATATTTTTTAAAAATTAAAATGTTAATAACTCACGAAGCCCTATTACAGGACGAGTACCTTTTACGACCATCTGCAACTCAGATTTCTTACGTGCATCATAGTATAATGACCTTGTGGTAGAAACTGTTGATACTAGATTACATTTATTATCTACTACTGGCGCTCCGCTTGATCCAGCAGCATAATCTGCTGTAATATCCATCTCTGGAAATGTCTCTTTGCTTCCAAAATATGAATGGCGACTATATTTGCGCGCTACGATTCCTTTTGAAAAGAAATTGAACATCATATGTGGGTTACTCAACACGAATACTTCAGCCCCCAAATCAACATCTTGTCCGATTGGTAATGGAACTAATTTCTTATTACCCACATCGACTTTAAGGATTGCTAAATCTAAATCTGGATTCGACGAAAGCACTTCTGTGACAGCATATACCTGAATGTCTGAAGTCATGATTTGTAAAGATAATTTTGATTGTCCATCAGTTTGAGGTTTCGCAAAATTCTCAACTACGTGGTGATTTGTCACAACAATACCTGCTTCGTCGATGACATATCCAGATGAAGGTCCTATATGTGTCTGATCACAGCGTCCACATAAGTATGCATCAGCTATCACAACCATAGACTGTTTCAGTCTTTTAGCTATTTGCTCACCTGATAAAACTTCTGTATTAGGTTTGATCAATTTAATTTTCACCCTCTTATTGACGTTATCTTTGAGCTGTTGCGTTGCCTTTTCAGGACTTACAAACTTTCTACCAGCAATAATAGAATCGGCTTTCGATTGAATCAGACGTAAAATTACCTCTTCATCCGGATAAGACAATTTTTCTTGGGTATTCAAAGCACGAAAAGATGGAATTTGAGCATGTAAAGTGTTGGCTAAACCAAAACAACCCACTGTAGCTATTATAAGTGCTCTTATCATTAAGGATTTTTTATACTTCATATTTTATTAAATAAAGATTTTATCTGATTAGAACTTGGTCTAGGAGCTTTGTACTGAATTAATTTGCCATCGGGACCATACAAAATGAAATGTGGGATTCCAGTTACATTCATCAATTTATCATAGTTAGATTCACCTAACTCCCATTGATGACCATGAAGGCTCAATTCGTTCATCTTATTACGCCAGGCATTCTTGTCCGAATCCAAAGAAATACTTACAAAAACTAAGTTTTTATCCTTATATAATTTCTCCAACTCTTGTAGGTATGGTATCTCTTTAATACATGGCACACACCACGATGCCCATAGATCTATATAAATATACTTACCTTGAAACTGTTCTAGAGACACTTCATTTCCTGCTGCATCTTTGAATTTTATGACAGGAATATCACTTCCCAAACTTGTATAATGCAAGTTTTTGAAATTATTCAGAATTCTTTTTTGCAATTCTTCGTCATCAACTTTGGACAACAAAGATTCAAGACGGGCAATATCAGTTTTAAATACTTCCTTATTAACTATTTTATAAGACGAGACGTATCTTTCCAAATCATTCTGCAAGGTTGAACTTATTAATTCTGGTGTTTTAAAAAGTTCTTTCAACTTGTCAAATTTCAAAGAAATACGTTCCATTGGATCATTCGAATTCTCTATTAGCGAATTGACATAATTATTCACATTAGCTACACCATTCCAAAATGATAATGTATACTTAGAATCCATGATCGAGGGAATAGCCTTCAATCTTTCTTGCGGAATCGTAACTTGACGGCCCGTAGTTGCGACAGCCAGATAATTGTTATATGACCAAACTGTCAAATATTTGATCATATCTTTGTTTTTGAAATTATATTGTTTTGACAAAGATTGTGCCTCTGACAAATAAGATTCTACGGCATTTTGATACGCTTCTTTATTATCTCTTATGTTAAATAAATCCCTCATGGTTTGATTTGAAAAACTAGCATATGCTATAAAAGCGTTATTCTCTGACCTAGATGAAGAAGGCAATACAGTGAGATAATTCTGCTTATCATAAGTCAAATTCAGTTTCAATTTATCACCAGGCTTTAGAAATAAAGGAAATGTCGCTCCTAATTGTCTATCTTTCTTGATAGGTATAAATGAAACTTCAAACCAAGTAGGTTCTGTCAATTCCATTTCAGCTATGAAACTTCCATTAGCAACAAGGGGATACACTTCCCCTTGCTCTTTATTAAATAAATCTGAAATATATAAGGCATATTCCTGATCCAAATTGATAGATCCAGAAACAGATGCAACTTTGGCGATGGTAGTGTTTTCACTAGCTAATGTTGACAAGCTATTTAGCAATAAGCTAAAAACAAGTAACAATTTAAAATTTAAGTATATCATAAAATCTATTATTTTCTTTTCTTGAAGAATATTTTCACGGGCTTATCAGAAATATTCGCATAAGTTGCTTTCTTAATTCCGGTCTCTAGATCATATACGACTACCGAACCTTTTAATCCAGTCGCATTCTCATCATACACCGCTACATATAATTCTTTAATTGGATCAAGATCATCTTTACCAACTTCTTTAGCGGGAGTCTTGGCCATACTCGTAATTACCCCTGGGATATCGAGCGTGATATATGGCGAAGTAGGAATATTATTTGTCGTATAGTACCATTTATATATACTTCTACCATTCGTATAAGCCAAATAATTCAACTCTCCTACAAGCAATGTTTTTGAATCTGACTTCAGCGTCAAATTCGTATTGGTAAATGTACTTTCTTCAATGAAAGCAAGTCGTTGTTCAGAAAAGTTTGTCTTTCTAATAATAGATGGATTACTCTTAGATGAAGTGAGGGTATAGCAGTTATCTCCATAAGCAAAAAAGGTAATCATAATTTGATCATTTAAACGAGTACCAGAATTTGCATTTCTAGTCCATAAATTATGAAAAATAGAAGTTGCTGGCTCCCAAAAAAATCCACTTGTATAATTTTGGGTTGGTAACATTTGAGTTTTTAATTCAAACACCTTAGTTCCAGCAGTTGAATTGGTAGAAACAACATGCTCAAGTGTCGCTAAATTATATACTTTGCCACTTCTATTCAAGATCATAGAACTTTTGGCTTCGCTATCCGGGATATTCATAAATACAGGTTGGAAATCTGGGAAATCAGGTGACTCAATTACCGCTTCCAATTCCAATGTTTTATAATTCAACGCAGAAATTCTACCTACTTCGGAAGAAATAAAAATTTGATTCACGCGCACTGCAATATCTGTAGGTTTTTTACCAAGTTTATCACCAGGATTGCTTTTTTCGAAGCTATTAATATCCACATCTTCTATATTTGTCAGCGAAAGGAACTTGCCTTCTTTCTTAGGAATAAAACTCAATGTACCTTCTTGTTCAGCATTTTCAGCAAGAATAAGCAATCCTTCTTCATACTGAGAGTTGACACGAATTCTAAACTCTTTGAATACACTTCCGTCTTGGTTACTTACCTTCAGACGTACAGGAAATGAACCTAGACGTGCACTTTTAAAAGAAAAGTCTTTCTCTGAAGATACTAACTTATAATCTACTTCCCATTCGTATGACAATGATGAATTACCTTTTTGCTCTACCACAGGCTTTAACACATATTCTTCATTCAGACCTAAGTCTATAGTAGCCTTTTCTGGAAAACCCAAATCTACTTGAATAGTAGCTAATTCGCGATTCGCGCCACTTGTATCGTCTTTATAACAGCTTTGTACAAAAAAAGTCAAAGCAAGTAAAAATAATATTATTCGATTATTCATAATTCTATTTAATTAATTAATAAAACCTGCTGGCTTAGGTATACCTGTAACACCTAATTCTGGATGTTCAATAATAAAATAGCGGTACAGAGGAATTAAAACATATTTTGTTAATGTATTATTATAATCATAAGCCCATGTTCCAGGGAAATTTGGCAACAATGGCCCTCCAAAATCTTTCATCATATTCATGTGTGTACCTGGTGCCAAATTTTCAACGTCATTGACCAACTCCACGAATTTCACATACACTAGCGGATTCCAAGGTCCTAACTGACTACTAGGCCACAACTTCACGTTGTCATTAGCCCAAGGGTTAACCCAATGTGGTTGCTCGATTCTATTATTGAATGTCACGACCAAGCTCGAGGTTTCTTTGCTAGTAGGTACAAAGTTGTCATTCTCTAATAGGGTAAAACCTATTTTATACGTATTATTTCCTAATGATTCTCTTAAAATTTCTAATGGTATTAGTCCGTCTACAGAATCTGCTTTAATAGTAAAACTCGTAGGAATTTTATAATGAACATTCTCTTGGGCATCAGTCTTGGCTGCTATAAGCTCGATGTTGAATTCACGATCCTCCGAAGTTGGATTCCCCATGATACGCACTGGAAGATCCAATGTGTGCGATTTTGATTCTAGAGGAGTGATCCCAAAAGAATAATCTGTACTGTCGTTTAAAAAATAAATTCCAGTTTTGAAATCTTCTGCTTGAAATAAATTTTCCTTACACGAAGACATTAAAGCCAATCCTATTAGGATACAGTAAACTGCTTTGAAGTGATTTATATATCTTTTCATAATCTATCGTTTAATAATTAAACTCTTTTTCATCAAGAGGAATTGGCCATACATAAACTTGATTGCTTGCAGGAACAACTACATTATCCGTATTCATGATCGGTAAATTAAGTCGTTTCATATTGAAGAAAGTTTGTCCTTCACCAATGAATTCTTTATATCTTTCATTCGTAATTCTTTCTAGAGTCAAAGTCAATGGTGTATTACGATTTGACAAACTCGTCAAACCTCTAGAATTCAATACAGCATTGAAATAGGCTGTTGCCGTTGAAGGACTAGAGTCCAATAATGATTCGGCTAATATATAATGCATCTCAGGTAAACGAATCAAATTCGTTCCATCGATTACATTTGCCGGTCTTGCATATTGTAGTTCTTCATTGAATTGATACTTGTCTAATAATTTAATAAAACGCTTAACAGGACCAGTGCCTAGCATGTTATCTTTGAAATATGTAGATATACGATAATCTACAGGCTCTTCTTCGAAAGCGTAAGTATCCAATAAGTCAGGTCGAGGACTATATGAATAAGAAGTGGTATAATTCCAAAACCTATCTCTTAATAAAGTATAATTAGTTTTATTATACAATCCAAAGATAGTCTCTGTAGGATACAACATTCCGTTTTGCAAATCAGTAGCAAAATCATTAGCTGTCATCAGTTTGAACTTATTGGAGTCCACTACTTTTTGGGCATATTTTGCTGCATTCGCTTTATCTCCCATATTCAAATACACGCGTGCTAAAGTCGCTTGTACAGCATAAAGATTGAAATGTGTTTCTCTATCGCGTAAAAATGGCTCCGTAGGATTTACTTTTGGGTTGGTAAAATATTCCACATCTTTTGCTAATAAATCTTCGGCAGCCAATAAGTCCGCAATGATATATTCATAAACTTTAGCTGCGCTAGAGAAAGATGAAGGACTTAATTCAAACTTTACAGAATACGGTAATCCTTCTGCGTTTTCATTATTCTGAATGTTAGCTGTATATAAACGGAGTAAATCAAAATGCATAAAAGCTCTAATTCCCAAAGCCTCACCTTTGTAAAGATTATAAAAGCGCATAGAATTAGCATTCATCTTATCCAAATTAATGATGATGTTATTTACATTAGCTATATTTTTATACATATCACCCCAAATTGTATTTAATTTAGCTTCAACATCTACGTATTGGTAGTTATATTTTTTGGCATTTTCTACAATAAGATTTCCTGGACAAACATAATATTGTGCCAAAACATCAATCATATCATATGACAATTCTCTTCCATACAGACTGCTTGAATTCATACTAGCGTAAACACCATACAATGCTGATTCAAATCCCTCTGGATTACTCAATAATTGTTCACCTGTTATTTCGCCTACAGGTCTTATATCCAAAAACTTATTGCATGATGTATTTACAGTCAAACATACACCAAGTATTACTGTAAAAAGTTTGGGTAAATTATTTTTTATATTAAATTTCATATGAGTTCGGATTAAAATAAAATATTGATATTAAAATCTACACCACGACTATACAAGTAGTTCGTTCCACGTTCCATACGTACGGTAGACAATCTGAATAAATCGTTTATACTCATACCGAAAGACAATTTGTTTGCACCGATTCTTTTTGCAAAGGTATTTGAAAAGTCATAAGCTATATTCAGACGGTCTAAAGACACTGTATTCTCTTTTTCGACAAAACGTGTAGATGACTTAGGTGATGTAGCATCCGCTATATTACGATATTGAGCTATATCACCTGGTTTTTGCCAACGATCTGTAAGTACTCTCACATCGGCATTGAACATTGGATTAGAACCCTCAACCTTTGTAGCTCTAGTCATATTATAGATATATCCACCATTTGTAAAACCAAAATAAGCTACTGCCGACAATCGCTTGTAACGTACTGTAGTGAATACATTACCAGACACCACTGGAGTTTGATCTCCTACTACGATTTTGTCATATGGATCATAAATGAATGTACGTTCGCCGTTACGTTTTATGAAAATCTCTTGACCTGTAGCAGCATCGATACCTCCCGAAGGGACAACTTTCAATGAGGTAGTAGACTCGCCTTCAATAAATTGTGGCAATGGACTTCCTGATTCTACACTATTGTTTTGATCATTTAGTCGTTGCAAAGAATTCGAAATTTTCAAGATTTTATTTCTATTGTGTTGCAAATTGGTTCCTAACTGCCAAGACCATATCTCATTGCGTACCGCAAAAACATCAGCGCGCAATTCTATACCTCTATTCTCCATTTCGCCCAAATTGTCTTTTCCGGTCGTAACACCCGTTGATGGGGCTAGAGTTTTGTCGATTAATAGATCTGTAGTTCGACGTACATATACATCAGCAGTAAGATTCACACGTCTATTCCACAATGACATGTCTACACCTGCATTGTAGTTCATGGTTCTTTCCCATTTCAAATCTGGATTCCCAATTGCTATAGGGACAGCACCAATACCATTCAAATAGGCCAATTCATTTCTATACTGATAAGTAGTCAAAGATTGGTAAGATGCAAAATTGACTTTACCAGTATACCCCATACTACCGCGCAATTTCAATAAATTAATCACATCTGCATTCATAAAAGACTCATTGTGCAGATTCCAACCTAAACCCGTGGACCAAAAATGTCCATATCTATTGTTCACACCGAACTTTGAAGACCCAGACATCTGATAAACTCCGTCTACATAATAACGATTTTTGAGTGAGTAATTCACATTGAAGAAGCCACTTAAGTCCGTACTTAAATCCTGTACACCTGTAGGTTGTTGACCATCAGGATAGCTAGCGGCAAACTTCATGAAGGATAAATTATCAGCATAAAATCCTATCCCCATAAATGTAGAACTTCTATTATCAAAACGATTGATTGTAGCGCCTGTATTGATGGCTAGCAAATTATCTTCCTTGAAAATTTTGTTATATGACAAGACCAAATTTCCTGAATAATTCAATCCTTTAGAATTCGTCTCATTTAACATTCCTTTTTTAGATGGGTCTGTTTCATCTTTATAAGCAGCCGATAATGGTGACAAGAATCCTTCTATATTACCTTGATTCAACGAAATATTCCAGTGCGTAGTCAATCTGAAATTAGAGTTGATATTCCAACGTGCATCAAAATCATTACTTATTAATTGCGTCCAATTTCTATCGAAAGAACCTAAACTCGCTTCATATAATGGATTCGCTTTTTCCCAAGATAAAAGCTTATTCATTTGACCATATTCATCATAAATCGCATCATACGGATTTAATTGAATAAAATTTGAGAACGCTCCATAAGGAGAAGCAACTGAATTCACGCGATTGAATGTAGTGCGATTGGTAAACGAAAAACCCTTAGCAGCATAATGTTCTATCATGAAACCGAAACCATAACGATCCCGTCCATCACCTTTCATAACTCCATTCACTTGAGCAAAACGACCATTCAATTCATAACGCGTACCTTGAGAGCCTCCAGATACTCTTACAGAATGGTCGTTAGTAAATCCAACACGTGAAGGTTGTGCCATCCAATCCGTTTGCACTCCACTACGAATCATCTTGAATCGATTATTATACACAGAATCTAATCCATATTGTGCTACTGGATCGGCCGAGGTATATAAGCCTGCTAGTTTTTCGTATTCCAATTTTTGCATTGGATCTAACAAATTATAATCTGAAAAATCCGGCATCTGAACTGAACTAATCAGATTATACGCTACTCTTATTTTACCTTCAGCGACACGTTTACGCTCAATGACAATCACACCATTAGCCGCTCTAGCACCATATAATGCTGCTGCTGATGCATCTTTCAAAACAGTTACCGTTTCTATTTCATTGATATCCATATCATACAAATCCTGAAGAGAAACAATCGTTCCATCACGAACAATCAAGGGTTGGTTGACCGATTGGTCCGTATTAGTGAACGATGTAACTCCACGCAATAATAAATCAGGAAGTTTATTTGGATTAGAACCTTCTCTATTTTGCGTTACGGTAACCATACCCGGTGTCAACATACTGATAGCTTCCAAAACACTTGTAGGCGATACCGCTTTCAATTGTTCTCCAGTAAAAGATTGAGAAGCTCCAGTAAATGATTCTTTGGATTTATTGAATAAACCAGTCACAACGACATTATCAATTTCTGTTTGAATAGCCTTTAATTTAATTTCAATAAAATTGAAATTCGGAATATTGACAGTTTTGGATTCCATACCGAGGTAAGAAACCAAAATACGAGTATCACCTTCTTTCAAATCAAGTTTGAAAACACCTTTTTCGTCGGTCATGATACGTGTGCCACTAGGCAAAGCTTGGACAGTTGCACCTGCTATATATTTCCCCGTAGCATCATCCGTCACACGTCCACCAAGAACAGTTTGCTGAATAGCATTGTGTACTTGATAATTGGACTGCAAATTTACCTTTTTTGGTTGTACCAAAATTGATTTCCCATCGATCTTATAATCCAATGGAAGTTGTTTGAAAACTTCATCCAAAACATAACCAATAGGCTTATTTTTGGTGTTGAGGGTTACATTTTTAGATTGATTTAATAATTCTGCATTTAAGAAGAAATTATATCCACTTTGTTTTCTGATTTCCTTTAATACTTGTTCTAGACTAGCATTTTTGACCATTAGCGAAATATCTTGCGCCATAGCAAATGTAGGAACACTTAATAAAGACATCGAAAAAATCACGGTAGCCAATTTACTTCTTCGCTTAAGCCTATGAAATAGACTTTTTTCTAAGCAATAAGAACCTAGAGGAAGTTTGTTTTCCAGCTGAGATTCTTTTGATTCATTTTGCTTCATAAACACGGGTTAGACTTTGATTAATTTAATTCAGTTATTTATTAATTGGGTTGATTAATTTCTATTTTATCACTTTACATTTAGTATTGCAAGGTTAATCTCTTTTCATTATTCACCTGTACTACCTTAAACCGTAGCGAACTACTAGCTTCAATCATCTCAATAACTGATGACAAAGGCTCATTTCTACCGACCTGACCATAAAAACGGTCCGCTGGCCACTGATCGATATCGACACTGATGTCGTACCAACGTTGTATATCGGCCATAATTTCCTTTAAGTCGGCATTTTGGAAAGAAAATAAATTGTTTTTCCAACTAATACTTTCTTCCGCGTCAACAGTGTTGATTTTCACTTTATGACTGGATTTGCTCAATGAAGCTTCCTGATTAGGCTTCAACAAAAATTGATTTCCGACAGCATTACTTATATTGACACGCCCACTTAAAAGGGTTGTCGTCGTGATTGATTCATCGCTATAGCTTTTTAAATTGAATTTGGTGCCCAATACCTCAATCTTTTGCCCCATGGATCGGACAATGAATGGCTTCAATTGATGTCCATATTGAGGATATTCATGTTCTTGATGCGAAACTTCAAAATAAGCCTCACCATCTACTTCCACAACGCGTTGTTTTTGGTCAAATACCAACGGGTAGGTCAACTTGGAATTGGCGTTCAGCCACACTTTTGTACCATCATCCAGCGTAATAGACATTTGTTTCCCTTTAGGTGTGCTCAAGACAACTTTTTGATTTTTAAAGTTATCATCCAAATTTTGGAAAAGCTCATTCCCATCTCCTAGGAACAATTCCCCATTTCTGGACAATAAATCACTCGTACTCTTACTCAATGTGATAACTTCACCATTCTCCAAAGTAATAGTAGCCTGATCTTCCAAAGGGTAGATGTATTCTGCCTTCACAGTTTGGGCAATTGAATTATTTGTTTTTTGTTGAAATAGATAAACGCCAAAAACAAGCAAACATGCAGCTGCAATACAAGAAATCGCAATTTTCAATAGACGTGTAGGTCCATTTGTTCTCGTTTCTTCTTGGATTGATTCAAATATTTTTCCTTTCAGATTTGTGATTTCATTTTGTTCCCACATTTTGTATTGTGGTTCACGATTTACCTCATTCAACCAAGCCTCCAACAATTCACGTTCCTTATCAGAAACATAATCATTTTGGTATTTTCTTATTAATTTTTGAAATTCCGTTGGCTTCATTTTTTATTATTTAAATTCCCAATACACTTATAAGTCTCCTTTCTAATGTCGGACACACAGTCATTAATTAAAAAAAAATCATAATTTTGGATTAGTTATTATCGAATGGTAGCGCTATATAAAATATCAGACATCACCGAAAAAGAAATTTTGAACGCCCTGAAAGAAGGCGATCATAAGGTATTTAGTGTCGTATATGACAGATATGCTGAAGAGCTATTGCATTTTATATATGGATTCACCAAAGACAAACAAATTTGTGAAGACATTTTGCATGAAATATTCATGGACTTTTGGAGAAGAAAAGAGTCCATAGAAATCAAATCTAATCTCAAAAGTTACTTATTCTCATCTGCTAAATATGCAGTGCTCACATTTATTCGTTCAGAAAAGGTGAGACAAAAATACGTAGATCATTTTAATTTATTCTTATCTCAACTATCTACAAATGAGACCTACGAAATATCAGATTTAAATGATTTGCATTGTATCATTTCGATGTGTCTAGAAAAACTACCAAACAAATGTAAAGAGGCTTTTTGTATGAGCCGATTCCAACATAAGAGTATACATGAAATAGCACAAGAAATGAATATCTCGCCACGTACAGTAGAAAACTACATTACATTAGGTTTGAAAACAATTAGAACAGCTTTGGCAAATTATTCTTGGCTTTTAATTATTTTCAGCAGTATCAATAAGGATTAGTTCATAACACGTGTTATTTAAGGAATAAATAGCATCGTAAGATTTTTTTTCTAATATTGAACAAATACATTTAAATCTTATTTGATTTTCTCATGATCATAAATAAGTTTTCAATGATAAGCATAAAGAGAAAATTGCTGTGTCGGAATCGATTGATATTTATTTAGGAATATAGAAAATACACTATTAATTACAAAATAAAGTATATCTCAGCCACGTTTAACAGGAGATAATGTTTTAAGATTTAAAGTACTCTTTGAAAAATATGTCTAAAAAACATATTAAGATAAATAAGTATCATTCATCTTTTTACCAAGCTTGTTTTATAGTTCTTTAATACAAAATCATCCCCAACAACAGTTCCAGTAAAATATTTATAAAAATAAATTGTTGCGGATGTGGATGATTGTATTCGATAATTCGGAATTCACAACTTTTGGTAATTATGTATGCATCAAAATGTGCAACAACGGTGCAGCATAATTGGCAATAATAAATACATAGTTCATCTTTTGGAACATAGATTTCCAAAAGATAAAACAAGCTTTGTATTAGCAATAAGACAAAGTAATTAAGAATTATTTATTTAACGTGAGTTCGGTTTAAATAATGCAGACTTTAATGCAGTGATCTATATTCATTGGGGGTCATCCCCGTTTTCTGCTTGAATAGTCGGGTAAAATGCTGTTGATATTTAAAACCCAAATGATGAGATATATCACTGATAGATTTATCACTGTCAAATATTATTGATTTTGCAGCATCAATTACTTTGGACTTTATAATATCTAATGCCGTAGTTCCAGTTTCTTTTTTGATAAGATCACCAAAATAGTTGGTAGAGAGGTTCAGCTGTTCTGCACACCATCTAACTGAAGGTTGCCCTAAATTCTGACACTTGTCGGATTGAAAATAATCATTGAGAAGATTTTCAAACTTTATTAATATATCATTGTTGGCATGACTTCGGGTGATGAACTGTCTGTCATAAAACCGCATACAATAGTTCAGGAACAATTCAATATTCGACACAATCAAAGTTTTACTGTGTTTGTCAATGTTCTGGTCAATTTCATAAGCTATTTTTCCAAAGCAGTCATTCACAATCGATCTTTCTTTTTTGGATAAGTGTAAGGCTTCATTAACCTCGTATGAAAAAAAAGTGTACTCTTTTATCTTTCTCCCCATATGGGTACCACTAATTAGATCGGGGTGAAATATAAGTGCCTTACCCGAGGGTTTAATCACCTTTCCCTGGCTATCAATTCCATATATCTGACCAGGGGAAATAAACACTAAAGTCCCATCATCATAATCATAAGACTGACAACCATATTTAATATCACCACATTTAATGTATTTTAAAAAAACAGCGTAAATGCCCATATATCTTCTAAAATATTTATATGTAGGCATTTCATCAAAATCCACAACACTTACAAGCGGATGAAGGGTATCAACTCCCAGGGTATCATTGTATTGCCTAACAGTATCTATTCGCTCCACTTGTTCCTTAATAAGTTTTTCCTACAAATTTACTAAACACTTTCGCATTTAAAGTATACTTAAATCAAATCAGTAAAAGTGGTAAATAAATCTGTGTTTTGTATAAAAAACGAATACAAAATGGTAGGTAACTTTGTATATGTTAATAAATTGGGATACCTGTCAATTACATGTCCTTGGGTTTAATCCATACTCAATGTCAGACAAAACACTAAAAAGGTTCAACGGGAATCGCTATTAATAGCCGCATTTGTTAATCGTCACGGTCAGTTCGAAGAAATAGCTAATGCTGTTTTATTTCTATGCAATGATACTGTAAACTTTATTATTAGGTCATTCGTTGGTAATACATGGCGCTTAAAACATTTAATAAAATGTATAAATAAAACAAAGATATGAGTAAGACAACAAAAAATAAAATAGCGAGAACAGCACACCGTCTAACCGTAGGGATTTCTTAAAAAATGCCGCTCTTATCGGAGCGACTACTTGCGTTCCCACTGTATTAGTATCTAGCTGTACAGAACAGAAAATGTCATCTTTTAAAAGAAGGTAAAAACGAAAATACTATGCCCATTATTACGGAGCGCCGTACTTTAGGGAAAGGTAGTGCCCCAATGGAAGTTTCGGATTTAGGTTTTGGACTAATGGGAATGAACTACCACCGAGGTCCACATCATGATGAAAAAGCGATGATTAAACTGGCTCATGAAGTCGTAGAGCGTGGTGTTACACTTTTGATACTGCAGAAACCTACGGCCCGTTCATCAACGAAGAACTCATAGGTAAGGCTCTTGCCGAGTTTAAGGGCAAGATTGCCATAAGTACAAAATTCGGATTCAACTATACCGGAAACAAAATAAATGATATGCCAGCTGGACTTAACAGCAAACCCGAACGCATTCGTGAGATGGTAAAAGCTTCGTTGAAACGTATGAATATTGATACAATAGAATTGTTGTACCAGCACCGTTTCGATCCCAACGTACCCATTGAAGATGTAGCAGTAACCATCAAAGACCTTATTGCCGAGGGAAAGGTGAAATATTTTGAACTTTGTGAGGTCAGGCCAGAAACGATCCGGAAAACACATGCCGTACAGCCTGTAACAGCTATACAGAGTGAATATCATTTGATGTGGCGTGAAGTGGAAAATGAAGTACTACCTGTATGTGAGGAGTTGGGCATCGGTATTATTCCGTATAGTCCTTTAAACCGGGGGTCCTCACAGGTGCCATTAATGAATATACTAGTTTCAGTTCAGACAACGACAACCGTAATATCCTTCCACGTTTTACCCCGGAAGCAATACGTGGAAATCTTAAGATTGTGGAGGAAATGAACAAATTTGGACGTACAAGAGGCATAACCGCTGCACAAGTAGCATTGGGATGGTTGCTGCAAAAAGCACCGTTTATCGTCCCTATTCCGGGAACGACAAAAATATCACATTTGGAAGAAAACCTACGAACATTAAATTTCACTTTTAGCGCACAAGAATGGAACGAACTCGAATCAGCAGTAGCAAAAATTACTATTGTTGGTGATCGTTACCCAGCTTCCGAGCAAAAAAAGGTACAGAGTTAAATAAACGGCTGAACTAAACATAGACTTTCGGTTTCCATCATGTCGTTCGTATTACCACTGCACCCCAAAATTGATAATGTTTAAAATTAGCAAATATGAATGGACAAAATAAAAATCAGTCATTAGAAGTGCATCAACAACATCTTTCCACTGTTATCATAAAGATGAAAAAGCAAAAAAATTAACAACAATGAATATGACTAAGAATATTTTTAGAAATCGGATTTTCATTAAGTACCCCATACGGGCGATAATGGCAATAGAAATGCTTTTATGTATGAATATCAATGTTCACGCACAACAACAGGAAATGATTGTGCGCATTTCAGAAATCGAGATACATCCTCAACATCTGGAGGAATACAAAGCAATCCTAAAGTACGAAGCCGAAGCATCGGTAAGGCTTGAAAAAGGTGTTATTGCCATCTTCCCCATGTTCCAAAAGGACAACCCGACACAGGTACGAATACTGGAAATGTACGAAGACCAGGATTCTTACCAATCTCATTTGAAAACCGAGCATTTCCTAAAATACAAGACAACCACACTCCACATGGTCAAATCATTAAAACTTGTGGATATGGATGCACTGGATCTGGAAACTGCGGCACAAATTTTCAACAAGATGCCAGCTAAAAAAAGATATCAGGCTACACCGCCTGCTCCACAACCATTTGGCACAGAAGCATTTCAAAAATCAGGTGAGACCGTAATCCGATGGATGGGCAACGGTGGCTTTTTTATTAATGGCAGGGGATCCACGCTTATGGTTGACCCATTGCTTAAAGGATTCGACATACCCGTACTATTCAACGCACCTATAGACCCGAAGGAAGTTCCCCATCTGGACGCTGTAATGATCACACATAGCGATAACGACCACTACAGTATACCAACACTAAAGGAACTTTCTGCGGTTACGAAGATATATCATTCTACGGTCTATGTTGACACCTTGATGAGATACGAAGGCTTTAGATCTAAAAGGTACAGAATCGGCGACAGCTTCAAAGTTGGAAAGATGAAAATTACTTTGACACCTGCTGACCTTGATTGGCAGAACGAAGATCCCGATAAAACTCGAAATTTCGCGAAGGAAGATTGTGACGGTTTTTTAATCGAGACTACCAATGGAACCATCTGGGCCCAAGGTGATTCCAGTCTCCTGCCAGAGCATTTAAACCTTCCAGTTCCCCGATGCTATTTTCTTTTTATTTTTCAGATAATGAATGGCATTTTACACTTGAAGGGGCATTAAAAGTTGCAGAAGCCTACCCGAATGCGCCATTACTACTGTCTCATTGGAGAACAATTGATGCTCCGGATTTCACGCCATTTAACGCCGACCCGGAGAAACTAAAAAGCTTGGTCAAAATCCCCGAACGTGTAATTGTGCTGGCCCCCGTTGAAGGTTATACATTGAGACCGTTAAATAAAAAATCAGATAAAAGTGGAAATAAATAATGGTGATCTATTTTCGGTTGCTGAATTACTAGCTATCAACAAATCAGATCGTTTTATGAGATTAATTTACGAGAACATTTCTAATAGAGTATTAACAACTTCTTTTTGTGTAGAATTTTCAATTTCTCCAAGCTTGCCCTTTAATCTTTTTTTATCAACAGACCTTATATGGTCTAAAGCAATCTGACCCTGCTTTCCATCTACGTTACAATTTACGCGCATAGGATAAGGCTTTAGTGTCGATGTGAGCGGTGCTATAATTAGTGTGTTTAAAGCATTATTCATTTCATTTGGTGAAACTATAACAGCAGGTCTAATTTTATTAATTACGCTTCCAATGGTAGGATTAAGGTCAATAAAATAAACTTCAAATCTTTTTACCATGTCCATTCTGTTTTGTCGAAATCATTATCAAAATAGTCTAAAACCTCTTTATCTGTTAAAGAGTTGGCTTTTAATAACATTTCTTCCCAGTTTTCACGATGTTTTGGTTTAACTGCTTCGATAATGATTTTAGAATCCTTGACAATTAAAGAAACTTCATCCGTAACATGGAGTTGGTCAAGAATTTGTTTTCCTATTATAATACCAAAAGAATTTCCAATTTTTCTAATTTGTGAGACAACTAGTGACGTTTTTTTTGCAAATTCACTCATAAACTTTTAATGATTATTCGCTCTGACCATAATCGGTATTTAAATACATATTTATTCTTACTTAGTATACTGAATAAGTTAGCAACTCCAGTGACGGAGCTACCAATATTAAAAATATTATTATAATGCCAAAATAGTTATCGTTATGCCGAAAATAAAATATGTTTGTGATCTTGTAATTAGCTTGAGTGAAATACCAAGTCCTAATCAATATTTGATCATCAATGTCTCTTTTTATAAGGAAGCACTTGGTGATACTGTTCTAAAAACATCTGCTCTTTAGCAAGTTCTTCTAGTGGAATAAGTTTGGTTGTAACATGGGGCAGATTGTTGGCCGTACGGTGCAGCCAGGCTATACATTCATCATTAAGCGTTTCTAGATCACGATATGGCCTATTATATAGAAAGTTCTGCTTTACATATTTAACTACGTTTTCCACTTTACCCTTGCTTTGGTGATCGGATTTTCGACAAAAATGAAGCTTAATTCCACGCTCTCGCACATAATTCGAAAACTCGG
>Ga0233369_1000175_pt1 | contig 32542 bp, 31 predicted proteins | sample ElkDunMinimDraft_26_FD_191537 | JGI IMG/M metagenome (GOLD analysis project Ga0233369, IMG submission 191537) | Fecal eukaryotic communites from dung pellets of Tule Elk in California, USA - Elk Dung D16 | ecosystem: Host-associated > Mammals > Digestive system > Large intestine > Fecal | place... | reverse complement strand
GGTCGACCTCGGCCATCAGGATGGCCGGATCGCCCCCCGCCTCGGCGAGGAACTCGCCCTGCGGGCCCAGCACGTGGCTGTTGCCCCAGAAGTCGATGCCGCTGGCGCCGAGCGGGGACGGCTCGTGCCCCACCCGGTTGCAGGAGAGCACCGGCAGGCCGTTGGCGACCGCGTGGCCGCGGTGGCTCAGCACCCAGGCATCGCGCTGCCGGTTCTTCTCGGCCTGCTCGTCGTCCGGATCCCAACCGATGGCGGTGGGATAGAGCAGCAGCTCGGCGCCGGCCAGGGCCATCAGGCGCGCGCCCTCGGGATACCACTGGTCCCAGCACACCAGCACGCCCAGGCGGCCGACCGAGGTGTCGATCGGCTCGAAGCCGAGGTCGCCCGGGGTGAAGTAGAACTTCTCATAGAAGCCCGGATCGTCCGGGATGTGCATCTTGCGGTACTTGCCCGCGATCGCACCGTCCTTCTCGAACACCACCGCGGTGTTGTGGTACAGGCCGGCGGCGCGGCGTTCGAACAGGGACGACACCAGCACGACGCCGTGCTGGCGGGCGAGCGCGCCCAGGCGGTCCGTGCTGGGGCCCGGGATCGGCTCGGCCTGGTCGAACTCGTCGACAGATTCGTGCTGGCAGAAATAGCAGCCGTTGTGCAGTTCCTGCAGCAGGACGAGCTTGGCGCCCCGGCGCGCGGCCTCGGCGACGCGGTCGGCGATCACCGACAGGTTGGCCTCGGCATCGCCGTGGTTCCTTTCCTGGATCAGGGCAACGGGAAGGGTGCGCTTGTTCATGCGCGCATTGTAGAGCCTGGCCCATGTCCGCCCGCCCAATGGCAGGCTGCGCGCCGCGTGGTCAGGCGAGCAGGCCGGCCGGCAACTGCATGGTCACGCAGTGCAGGCTGCCGTTCTGCCAGATCAGCGGGCGGCAGGGCACCTGCACGATCTCCCGGTCGGGGAAGGCCTGCTGCAGGACGGCGGCCGCGTGCGCGTCGGCCGGATCGTCATAGGCAGGCATCAGCACCGCGCCGTTGACAATCAGGAAGTTGGCGTACGAGGCGGCCAGGCGCCGCCCTGCGTCGACGACCGGCGCCGGCCAGGGCAGGGGGAACAGCCGGTAGGGCTGCCCTTCGGCCGTGCGCAGCGCCGCGAGTTCGGCGGCCATGGCCTGCAGGCCGGCGTAGTGGCTGTCGGCGGGATCGTCGCAGGACTGGTAGACGATGGCATCGACCGCGGCGAAGCGGGCCAGGGTGTCGATGTGGGCGTCGGTGTCGTCGCCCTCCAGCTGCCCATGCTCGAGCCACAGGACCCGGTCCTGCCCCAGCCAGCCGGCGAGCTGCCGCCCCAGGGTCTCGGGGTCGGTGCCCGGGTGGCGTTCGCCCAGGCAGGTCCACGTGCTGAGCAGGGTGCCGGCGCCGTCGGTCTCGATGGCGCCGCCTTCCAGCGCGAAATCGACCGGTTGCCTGACGCTGTTGGAAAAGAGGCCCATGTCATGGAGGCGCTCGACGAGGCGGTCGTCCTGGGTCGCGTCGAACTTGCCGCCCCAGCCGGTGAACCGGAAATCGAGCAGGCGGAAGCCCTCGCCCTCGCGCAGGGTGACCGGTCCGGAGTCGCGCAGCCAGGTATCGTCGTACGGCACCTCGACGAAGCGCACCCGCTCCATTGCCACGCGCGCCGATGACAGCCGCGCGCGGGCGTAGGCCTCCACGTCGGCGTCTGCCACGCACACCAGCGCCGGCTGGAAGCGGGTGATGGCCGCGACCAGGGCGATGTAGGTGTCCTCGACCTCGCCGAGCCGCTGGGCCCAGTCGGTCTCGGCATTCGGCCACGCGAGCAGGATCGCGGACTGGGGTTCCCACTCCGCGGGGAAACGCACTGGCACCTTTGTCATCTTGCGGATTGCTTCTCTAGGTGTGTCCTGGGGCTCAGCGGATCGCGGGGCGCGGGCCGGTTTCGCCGGCGGTGGCCTGGTTGAGCACGGCATCGATCACGCGGTCGCGCTCGAAGTACACGGTGAACTGGGGGTAGACCCAGCGGTTGATGGTCGGCCACTGGCGCTTCTGGCCGCCACGCGGGTCGAGCCGGTCGCTGGGCGCGCCGTAGCGGGCCTCCACCTGGGCGGTGGTCAGCCCGCGCTCGGGCAGGGCGACATGCGCCTTGTGCTGCGCGCGATCCACCAGCAGGGTGTCGGCGGAGGCGCTGCCCGCGACGCACAGCAGCGCGGACAGGACAAGGCTGGAAGTCAGGCGCATGTTCGAGGCTCCTCTGGCCCGCGGGCCGTGATGTGATGGCCCCGGCGTTGTATCAGATTCGTGCTGGCGGCGGGGCACGCCGGCCGCCAGCCGGGGCCGTGCCCTCGCCAGGGCGTGACGGCCGCCGCGTTCAGGCACGCAAAAAGGCCGCATCGCTGCGGCCCGTTTGCTTGCCATCCGACCCGGATCCGGCCAGAAGCCGGTACGGGTCGCGCGGATCAGCGCTGGCGCGCCTTGAAACGCGGGTTGGACTTGCAGATCACGAAGACCTTGCCACGGCGACGAACGACCTTGCAGTCGCGGTGACGGGCCTTCGCCGACTTCAGGGAGGACAGGACCTTCATGGGAAACCTCGAAAAATGCGGGGTTGAAAAAGTAAGCCGCGCATTATAGCGGCCATCCCCCAGTGTGTTCAAGCGCTTGCAGCGCGGGGCCTTGCCGGGGGCTGGGCGCGGAGGTGCGGGCTGCGGGATAATCCCGGGCCCTTCCCGCGGTTGCCCACCATGCCAGATTCCGTCCCGGTGCTCACCATTGACGGCCCCTCCGGGTCCGGCAAGGGCACGATCAGCCGCCTCGTGGCGGCGCAGCTGGGCTGGCATTACCTGGATTCCGGCGCCCTGTACCGGGCGGTCGGGGTGGCCGCCGGCTGGGCCGGGGTCGACCTGGACGATGCCGGCGCCCTGGTGCGCTGCACCTTCGATACCCAGGTCGCCTTCCGCGAGGCCGCGGACGGCGAGCTGCGGGTCCTGGTCAACGGCCACGACGCCACCGACGAGCTGCGCACCGAGACCGCCGGCGCCGCGGCGTCGGCCATCGCCGCCATTCCCGAGGTGCGCACCGCGCTCAAGGACCGGCAGCGCGCCTTCCGCCGGGCGCCGGGGCTGGTCGCGGACGGCCGCGACATGGGTACGGTCATCTTCCCGGATGCCGCCTTCAAGGTCTTTCTGACCGCCAGCGCCGGGGAGCGGGCGGAAAGGCGCTATAAACAGTTGAAGGACAAAGGGGTTTCGGTCACAATGGACGGTCTGCTGCGCGAGATCCTCGCGCGCGACGCCCGGGACGCCAGCCGTACGGTGGCGCCGTTGCGGCCGGCCGAAGACGCCGTCCACATCGACACCACCGGTCTTGGCATCGACGCGGTCGTCGAGCGCGTGCTGGCGCTGGTCACCCGCTAGCCCTTCCGGGGCCGGCGGGGCGCCGGCACGGCGGGGGTCGCGGCCGCAGGCAGTTGTGCCGCGCGGGATGGTCCCGCGCGGTTTCCATCCACCACCACACTCACGGTCATACGCATCCCGCGCAGGCCGACAACGGGTGGATCGCGACGTCCCGCGACGCGCGGTCTGAGTCATCAACCGAGTATTTCCAATGACCGAATCATTCGCAGAACTGTTCGAAGCCAGCCAGTCGCACCTGGCCAAGCTCAAGCCCGGCGCCATCGTCACCGGCACCGTGGTCCAGGTGCGCACCGACGTGGTCGTCATCAACGCCGGCCTCAAGTCCGAAGGCATCGTGCCGATCGAACAGTTCCGTAACGAGGCCGGCGAGATCGACGTCGCCGAGGGCGACGTCGTCAAGGTCGCCCTCGACTCGCTCGAGAACGGCTTCGGCGAGACCGTGCTGTCGCGCGAGAAGGCCAAGCGCGCCATGGTGTGGGACGAGCTGGAAGAGGCCCTCGAGAAGAACGAGACCATCGTCGGCCGCATCAGCGGCAAGGTGAAGGGCGGCTTCACCGTCGACATCAAGGACGTCCGCGCGTTCCTGCCCGGCTCGCTGGTCGACGTGCGCCCGGTCCGCGACCCGGTGTACCTCGAAGGCAAGGAGCTCGAGTTCAAGCTCATCAAGCTCGACCGCAAGCGCAACAACGTGGTGGTCTCGCGCCGCGCCGTCGTCGAGAGCGAGCACTCCGAGGAGCGCGAGGCGCTGATGGAGAAGCTGGTCGAGGGCGCCGTGCTCAAGGGCGTGGTCAAGAACCTCACCGACTACGGCGCGTTCGTCGACCTCGGCGGCATCGATGGCCTGCTGCACATCACCGACATGGCCTGGAAGCGCGTGCGCCATCCGTCCGAGGTGGTGGAAGTCGGCCAGGAGCTCGACGTGCGCGTGCTCAAGTACGACCGCGAGCGCAACCGCGTCAGCCTGGGCCTCAAGCAGCTGGGCGAGGATCCGTGGGACAACATCGCCCGCCGCTATCCGTCCAACACCCGCGTGTTCGGCAAGGTCTCCAACGTCACCGACTACGGCGCGTTCGTCGAGATCGAGCCGGGCGTCGAGGGCCTGGTGCACGTGTCCGAGATGGACTGGACCAACAAGAACGTCAACCCGTCCAAGGTGGTGCAGGTCGGTGACGAGCTCGAGGTCATGGTGCTGGACGTGGACGAGGAGCGTCGCCGCATCTCGCTGGGCATCAAGCAGGTCACGTCCAACCCGTGGGAGACCTTCGCGGCCATCCACAAGAAGGGCGACAAGGTCGAGGGCCAGATCAAGTCGATCACCGACTTCGGCATCTTCATCGGCCTGGACGGCGGCATCGACGGCCTGATCCACCTGTCGGACATCAGCTGGAACTCCACCGGCGAGGAAGTCGCGCGCAACTTCAAGAAGGGCGACACCCTCGAGGCCGTCGTGCTGGCGGTCGATCCGGAGCGCGAGCGCATCTCGCTGGGCGTCAAGCAGCTGGAGCAGGACCCGTACGGCCAGTTCCTGGCCAACCATCCGCGTGGCTCCAAGGTCACCGGCACGGTCAAGGAAGTGGACGCCAAGGGTGCGGTCATCGACCTGGGTGAAGGCGTGGAAGGCTACGTGGCCGCCCGCGACGTTGCCGACGTCCGCGTCGACGACGCCAGCCAGCACCTGAAGGTGGGCGACTCGATCGAGGCCAAGTATGTCGGCCAGGACCGCAAGAGCCGCACCCTGCAGCTGTCGATCCGCGCCAAGGACGAGGCCGAGGCTGCCGAGACCCTGGCCGAGTACAACAAGGTCGCGGCGGAAGCTTCCAGCGGTACCACCAAGCTGGGCGCCCTGCTGCGCGAGCAGCTGGAGAACAAGTCCGAGTAATCGGGCTTGCGGCGTCAGCCGCGTCGCCCGGCCGCGAGGCCGGGCGGCTTGGAAGATGGATGGCCCGGCCTTGCCGGGTCATCCATCCGAGTGTCCATGGATGCGTCGACGATGACCAAATCGGAACTGATCGAGATCCTCACCCAGCGCCAGGCGCACCTGAAGGCCGACGACGTCGACCTGGCAGTGAAATCGCTGCTGGAGATGATGGCCGGCTCGCTCGCCAATGGCGAACGGATCGAGATCCGCGGCTTCGGCAGCTTCTCGCTGCATTTCCGTCCGCCGCGTACCGGACGCAACCCCAAGACGGGCGAAGCGGTCGCGCTGCCCGGCAAGCATGTCCCCCACTTCAAGCCCGGCAAGGAGCTGCGCGAGCGCGTCACCGCCGTGGTTCCGCTGCCGCTCGAGGACTAGGGCGCGCGTCCCTGCGCCCGGCCGCAGCGAATGCGACTGTTCCGCATCCTTCCCGCCCTCGTCTTCGTCGCCCTGGGCCTGGCCCTGGGCGCACTCAATCCGCAACCCGTCGTCCTCGACCTGGGCATCACCGTCCTGCACGCGGGCCTGGGCGTCGCACTGCTGTCGGCGGTGCTGGCGGGTGCGATCCTCGGCGGACTTGCGCTGGCGCTCGGCGTGATCGCGCCACTGCGCCGCGATCTTGAACGCAGGCATCGGCGCGAACAGGCGCCGCACCCCCAACACGACCAGGGAGTCTGAGCCATGGCCTTCGTCACCGAGTGGTTCTGGTTCTTCCTGCTGCTGCCCCTTGCCGCCCTCAGCGGCTGGGTGATCGGCCGCCGCGGCGGAGAACGCCACAGCGATACGCAGGTGAGCCGGCTGTCGACCACCTATTTCCGCGGCCTGAACTACCTGCTCAACGAGCAGCCGGACAAGGCGATCGAACTGTTCCTGCACATCGCCGAACTGGACAAGGACACCTTCGAGACCCAGCTTGCGCTGGGCCATCTGTTCCGCCGGCGCGGTGAAGTGGATCGCGCGATCCGCCTGCACCAGGGCCTGGCGCAACGGCCCGACCTGAGCGATCCGCAGAAGGTGCAGGCCCTGCTGGCCCTGGGCGAGGACTACATGAAGTCCGGCCTGCTCGACCGCGCCGAAGTGGTGTTCACCGACCTGGCGCGCATCGACCAGCGCGCACCGCAGGCGCTGCGGCACCTGATCGGGATCTACCAGGCCGAGCGCGACTGGCCCAAGGCGATCGAGAACGCGACCCGCTACGAGGCCGCCACTGGCGAGCCGATGGGCAGGCTGATCGCGCATTTCGAATGCGAACTGGCCGACCGGCTGCGCCTGGCCGGCGACGGCGAGGGCGCCCGCGCGGCCGTGGCCCGCGCCTACGCGGCCGATTCGAATTCGGTCCGGGCCGGCATCCTCGAGGGCCGCCTGGAGACGGACGCCGGCAACGATGCCGCCGCCATCCGCGCCTACGAACGTGCCGCGCGCCATGACACCGACTTCCTGCCCGAGGTGCTGCCGGCGCTGCTGGCGGCATACGGGCGCGTCGGCGATGCGTCCGGGGCCCGCAAGTTCCTCGCCGAGATGAGCGAGCACTATCGCGGGGTCGCGCCGGTGCTCGCGCTGGCGCGACTGATCCAGGAGCAGGACGGCACACCGGCCGCGCGCAGCTACCTGGCGCAGCAGCTCAAGGATCGTCCCTCGGTGCGCGGCGAGGCGGCGTTGATCGACCTCACCCTGGCCGAGAACGCAGGGTTCGCGGCCACCCTCCAGGACCTGCGCCTGATCACCGAGCAACTGCTGGTCCGCAATCCCAGTTACCGCTGCAACCGCTGTGGTTTCGGCGCGCGCAGCCACCACTGGCAGTGCCCGAGCTGCAAGGAGTGGGGCACCATCAAGCCGCTGTTGAACTACGCCGTGGTCTGAAATGACCTGGAGCGCGATCTGGGCCTGGTCGCTCGCGGGCCTGGCGCTCGGCGGTGCGGGCACCTGGCTGGCGCGCATCTACGCGCTGCGGCGGCAGCTCATCGATCAGCCGGGAGAACGGCGCAGCCACCAGGGCGCGACGCCGCGCGGGGGCGGCATCGCCATCGTGGCGGTGGTGCTGGCGGCGATCGGCGTGCTGGCCTGGGCCCAGCCGGCGCGTGCGGTCGAGCTGGGCTGCGTGGCGGTGGGGCTGGCGCTGGTGGCCGGCATCGGCTGGGCCGACGACCATCGCCCGCTTTCGCCCCTGCTGCGACTGGTCGTGCATGTGCTGGCGGCCATCATGCTCTGCATCGGGCTATGGCATGGCGGCGCCCGCCCGCTCGACCTGGCCACCGCCTTCGTCGCCGCGGTGGTGCTGACGAATGTGTGGAACTTCATGGATGGCATCGACGGCATAGCGGCCAGCCAGGCCGCGCTGGCCGCGATCGCGTATGCGCTGTTCGCCGGGCAGGGGCCGGTCCTGTGGCTGGCCCTGGCCGTGGCTGCGGGTGCATCGGGCTTCCTGCCGTTCAACTTCCCCAGGGCGCGGATCTTCATGGGCGACGTGGGCAGCGGCGCGCTGGGCTACATGCTTGCCGTACTGCTGGCGTGCACTAGCCTGCACGCCGATGCGGGCACCAGGATCCTGTTGCTCTGGCCGCTGACGGTGTTCCTCGTTGACGCGACCTTGACGCTGGCCTCGCGCATCGTAGAAGGCGAGCGCTGGTGGCAGCCGCATACAAGACATGCCTACCAGGCCTGGGCACGGCGTCGTGGACATCGCGACGTCACCATCGCCTATGCGTTTGCCAGTTCGGTCCTGACGGCGGCCGCGTTGGCGATCCGTTCATTCAGTTTGACGTTTATCATGTTGTCCTATGCGGCAGTTCTGGCCCTGGGGGGAGTGGCATGGATGCTGTTGCGCGACCGTTGCATGGATAGCCAGCTACACCCCCCAGGAGACGGAAAGCCCTGATGATGCGCAATCTGAAAGATCGGGTCACCGTGACCCTGCCACGTCTGGCCGTGGGCGCACATGACCTGGGCATGGTCTGGCTGTGCTGGGTCGCTCTGCACCAGTTCCGCTACGCGCTGCAGCCCGCGAGCGCGATCCACGGCGTCGGCTGGGCCGAGATCCTGCTCGTGCTGGGCGCGCAGGGCGCGGTGTTCTGGCAGGTGGGCCTGTACCGCGGCATATGGCGCTTCGCCAGCCTCCCGGACCTGATCAACATCCTCAAGGCCTCGCTGCTCGGCCTGACCGCGATCATGCTGGCGCTGTTCCTGTACAACCGCCTGCACCAGGTGCCACGTTCGGTCCTGCTGCTCTATCCGCTGCTGCTCACCGCGCTGCTGGGCATGCCCCGGCTGCTGTACCGGGCCTGGAAGGACCACAGCATCGCGCGCACCGACAAGGCGACGATCCGGGTCCTGATCCTCGGCGCGGGCCAGGCCGGCGAGACCCTGGTGCGCGACCTGCGCCGCGCCGGTGCCTACGATCCGGTCGGTTTCCTGGACGATGCCGCCAAGCTGCGCGGCAGCCAGCTGCAGGGCGTGCCGGTGCTGGGGCGGGTCGAGGATGTCGTCAGGATCGCGCCGGAAACGGCTGCGGGCCTGCTGGTCATCGCCATGCCCTCGGTCGATGCGGCGACGATGCGCCGGGTGGTGGCAGCCTGCGAGCAGACCGGCCTGCCGTTCCGCACGGTGCCGCGCCTGGACGACATGCTCGAGGGTCGTTCGTTGCCGGGCGAACTGAAGGAGGTGGCGATCGAGGATCTGCTCGGGCGCCAGCCCGTCATGCCCGACTGGAAGGCGATCCGCGGCTGGCTGGGGGGGCGCAGCGTACTGGTCACCGGCGGCGGCGGCTCGATCGGCAGCGAACTGTGCCGGCAGTGCGCCCGCCACGGCGCTGGCCGCATCGCCCTGATCGAGATCGACGAACTCGCGCTGATCAAGGCCGAATCGGAGCTGAGGCGGGACTTCCCGCAGATCCAGTGCATCCCCGTGCTGGGCGATTGCGGCGATCCGGCCGTGATGCGCCATGCGCTGGGCCTGTGCAGTCCCGATGCGGTCTTCCACGCCGCGGCATACAAGCAGGTCCCGGTACTGGAAGGCCAGCTGCGCGAGGCCGTGCGCAACAACGTCCTGGCCACCGAGGTGGTGGCGCGGGAGTCCGCGGCCGCGAAGGTCGGCACTTTCGTCCTGATCTCGACCGACAAGGCCGTCGATCCGGTCAATGTCCTCGGCGCGACCAAGCGCCTGGCGGAGATGGTCTGCCAGGCCATGGCCGCGTCCGATCGCACCCATTTCGTGACGGTCCGGTTCGGCAACGTCCTCGATTCGGCCGGCAGCGTGGTTCCGCTGTTCCGGGAGCAGATCCGCAGCGGCGGGCCGGTGACCGTGACCGATCCGGACGTCACCCGCTACTTCATGACGATCCCGGAAGCCTGCCAGCTGATCCTGCAGTCCGCGGCGATCGGTTCCCGCCAGGCGGTGTATACGCTGGACATGGGCGAGCCTGTGCCGATCCGCCTGCTTGCCGAGCAGATGATCCGGCTGGCCGGCAAGCAGCCGGGCCGCGATGTCGCGATCGTCTACACCGGGTTGCGACCCGGCGAGAAGCTGCATGAGACGCTGTTCCATGCGGACGAGCGCTACCGGCCCACGCTGCACCCGAAGATCCTGCAGGCCGAGGCGCGCGCCGTGTCGGCCGAGAAGATCGAACAGGCGCTCGCCGACTTGCGCGAGGCCTCCGTCGCTTTCGACCTGGAAGCGCTTGGCCGGTTGCTGCGCGAGGCACTGCCCGAATTCCGACCCGCCCGGCCCGCCGTCGAGGGTGACGGCGCCTCCACGGTCGTGGCATTCCCCGCAAGACAGGCACGCAGGATATGAAGCAACGGATTCGCAAGGCCGTATTCCCGGTCGCAGGGCTGGGGACGCGCTTCCTGCCCGCGACCAAGACCGTTCCCAAGGAGATGCTGCCGATCGTCGATCGGCCCCTGATCCAGTACGCCGTGGACGAAGCCATCGAGGCCGGCTGCGACACGCTGGTGTTCGTGACCAACCGCTACAAGCATGCCGTCGCCGACTACTTCGACAAGGCCTACGAGCTCGAGCAGAAGCTGGAAAAGGCGGGCAAGCACGAACTGCTGGAGCTGGTGCGCAATGTCCTCCCGCCCGGCGTGCGCGCGGTGTTCGTGACCCAGCACGAGGCGCTGGGCCTGGGGCATGCGGTGCTCTGCGCCAAGCCGGTGATCGGCGACGAGCCGTTCGCGGTGCTGTTGCCCGACGACCTGATCTGGAATCGGGGCGGCGATGGCGCGCTCAAGCAGATGGCGGACCATTCCGAGGCGCACAACGTCGGCACGATCGCGGTCCAGGACGTCCCGCGTTCGCAGACAGGAAACTACGGCATCGTCGAGACCGGCGACCCGGCCGGGCGCAGCGGCGCGATCCGTCGCATGGTCGAGAAGCCCCGGCCCGAGGACGCGCCTTCCACGCTGGCCGTGGTCGGCCGCTACATCCTGCCGGCCAAGATCTTCGAACACCTTGAAGGCACCGGCCGTGGCAGCGGCGGCGAGATCCAGCTGACCGATGCCATCTCCAGCCTGCTTGGCGAACGCCAGGTCGATGCCTTCCGCTTCCGCGGCACGCGCTTCGACTGCGGCACCCACATCGGACTGGTGGAGGCGACCATCCGCTTCGCCCTGGATCACGAGAAGATCAGCGACGCCGCCCGCGACAGCATGGCCGCGGCCCTGCGCGAGCTGGGCGTGACCGACATCAGCTGACGCGTCCGCCCGCCGACGTCCCGAAACGAAAAACGGCGCCCCAGGGCGCCGTTTTTCCTTGCGACGGAACACCAGGTCAAAGCGATTCGAAGATCCCCGCCGCACCCATGCCGGTGCCGATGCACATGGTCACCATGCCGTACTTGTGCCGGCGGCGCCGCATGCCATGCACGATCGTGGCGGTGCGCACCGCACCGGTCGCGCCCAGGGGATGGCCGAGCGCGATCGCGCCGCCGAGCGGGTTGATCTTGTCCGGGTCGAGCTGCGAGTCCTGGATCACGGCCAGCGCCTGGGCGGCGAAGGCCTCGTTGAGTTCGATCCAGTCCAGCTGGTCCTTGGTCAATCCCGCCTGCTTGAGCGCCTTGGGAATCGCCGCGATCGGACCGATGCCCATCACCTCCGGCCGGACGCCGGCCACCGAGAAGCTGACGAAGCGCGCCAGCGGGGTCAGCCCGTAGTCCTTGACCGCCTGCTCGGACGCCAGCAGCACCGCGCCGGCGCCGTCGCTCATCTGCGAGGCGTTGCCGGCAGTCACCGAGCCGCCGAACTGGCCATTGCGGAACACCGGGCGCAGCTTCGCCAGGCCCTCGAGCGAGGTGTCCGCGCGCGGCCCCTCGTCCTGCTCGACCAGCAGCTTCTTCAGCCTTACCGCGTTGCCGGCCAGGTCGGGCTGGTGAGAGACGATCTCGTAGGGCGAGATCTCGTCCTTGAACTCGCCCGCCGCCTGCGCCGCGAGCGCCTTCCGGTGCGAGGCCACCGCGAAGGCATCCTGGGCCTCGCGCGAGACCTTCCATTCCTCGGCGACCTTCTCTGCGGTGATGCCCATGCCGTAGGCGATGGCGACATGGTCGTCCCTGAACACCGACGGCGACAGCGCCACCTTGTTGCCCATCATCGGCACCATCGACATCGATTCGGTGCCGCCGGCCAGCATCAGGTCGGCGTTGCCCAGGCGGATCTGGTCGGCCGCCAGCGCCACGGCCTGCAGGCCCGACGAACAGAAGCGGTTGATGGTCTGCGCGGCGATGGTGTCGGGCAGCCCGGCCAGCAGCACGCCGATGCGCGCCACGTTCATGCCTTGCTCGCCCTCGGGCATGGCGCAGCCGATGATGGCGTCGTCGATCCGGCCGAGGTCGATGCCCGGCGCCTGCGCCACCACGCTGCGCAGCACGTGCGCGAGCATGTCGTCGGGGCGGGTATTGCGGAACACGCCCTTGGGCGCCTTGCCGACCGGGGTGCGGGTGGCGGCGACGATATAGGCCTCTTGTACTTGCTTGCTCATGGTCTTGTGTCCTGTGTCGTCGACGGTCAGTTGCGCAGCGGCTTGCCGGTCTTGAGCATGTGCGCGATGCGCGCCTGGGTCTTCTCCTGCTGGGCCAGCTCGACGAAATGCCGGCGCTCCAGGCGCAGCAGCCATTCCTCGTCGACCAAGGCGCCGCGGTCGACCTCGCCACCGCACAGCACCGTGGCGATGCGGGTGGCGATCTCGTTGTCGTACTCGCTGATGAAACGACCCTCGAGCATGTTCACCAGCAGCATGCGGAAGGTCGCGATGCCCACATCGCCGGCCACGCGGATGCGGCGCGCGGGCAGGGGCGGGCGGTAACCGGTCTCGGCCAGGCCGCGCGCTTGCTGGCGTGCGATGTGCAGCAGTTCGTAGGCGTTGAAGACCACCTTGTCGCCGGCGCGCATCAGGCCCAGCTCCTTCGCCTCGACCGCCGAGGTCGAGACCTTGGCCATCGCGATGGTCTCGAAGGTCTTCTTCAGTTCGGCGAACACGTCGCCGCCCGGACCCGCGGCCTGCGAAGCGCGCACCGCGATCTCCTTCAGGCCGCCGCCGGCAGGCAGCAGGCCCACCCCGGCCTCGACCAGGCCGATGTAGCTCTCCAGATGCGCGACCGTGCTCGCCGAGTGCATCTGGAACTCGCAGCCACCGCCCAGCGCCAGGCCACGCACCGCCGCGACCACGGGCACCAGCGAGTACTTGATGCGCTGGCTGGTGGCCTGGAAGTTGGCGACCATCGCCTCGAAGGCATCGACCTTGCCGGCCTGCAGCAGGCCCAGCGCGCCGGCGAGGTCGGCACCGGCGGAGAAGGGTTCCCTGGGCTGCCAGATCACCAGGCCGGCGAACTTCCGTTCGGCGATCGCCACCGCCTCCTGGAGGCCATCGAGCACCTGGTCGGAGACGGTGTTGAGCTTGGTCTTGAAGCTGACCACGCCGATGTCGTCGCCATCGGTCCACAGGCGCACGCCGTCGTTCTCGAACACCGCCTCGCCCTGGGCGAAGGACTCGCCCAGCAGCGGGTCGGGGAAGCGCTGGCGCTTGTACACCGGAAGGGCAGAGCGCGGCAGCTTGGCGTCCTGCACCGGGCTGTAGCTGCCTTCGGCGGCGTGCACGCCCTCGCGGCCGTCGAACACCCAGTCGGGCAGGGGCGCGTTGCTCATGGCCTTGCCGGCGACGATGTCGTCGGCGATCCACTGCGCCACCTGCTTCCAGCCGGCGGCCTGCCAGGTCTCGAACGGACCCAGCGACCAGCCGTAGCCCCAGCGGATGGCGAGGTCCACGTCGCGCGCGGTCTCGGCGATGTCGGCCAGGTGGTAGGCGCTGTAGTGGAACAGGTCGCGGAACACCGCCCACAGGAACTGGGCCTGCGGATGCTGGCTTTCGCGCAGCTGCCGGAACTTCTCGGCCGGGTCCTTCGTCTTGAGGATCTCGACCACCTCGTCGGCGGCCTTGCGGTCGGCCGGGCGGTAGTCCTGCTGTTCCAGGTCCAGCACCAGGATGTCCTTGCCGGCCTTGCGGAACACGCCGGCGCCGGTCTTCTGGCCCAGCGCGCCTTTGGCGATCAGCGCCTCCAGCCACCTGGGCGACCTGAAATAGGCGTGCCAGGGGTCGTCGGGCAGGGTGTCGGCCATGGTCTTGATGACGTGGGCCATGGTGTCCAGGCCCACCACGTCCGAGGTGCGGTAGGTCGCCGACTTGGGCCGCCCGATCAGGGGGCCGGTCAGGGCGTCCACCTCGTCGAAGCCCAGGCCCGATTCGGCGGTGTGGTGCGCGGTGGCCAGGATCGAGAACACGCCGATGCGGTTGCCGATGAAGTTCGGCGTGTCCTTGGCATAGACCACACCCTTGCCGAGCGCCGAGGTCAGGAACGCCTCCAGACCCTCCAGCACCGCACGGTCGGTGGTCCGGGCCGGGATCAGCTCGGCCAGGTGCATGTAGCGCGGCGGATTGAAGAAGTGCACGCCGCAGAAGCGCGGGCGCAGCTGTTCCGGAAGAACCTCGGCCAACTTGTTGATCCCCAGCCCCGAGGTGTTGCTGGCCAGGACGGCATGCGCGGGCACGAAGGGGGCGATCCTGCGATACAGGTCCTGCTTCCAGTCCATCCGCTCGGCGATGGCCTCGATGATCAGGTCGCAGTCGCGTAGCTGGTCGAGCCCGGTCTCGTAGTTGGCCGGCGTGATCGCTTCGGCCAGCGAGCGGCTCGCCAGCGGGGCGGGGCTGAGCTTGCCCAGACTGGCCAGGGCCTTCAGTACGACGCCATTGGGGTCTCCCTCCTTGGCCGCCAGGTCGAACAGCACGGTGTCGACGCCGGCATTGGTCAGGTGGGCGGCGATCTGCGCGCCCATGACGCCGGCGCCCAGGACCGCGGCGCGCCGTACAAGCAGTTTCTCAGACATGTTCGGTATCCATCTGTGGCAAAAGGAATTTGTCGCTCAAGCCATGAAGCCGGCGGCGGAGAAGCGGATCAGTTCGCGGGCGGCGTGGCGGCGGTGCTCGGCCTCGCTGACACCGGCCGGACGCTTGATCAACCCGAAATCTGCCATGGCGTAGGTCAGCGCCCCGCCAAGGAAATCCAGCCGCCAGTACAACTGCTCCTTGTCCAGCCCCGGCAGGCAGGCGCCCAGGGCGCGGGCGAACTCGCGCTGCACGTGGCCGTACTGCTCGGACAGGAACTTGCGCAGGCCTTCGTTCTTCTCGGCATAGGCGCGGGCGATGACACGGATGAAGGCGCCCCCGTGGCGGTCCTGTGCCATGTCCAGCGCCGGCTCGACGAAGGCGGCCAGGATCGGTTCCAGCTGGCCCGGGGCCGTGGCCATGGCCGCGCGCAGGCGCTCCAGCCGTTGTCCGCTCATGACGTCCATCCGCCGGCGGAAGACCTCGTTGACGAGGTTTTCCTTGCTGCCGAAGTGGTAGTTGACCGCGGCGATGTTGACGTCCGCGCGGCTGGTGACCTGGCGCAGGGAGGTGCCGGAGAAGCCGTACTGCGCGAACAGTTCCTCGGCCGCGCCCAGGATCCGCTCCTTCGTCGAGAATTGCTGCCCCGTCATCCGCCACCCGTTCATTCAAACGATTGTTTGATCTTAGGGGCGGGAAGGGCAGGTGTAAACCAGCCCCTGCAATGCCGCGCAATCCGCTAGAATTACCATAGCCTTGTCGGCTAAACCCGCGTCCACACGCGGGTTTTTCCATGTTAATCTGGCCGCCTCCACAGTGAGCGGCCCCCTGCCCGGAGAGGATCCATGGCGCTGGAGCGCACCCTGTCGATTATCAAGCCCGATGCCGTTGCCAAGAACGTCATCGGCGAAATCTATTCCCGTTTCGAGAAGGGCGGCCTGAAGGTCGTCGCTGCACGGATGAAGCAGCTCTCGCGCAAGGAGGCCGAAGGCTTCTACGCGGTGCACCGCGAACGCCCGTTCTTCAATGCGCTGGTCGAGTTCATGATCAGCGGCCCGGTGATGATCCAGGTGCTCGAGGGCGAGAACGCGATCGCCAAGAACCGCGAGCTGATGGGTGCGACCAACCCGAAGGAAGCCGCTGCCGGCACGATCCGCGCCGATTTCGCCGACAGCATCGATGCAAACGCGGTCCACGGTTCCGATGCGGCTGAAACCGCGGCGGTGGAAATCGCGTACTTCTTCCCGTCCACGGACGTGTACGCGCGTTGAGCGCCTGCCAAGGATCGCGCGGATGACCCGGCTCCGGGGCGGGCGGGCGCTGGGGGCGGGCGGGCACTGCCACCGCCCCACCGTGCCGGCCCTGCGTCGGGGTTGCCCTATCCGCGTCGATCCGCGGCAACGTTCCATTTCGTATTGAATCCAAGTGACCGAAGCATCCACCCGACAGAACCTGCTCGACCTCGATCGCGAGGGGCTTGAAACGTTTTTCGCCGACACGCTAGGCGAGAAGCGTTTTCGCGCGCACCAGGTGATGAAGTGGATCCACCATCGCCACGTCACCGACTTCGAGCAGATGACCGACCTGGGCAAGGCGCTGCGCGCCAAGCTCCATGCGCACGCCGAGGTGCGCGTGCCGCAGGTCCAGTTCGAGAAGCCGTCCAGCGATGGCACCCACAAGTGGCTGCTGGCGATGGATGGCAGCAATGCCATCGAAACCGTCTATATCCCGGACAAGGGGCGCGGCACGCTGTGCGTGTCCTCGCAGGTGGGCTGCGCGCTGAACTGCCAGTTCTGCTCCACCGCCACCCAGGGCTTCAACCGCAACCTGTCGACCGCCGAGATCATCGGCCAGGTCTGGGTGGCCGCCCGCCACCTGGGCAACGTCCCGCACAAGCAGCGCAAGCTCACCAATGTCGTGATGATGGGCATGGGCGAGCCGCTCATGAACTTCGACAACGTGGTGCGCGCCATGAGCGTGATGCGCGACGACCTGGGCTATGGCCTGGCGAACAAGCGCGTCACCCTGTCGACCGCGGGCATGGTGCCGATGATCGACAGGCTGGGCGAGGTCAGCGACGTGTCGCTGGCGGTTTCCCTGCATGCGCCCAACGACGCGTTGCGCAGCGAACTGGTCCCGCTCAACAAGAAGTATCCGATCGCCGAGCTGATGGAGGCGTGCGTGCGCTACGCGCAGCGCAAGCGCGGCGAATCGGTGACCTTCGAATACACGCTCATGAAGGATGTCAACGACCAGCCGGCGCATGCCCGCGAGCTGGTGCGGCTGATGCGCGATTTCGACAATCGCCTGCAGATGAAGGACGCGGCGAAGGTCAACCTGATTCCCTTCAATCCCTTCCCCGGTACCCGCTTCCAGCGGCCCGAGGACACGGCGATCCGCCGCTTCCAGAAGCTGCTCAACGAGGCTGGCCGCATCGCCCCGGTTCGGCGCACCCGCGGCGACGACATCGACGCGGCCTGCGGCCAGCTCAAGGGTCAGGTGATGGACCGCACCCGCCGGCAGGCGGAGTTCCGCAAGCGGATCGAGGCGGCCGGTGGCCACGATGCGGCTTCGTGATGGCGGGCTGGTCGTCCTGGCGGTGGCGCTGGCGCTGCTGGCCGGCGCCTGCTCGCGGCTGACCTTCGTCAAGCCCAATGCCGACCGCCGCGGCGCCGAGCGCGTCGCGCCCGAATACCGTTTCAAGGAAACCAGGGCGGGCAAGGCGCGCGCCGAGGCCCGCCGCCATGTCGCGGCCGCCGACCGGCACCTGCGTGCCGACGAGGCCGATGCGGCCCTGGCCGCGGCAGGCGCTGCCCTCAAGGCCGATCCCAGCTTGCCCGAGTCGCACACCATGATGGCCCTGGCGGCCACCCGCCAGGGCCAGGACGAGCTGGCCGGGCGCCACTACGCCGAGGCCGCGCGGCTGCATCCGTCCGGCGCGACCTACAACAATTACGGTGCCTGGCTGTGCGGCAATGCGCGTGCCCGGGAGTCGCTGCGCTGGTTCGACGAGGCGCTGCAGGATCCGGGATATGGCGACCAGGCCGGCGCGCTGGCCAATGCCGGCGCCTGCGCGGCGAGGGCGGGGGAACACGGGAGGGTGGAGCGCGACCTGCGCGCCGCCCTCGAGCTGGATCCGGCCAACGTGGTGGCCCTGGAGGCCATGGCCTCGCACGCCTTTGGCCAGGGACGCTACCTCGAGGCGCGGGCATTTTCCGAGCGCAGGCTTGCGGCAGCCCCGGTCACACCGGCTACACTCGAACTGGCGTCACGAATTGAAGAACAACTCGGCGACACTGTCGCCGCGACCCGTTATGTTCAGCGCCTGAGGACGGAGTTTCCGCAGGCACGGAACACGCTCCCAGGGGGCAGTGCGCAACCATGACGTCGTCCGACCAGATGCTTGGCCAGATCGACCGCGGCCACGGGGAACGCTTGCGCCACGCGCGCGAGGCGGCTGGCCTGGGCGTGGCGGAGGTGGCGCAGCGGCTGAAAATGCCGGTGCGCGTCGTCGAATCGCTCGAATCGGGCGACTGGAGCCGGCTCGATGCGCCGGTGTTCGTGCGCGGCCAGCTGCGCAGCTACGCCCGCCTGCTGGGCGTGCGCATCGACGACGAACTGCCCGCCGCCTCGCCGTCGATGCCCATCGAGCCGGCCAAGCTGCAGCCACGGACCTACACCCCGCCGCTGCGGCGGACCCTCGATCGCATGATGGGCCGCATGGTCTACATCGTGATCACCGCGCTCATCGCGGTGCCGGCGTGGATGGCGACGCGCTCGCACCTGGATTCGCAGATCCGGGTGGATGCATCGCTCGACTCCCCGCCCGGCGCGGCTGCGCCGGCCGGCACGCAGCCCGCGACCCGTCCCGACGATGGCCCGCGCCCGCTGGTGGCGTCGATGGCGCTGCCCGCGCGCGCGACCCGGCCGCAGCCGCCCGGGCCAGCGGCACCGGCACTGTCGTTGCGCTTCACCGACGACAGCTGGGTGGAGATATTCGCCGCCGATGGTGACGTGCTCGAGCGCGGCCTTCTGAAGGCCGGCGAGCGGCGCGACTACGACAAGGGCCAGGTGGGTCGCGTCGTGCTTGGCAATGCCGGCGCGGTGGAAGTGCTGGGCAACGGCAACATTCAGGATCTGGCCGACTACAAGCGAGCGAACGTCGCACGCTTTACGGTATCCTCTGACGGCTCCATCCAGCCGGCCGGCCACTAGCCGCCGCCTCTGCTGGTGGAACGCGCGCCCGGCCATGCTGCCGGGCGTTCCCGATCGCTTCGCCTGCGCCGCTGTCGACTGCGGACAGGATCTCATGGCAGCACACGATGGCGTTGGATGAACTGCTCGACGAGCACGAACAAGGCGAGAGAGTCCGCAACTGGCTCAGGCAGAACAGCTTCGGCCTGATCGGCGGGCTCGCGCTCGGCCTGGCCCTGATCGGGGGCGGGCGCTGGTGGATGCAGGAGGCGCACGAGAAGCGCCTGGCGCTGGGCGAATCCTATGCGGCCGTGGTGGCCGATCTGCAGGCCGGCGACGCCGCCCAGGCCAAGGAGCGCACGGCCGCTCTGGCCGGGACCGCGTACGCGCCACTGGCCGCGCTCGACCTGGCCAAGGTCCAGGTCGATGCGGGCGCCAAGGACGATGCCATCGCGACCCTGCGCGGCGCAGGTGCCGAGGAACCGGCGCTGACCGATGTCATCGAGCATCGCCTGGCGCGCCTGCTGATCGACGCGGACAAGCCGGGCGAGGCCCTGACGCTGCTGGCCGATGCCCAGGATGCGTCCGCGCTGGAAACGCGTGGCGATGCGCGCTATGCCATGGGCGAGATCGACCAGGCACGCGAAGACTACGAACAGGCCCTGCGCAAGCTCGATCCGGCCGCGCCGCAGCGCCGTCTGCTTGAACTCAAACTGACCCAGACCGGCGGCTCGCCGGTAACGACGGGGATCCAATCCTGATGAAGCCGCAATGCAATTCGCCAGCGCTCGCGCAAACGGGCGCGTGGTCCCGCGGTGGGCGCGCACTTGCCGTGATCGCCTGTGTGGCCATGCTGGCCGGCTGCAGCACGGTCAAGGGCTGGTTCGGCGGCGACAGCGAGAAGGCGCAGGCCAAGCGCGCGGCCGAGCCGGCCGAACTGGTCGAGTTCACCCCGACGGCGACCGCGTCGCGGTTGTGGTCGGCCAGTGCGGGCAAGGGCGAGGACCACCTGGGCGTCCGCCAGGGGCCGGTGGTCGCCGATGGGCGCGTCTATGCCGCCGCGGTGCGCGGCGGCGTGCGCGCCTTCGACCTGCAGAGCGGCGCGCAGGTCTGGCATTACCCTTCCGACCTTCGGCTGAGCGGCGGTCCGGGCGCCGGTGACGGGCTGGTGGTCGTGGGCAGCCTGGATGGCGAAGTGGTCGCGCTGGATGCGGGCACCGGCGCCGAGCGCTGGCAGGCCAAGGTGCCCAACGAGGTGATCGCCGCGCCGGTGATCGGGCAGGGCATGGTCCTGGTCCGCTCCAACGACGGTCGCCTGACCGCATTCGACGCGGCCAGCGGCGAACGTCGCTGGTTCTGGACGCGGGAACTGCCGTCGCTGACCGTGCGCGGCAACGATGGCCCTGTGCTCGGCCCGGGTTTCGTGTTCATCGGCAACGATGACGGCACGCTGGCGGCGCTGTCGCTGGCCGACGGCCGCCAGGTCTGGGATCTGCCGGTAGCGCAGCCAGACGGACGTACCGAGCTCGACCGCATGGCGGATATCGACGGCACTCCGGTGCTGGACGGCACCGTGCTGTATGCGAACAGCTACAAGGAAGCGACCATGGCCATCGACGCGCCGAGTGGCCGGCCGATCTGGGGCAGCGACCACGGCGGCTCGTCGCGCCCGGGCGTGTCGGTCGACAAGGTGCTCGTCAGTGACCGCAACGGCACGGTCTGGGGCCTGGATCGCAGTTCCGGCAGTCCCTCCTGGCAGCAGCCCGCGCTGGCACGTCGCAACCTTGGCGGCGTCGCGGTGCAGGGCGACTACGCGGTGGTCGGCGACCTGGACGGCTACCTCCACTGGCTGCGTCTGGACAATGGCGAGTTCGCCGCGCGCGAACGTGCCGGCCGCGCCGCGATCAAGGGCGCGCCGGTGGTCGCCGACGGCATCCTGGTGGTGCAGAACGTCAAGGGCGACCTCACCGCCTGGCGCATCGACTGAAGTTCCCGTCCCCCCGCGCGCGCCTGTGGGCGGGCCCGGCACCGCCCGGGCGGCGGCCCTGCGTCCGCAAGGACCGTGCGGGCGCAGCCGGCGGTGACGTCCTGGACGGCGGCATCGCGCCTGGCCCGGGCCATGCCCGCGAGCGGCGATCGCACCGCATCCGCTGCGCCGGAGGCGCCGCCGGGTTACGCTGTGCGGCCCCGATCGTCCCTGCGCCCCTGCGCGGCGGACCGGCTGCCTGGCGGCGCGCCTGCCGCGCGGTCCGGCTTTTCCCATCCGATCCTGCTCTGAACGGCCCAACATGCTCCCCTCTGTCGCCCTCGTGGGCCGCCCCAACGTCGGCAAGTCGACGCTGTTCAATGCGTTGACGCGCACGCGCGATGCGCTGGTCCACGACCAGCCCGGCGTCACGCGCGACCGCCACTACGGCGTCTGCCGCCTCGAAGAAGCCCGGCCGTTCGTGGTCATCGACACCGGCGGCATCGCCGGCGAGGAGCAGGGGCTGGCCGGCGCCACCGCGCGACAGGCGCGCGCCGCGGCGGCCGAGGCCGACCTGGTGCTGTTCGTGGTCGACGGGCGCGAGGGCGCATCGGCGCTCGACGACGAGATCCTGCAGTGGTTGCGCAAGGCCGCGCGCCCGGTGCTGCTGGTGGTCAACAAGACCGATGGCCTCGACGCGCGTGCCGCGCTGGCGGAGTTCTCCCGTTTCGGCTTCGCCGACAGCTTCGCGGTGTCCTCGGCGCACCGTCAGGGCATCGACGAACTGCTCGAGACCGTGCTCGAGCGCCTGCCCGAGGAGAGCGTCGAGGAGCCCGACGACGCCGCGGGCCGCATCCGCGTGGCCTTCGTCGGCCGCCCCAACGTCGGCAAGTCGACCCTGGTCAACCGCATCCTGGGCGAGGAGCGGATGATCGCCTCGGACGTGCCCGGCACGACGCGGGACTCGATCGCGGTCGACCTGGAGCGCGACGGACGCAACTACCGCCTGATCGATACCGCCGGCCTGCGCCGCAAGGGCCGGGTCGAAGAGGTGGTCGAGAAGTTCTCGATCATCAAGACCCTGCAGGCGATCGAGGAATGCCAGGTCGCTGTGATCATGATCGACGCCACCGAGGGCGTGACCGACCAGGATGCCGCCGTTCTCGGCGCCGTGCTCGATGCCGGCCGCGCGCTCGTGGTCGCGGTCAACAAGTGGGACGGGCTGAGCACCTACCAGCGCGAGCAGACAGAGTCGCTGCTGGCGCGCAAGCTGTCCTTCGTGGCCTGGGCCGAGGCGGTCCGCATCAGCGCCAAGCACGGCTCGGGCCTGCGCGAGCTGTTCAAGGCGATCCATCGCGCGCATGCCTCGGCCACGCGCCAGTTCTCCACGTCCGACGTCACCCGCGCGCTCGAGATCGCCTACGAGAGCAGCCCGCCGCCGGTGGTGCGTGGGCATGCGCCCAAGCTGCGTTTCGCGCACCCGGGCGGCGAGAACCCGCCGACCTTCGTCGTCCACGGCTCGCGCCTGAAGTCGCTGCCGGCGACCTACGCGCGCTACCTGGAGAACTTCTTCCGCAAGCGTTTCAAACTGGTCGGTACGCCGGTGCGCTTCGTGTTCAAGGAGGGCGACAACCCCTACAAGGACAAGAAGAACGTGCTCAGCGAGCGCCAGGTGGCGAAGAAGAAGCGCCTGATCCGCCACGTCAAGCGCGGCAGGTAGGGCGGGCGTTGAGGGACTGGTCCGGCGCCATCGCGCGGCAGGACATCACCCTGGGACTGCTGGCTGGCGGTCGCGCCACGCGCCTTGGCGGTCGCGACAAGGCCTGGCTGGTGCGCGACGGCGTCGCGCAGGTCGTGCGCCTGCTGCAACGCTACGGCGCGCAGGCCGGTCCGCTGCTCGTGAGCGCGAATGCGGGGCTGGCGCGCTACGCGGGGGCCGGGATCGAGACGGTGGGCGACCGCGTCGCCGACGCAGGTCCCCTGGGTGGCCTGGATGCGCTGGCCGCCGCCTGCCGCACGTCCTGGCTGCTGACCCTGCCGGTGGACGTGGTCGATACCGACGAGCAACTGGTGCCGACCCTGGTCGGCGCGGCCGGACGCACGGGCGTACGCGCGCAGGATGAGGACGGCCTGCAGCCCCTGGTCGCGCTCTGGCGCGTGGATGCGCTGCGTGGCGCGGCCGCCGCGGCATTGCGCGACGGCAGCCTGGCCGTCCAGGCAGTGCAGCAGCGGCTGGGCATGGGCGTGGTCCGCTTCGCGGGGGTACGCTTCGGCAATCTCAATACTCCGGACGACCTGCGCGCGGCCGGCATGGAGACGGACTGACGCATGGCTGGCGACGCATTCCCCACCCGCATCGGCTATCGCGAGGCGCTGGCCATCATCGCCGCCCAGGCCGCGCGACGGCGCCTGCCTGCCGAGCAGGTCGTGCTGCCCCGGGCGCACGGCCGCGTGCTGGCGCGCGAGGTGGTCGCGGCGATGGCATCGCCGGCCTTCGACAACTCGGCGATGGATGGCTTCGCGCTGCGGCACGCCGACCTGGCGGGGCGCGAGGACGTGCTTTTGGCGCTGCGGGGCGAACAGTTCGCGGGCACGCCCACCGTGGACGCGATCGGCCCGGGCCAATGCGCCAGGATCACCACCGGCGCGCCGCTGCCACCGGGCGCCGACACGGTGGTGATGAAGGAGCGGGCGCGGGTGGAGGGCACGCAGGTGCGCATCCTCGGGGCGGCGGCCTACGGGCACAACGTGCGCAGGCGCGGCGAGGACGTGCGCGAGGGCGACCTGCTCGCCGCGGCGGGCGAGGTGCTGACGCCGGCGCGGCTGGCGCTGCTCGCATCCCAGGGCATCGCCGGGCTGGAGGTCGTGCGCCGGCCGACGGTGGCGGTGTTCTGCACCGGCGACGAACTGGTCGAACCCGGCATGCCGCTCGCGCACGGGCAGATCTACAACTCCAACCGCGAGTTGCTGATGGGCCTGCTGCGCGGGGAAGGGCTGGAACCGGTCGCCTGGCCCACGCTGCCCGATGATCCTGCGGCGATCGAGTCGGCGCTGCGCCATGCGGGCGAGGCCTTCGATGTGGTGCTGACCTGCGGGGGCGTGTCGGCCGGGGAGAAGGACCATCTGCCGGCGCTGCTGCAGCGGCGCGGCCAGGTGCACTTCTGGAAGGTGCAGATGCGCCCGGGGATGCCGGTGCTGTTCGCCGACGGCGGCACGCTGGGGCCGGCGCTGTTCCTGTGCCTGCCCGGCAACCCGGTGTCGGTGCTGGCCACCTGCCTGGCGCTGGCGCGGCCCCTGCTGGACGGGCTGCAGGGCAGGGTGGCGCGCAAGCCCTGGCACGCGCGGCTTTCCCTGCCGTGGGACAAGCGCCATGCACGGCGGGAATTCCTGCGCGGCCGGCTTGCCAGCGGTGAGGAGGGGGTGCTGAGCGTGGAACCGGAGCCGGCCGATGGCTCGCATCGGATGCGCGCCGCCGCCGGCGCCGACGCGTTGATCGTGCTGGAAGAGGGCGAGCGCGGTTATCCGGCGGGCAGCGTGGTCGAGGTGGTGCCGTACTGAAGCCGTGCCGGAGACACGCGCCCGATGGCGCCTGGCGCGCTCCGCTTCCCGCGCCGCAGGGGCGATAATCCGCCCATGACCACGGAGATCACCCCGCGCGATGCCAGCGACCGCCTTGCCCAGGGCGCGGTGCTGGTGGACGTGCGCGAAGAGCATGAGCGCGAACTGGGCATGGCGCGGGGCGCGCTCGGGGTAGCGCGCGCCGAACTGGAAGCCGCGCCGGAGCGCTACCTGCCCGGGCCGGACACGGAGATCCTGCTGATCTGCCAGAGCGGGCTGCGCTCGGCGCAGGCCGCGACCGAACTGCGGCGGCGGGGCTACCGGCAGGTCCGTTCGGTCCACGGCGGCACCACCCGGTGGCAGGCCGAGGGTCTGCCCATGGATCTGCCGGCCGGCGGGGTCGACATGGATTTCCACGAACGCTATTCGCGCCACCTGCGCCTGCCCGAGGTCGGCGTGCGCGGCCAGCGCATGCTCGAAGATGCGATGGTGGTACTGGTCGGTGCGGGCGGCCTCGGCTCGCCGGCCGCGTTCTACCTTGCCGCTGCGGGTGTCGGGCGGCTGCGCCTGGTCGATGACGATGTCGTCGACCGCAGCAACCTGCAGCGCCAGATCCTGCATGCCGAGGCCGACATCGGGATCGCCAAGGTCGAGTCGGCGCGGCGGAGCCTGTCGGATCTCAATCCGCGACTGCGGGTGGAGCCGGTCGCCGAACGCCTGGACTCCGGCAACGTCGAGCGCCTGCTGGACGAGGCGGACGTGGTGATCGACGGCGGCGACAACTTCCCGGTGCGCTACCTGCTCAACGATGCCTGCGTGCACCTGGCCAAACCCCTGGTCTATGGCGCGGTGCACCGTTTCGAAGGGCAGGTGAGCGTGTTCGACGCGGGCCGCGCACGTGGCCAGAAACCCTGCTACCGCTGCCTGTTCCCGGAACCGCCGCCGCCCGAGGCCGCACCCAACTGCAGCGAGGTCGGCGTGCTGGGCGTGCTGCCGGGCGTGATCGGGATGCTGCAGGCGACCGAGGCGCTGAAACTGCTGCTGGGGATCGGCGAGCCGCTCAGCGGCCGCCTGCTGCATTTCGATGCGTTGGCGATGCGCTTCCGCGAGACGCGCCTGTCGCCGGACCCGGACTGCCCGGTCTGCGCCGTCGGCCTGCCGTTCCCCGGCTACATCGACTACGCGGCGTTCTGCGCCGGCTGAGGACGGCGGCGCGCGCTTCGCGAGCGGTGAGCGCGCCTTGCGACATCGCCTGCACGGGCGTGTGCTAGCGTCGGTTGGCCTCGCGACCGGGCGCCTGCGGTGTCCGCGCGGGGTCACTCACTCCCGACCCGTTGCCGATGCCATGCCGCGTTCCGTCCTGCTTGTCCCGCTGGTCCTGATGCTGCTCGCGACGGCGTGGTCGCCGCCCGCGGCGGCCTCCGATCCGTGCATGCGCCTGTCCAAGGGCGCCGCCGACCCGCGCGGGCGGATCGCCGCGGTGGCCTGCGAGGAACACCGGCTGTGGTATCGGCCGCTGATCGAAGCCGACGGGCGGATGGGATCGGTGGCCGTGCGCGAGGCCGCGCGCCACCAGCTGGCGAACGGGCAACCGGCCTGGCAGCGCGTGGTGGACTACTGGCGCGGCAGCGGCCTGCTGTGGCAGGCCGGCGCGGGAGAGTGTGCACAGGATCCGCTGGCTGCCCCGGCCTGCCGGCTCTTCGTGCTCGACACGCCCTGGTCGGCGGCCTTCGTGTCGTGGGTGATGCAGCGGGCAGGCCTGCCTGGCTTCGGCGGCTCGCTCAGCCATCTGGGCTATGTGCGCCAGGCGTTCCGCGAACCGTTCCTGAGTCCCTACCGCGTCTCCGATCCCGAGACCGGCGTGGTCGGCGTGGGCGACCTCCTGTGCTACGTCCGCGGCAGCAACCGGGTCTACGGTTTCAACGCGCTGGCGCGCGTCCTCAGCGGCGACGAGCCGGGGTTGGGCATGCATTGCGACATCGTGGTGGGAACCTCGATCCGCGACCAGGTCGTGCAGGCGCACCTGGTGGGTGGCAATGTGTCCGACGCGGTGACGATGCGGCAGTTGCCGCTCACGCCCGGCGGGCGCTTCGCCAACCTGCCAAAGCGCACGGCCAGCGATCCGGACTGCACGCCCGAGAGCCGCAGCGCCTGCGACATCAACCGCCAGGACTGGGCGGTGCTGCTGCAGCTGCGGCCGGATGCGGAGCTGGCCACGCTGCGTGGCCCGGGATACGTCCCGGCGGCCGCGCCGGCATCGGCCACGCCGCCGGCGGTCACGCCCACCTCGACCCCGGCGGCCGTACCTCCCCGCGAATAGGCGGCGCAGGCCGAGCGTCATCGCCGACGCCTGCCGCGCGCCGCGCGCGTACGGCCGGATCAGTCGTGGCGGCGTGCGGCCTCGAAGGCGGCCAGTTGCTCCGGCGTGGCCTCGCGCTGGTGGCGCTGCTTCCACTGCGCGAACGGCTCCCCGTAAACCGCCTCGCGCGCCCGCTCGCGATCCATGTCCAGCCCGCGCGCCTGCGCGGCCTCGCGGTACCAGTCGGCCAGGCAGTTGCGGCAGAAGCCGGCGAGGGTCATCAGGTCGATGTTCTGCACATCAGGGCGCTGCTGCAGCAGGTGCTCGCGCAGGCGCCGGAAGACGGCGGCCTCGATGTGGACGGTGTCGTCGGCGTGCTGGTCCATGGACGTTCCTTGGCGGCGTGCGGGGCTCACGTGAGACAATACGCGCTCCCGTTTCCAGCCTCCATGACGGCATGACCGCACGTATCCTCGACGGCAAGCGCATCGCCGATTCCCTGCTCGACCAGCTGCGCCTGCGCGTGGATGCCCGCGTCGCGGCCGGTCTGCCGCGGCCGGGGCTGGCGGTGGTGCTGGTGGGCAGCGATCCGGCCTCGCAGTCCTACGTGCGCAACAAGCGTCGCGCGGCCGAGAAGGTGGGAATCCGTGCCCTGGACTACGACCTGGCGGCGGGTACCAGCGAGGCGGAACTGCTGGACCTGATCGACCGGCTCAATGCCGACCCGGCCGTGCACGGCATCCTCGTGCAGCTGCCGCTGCCCGGCATTCCCGATGCCACGCGCCTGATCCACCGCATCGATCCGCGCAAGGATGTCGACGGCTTCCATCCCGAGAACGTCGGCCATCTGGCCCTGCGCCAGTTCGGCCTGCGGCCCTGCACGCCGCGCGGCATCACCACGCTGCTGGCCTATACCGACCAGCCGGTACGCGGACGCAGCGCGACCATCGTGGGCGTCAGCAACCATGTCGGCCGCCCCATGGCGCTGGAACTGCTGATCGCGGGCTGCACGGTGACGTCGTGCCACAAGTTCACGCCGAAGGACGTGCTGCAGCGGCATGTCGGCGAGGCCGACATCCTGGTGGTGGCGGTGGGCAAGCCGGGTCTGATCCCGGGCGCCTGGGTCAAGCCCGGCGCGGTGGTGATCGACGTGGGCATCAACCGCCTCGACGACGGCCGCCTCACCGGCGACGTGGATTTCGCGGAGGCCGCGCAGCGCGCCAGCTGGATCACGCCGGTGCCGGGCGGCGTCGGGCCGATGACGGTGGCGACGCTGATGCAGAACACGCTCGAGGCGACCGAAGCCGCGGAGGCGTTCGCCGCCCTGCGCGCCTGATCGGGCGGCGCCTGCGCGGACTCGCAGGGACTTCACGCCACGACCGGCAGACTCCCTTTTCCTTGTGCATGGGCCGTGCAACCGCGGTCGCCGGAGGGTAGGGGTCATCGCGGGTCATCGGGGTGCAATCGGCTGGGCCGCCTGCGCGGCATCCTTGGCGCTCGCAAGCGCATGCAGCGGGCCCCAGTCGGCGCTTGATCCGGCCGGTCCGGCCGCTGCCGCCATCGCGACCAGCTGGTGGCTGATGGCGACCGGCGCGCTGGTGGCCTGGGGCACCGTCCTGGTACTTGCCGCCCTTGCGATGCGCCGCGGCCGCAGGCTCGGCGCCGCCTCGGGCAGGCGCCTGATCATCGTCGGCGGGGTGGCATTCCCGGCCACGCTGCTGATCGCGCTGCTGGTCTACGGCACGCTGGCAAGCGATCGCGTGACCGGCCAGAGCGCGCAGGCCGGGCACGTGGTGCGCGTCACCGCGCGCCAGTGGCGATGGGAGTTCGAATACCTGGATGCGGACGGCGCGCCGGTGGCCGCGTCGATCGATCACCTGGCGATGCCGCTGGACGCCATGGTGGAGTTCCACGTCGGCAGCCTCGACGTCATCCACAGCTTCTGGATCCCCCGTCTTGGCGGGAAGATCGACGCCATCCCCGGGCGCACCAACGTACTGCGGCTGAGCGCCGCGCAGGCCGGGCCGATGCGCGGGCAGTGCGCGGAGTTCTGCGGGCTGGACCACGCGCACATGGACTTCGAGGTCACGGTGCTGGAACCGGCCGCCTTCGCGCAGTGGCTGCAGGACAACGCCGTCGCGGCCACGGACGGGAGCGGACAGTGAGCGCGCCCGCGATCGATGCCGCACGCGACCACGCACGCCGCCTAGAGGCGCTGGCGCGGATCTGGAGCAACGCACCGGGGCTGCGCGGCCAGCTGACCGCCGTCAACCATGGCACGATCGCGCTGCGTTTCGTGGTCGCCGGGCTGGCCTTCATGCTCGTGGGCGGGCTGCTGTCGATGTTCATGCGCCTGCAGCTGGCCTGGCCCGATGCGCAGGTGCTCGAGCCGGAGCGGTACAACCAGTTCGTGACCATGCACGGCACGACGATGATGTTCCTGTTCGCGGTGCCGATCATGGAAGGCTTCGCGATGTACCTGCTGCCGAAGATGTTGGGCGCCCGCGACCTCCCGTTCCCACGCATGAGCGCGTTCGGCTGGTGGTGCTACCTGTTCGGCGGACTGTTCCTGTATTCGAGCCTGCTGTTCGATGCGGCGCCGGACGACGGCTGGTTCATGTACGTGCCGCTCACCGACGCGATCTTCTCGCCGGACAAGGGGCCGGACTTCTGGCTGATCGGCGTCACCTTCGCCGAGATCGCCGCGGTGACCGCGGCGGTGGAACTGATCGTGGCGATCCTCCTCACCCGCGCGCCGGGCATGGATATCCGCCGCATGCCGCTGTTCGCCTGGGCGATCCTGGTCATGGCCTTCATGATCGCGCTGGGATTCCCGCCGCTGATCCTGGCCTCGATCCTGCTGGAGCTGCAGCGCGCCTTCGGCTTCGTGTTCTTCGATCCCGCGCTGGGCGGGGATCCGCTGCTGTGGCAGCACCTGTTCTGGCTGTTCGGACACCCCGAGGTGTACATCATCTTCCTGCCGGCCGCCGGCGTGGTGTCCATGGTGGTGCCGACCTTCGCCCGCCGTCCGGTCGTGGGCTACGCGTGGATCGTGCTGGCGCTGGTGTCCACCGGATTCCTCAGCTTCGGGCTGTGGGTGCACCACATGTTCGCGGTCGGCATCCCACTGCTTGCGCTGGCCTTCTTCAGCGCCGCCAGCATGGCCGTGGCGATCCCGACCTCGATCCAGGTCTTCGCCTGGATCGCCACGCTGTGGGCCGGACGGCCTTGGCTGCGGCTGCCGATGCTGCACATCCTCGGCTTCCTGGTGGTCTTCGTGCTGGGCGGGCTGACCGGGGTGATGCTGGCCTTCGTGCCGTTCGACTGGCAGGTACACGACACCCATTTCGTGGTCGCGCACCTGCACTACGTGCTGATCGGCGGACTGATGTTCCCGCTGTTCGCAGGACTGTACTACTGGCTGCCGCTGGTCAGTGGGCGTATCCCCTCCGAGAGCCTGGGGCGGATGGCGTTCTGGCTGGTGATCATCGGCTTCCACCTGACCTTCGTGCCCATGCACCTGACCGGCCTGCTGGGCATGCCGCGGCGGGTGTACACCTACTCGCCGGTGCTGGGCGTGGAATGGCTCAACCTGCTCTCCACCGCCGCGGCCTTCGTCCTGGCCGTGGGCATTGTCGCCATCCTCGTCGATGTCGGGCTGTGCTTCGTGCACGGGCGCCGCGCGCGCGCCAATCCGTGGCGTGCGGGCACGCTGGAATGGGCGGTGCCGGTGCCGGTGCCGAACTACAACTTCGCCTCAGCGCCCAGGGTGGAGGATGCCTATCCGCTGTGGCACGACCCCGGGCTGCGCGAGCGCGCGGCGCGGCCCGACGGACTGCTCGGGGATCCTGCGCGCGGCCGCCGCGAGCTGCTGGGCACGGGCATCGTCTCGGCGCGCCCCGAGCAGGTGGTGTTCCTGTCCGGTTCGTCCTGGCTTCCGCTGGCCTGCGCGGCCGTGGTGACCGTGCTGCTGGCCTTCTTCATCGCCGGGCAATACCTGTTCTCGGCGGCCTGCCTGCTGCCGCTGGTGGCCCTGTTCTGTCGCTGGGCCTGGACCACCGGCTGGCCGGGGGGCCCGGCGTCGGTGGAGGCGGGCGACGGCCTGGTACTGCCCTCGCAGTACGCCAGCCGCAACGCACCCGGCTGGTGGGCCATCGTGGTGACGATGCTGATCGTCGGCTCGCTGTTCGCCTCGCTGGTCTACGCCTATTTCTACCTGTGGCTGGGCAGCGCGGAGTGGCCGCCGCTGGGGATGGGCGATGCCGCCCCCGGCCCGCTGCACTACGCGGTGCCGGCGATCCTGGTGGTGGCCTGGGCGGGCGGTGCGGCAGCGACCGCGGCGCTGCGCGCGCGCCGGCATCGCCGGCGCCGGGTGGTGGCGCCGGCGATGGTCGCGGCAGGCGCGGCCATCGCCTTCGTGGCCTTGCACCTCTGGCTGCTGGGCGCCTCGCTCGGTGCGCCGCAGGCACATGCCTACGCTTCGGTGGTCTGGACCCTCGCAGGCTTCTGCGCCGTGCACCTCGCGGTCGCCGCGCTGCTGTGCCTGCAGGTGGCGGCGCGCGTGGGTCGGGGCCTGGTCGATGCCGGGCGGCCGCTGGAGTGGCGCATCGCGCACGCGTTCCTGCGCTATGCGATCGTGCAGGCGGCCATCGGCTGGGCCGTCATCCATCTGTTCCCGGTGCTGCAATGAGTCCCGCGCGCCGCCCGCGCAGGCTCGTATGGATCGCCAGCCCGTTCGCGATCTGGATGCTGCATTTCGTCCTGGTGTACTCGATCCAGGGGCTGGTCTGCGCGCGCGGCTGGCCGCTGGCCGTGGCCTGGGTCGGCATGGCCCTGGTGACGCTGCCGGCGTTCGCCGCGGTGGCCTGGCTCGGACTCGACGCGCGCCGCCGCGCGGCATCGGCGGATGCGGCCGGCGAGAAGCGGTTCGCCGCGCGGCTGGTGGCCATGCTCTCGTTGCTGGCGCTGCTGGCGATGGCGTTCACGATCGTGCCCGCGCTGCTGCTCAACCCCTGCGAGTAAGGACCGGCATGCGCAAGACACTCAGGCAACCGCTCCCCGACCAGCGCAGCCCCACGGTGGAGAGCCGGGTGGCGATCCACCGCCATCCCCTGCATCCGATCGCGGTGGTGTATCCCATCGCCTGCCTGACCCTGCTGCTGCCGGCCGACCTGGTCCACCTGTGGACCGGCGATGCGTTCTGGGCCGGCGTGGCATGGTGGCTCAACGTGGTGGGGCTGGCGGCGGGCCTGCTGGCCGCGGCGCTGGGCATCGGCGACATGTTCCTGATCCGCGTGGCGCGCAGGCATGTCTCGGCCTGGAGCCACTTCATCGCCGGTGTGATGCTGCTGGCCCTGGCGGCGATGGGCGTGTGGCTGCGCTATCCCGAACCGGCCGGGGCAGGCTGGTGGGCACTGCTGCAGTCGGCGCCCACCGCCGGCATGGTGCTGGTGGTCGGCTGGCTGGGCGGCACGCTCAGCTTTGGCCACGGGATCGGGGTCTATGGCCACCGCGACGGGGACGACGACGCCTCCAGCGACCGGGAGCTGGATGAATGAGCCCGCGCCGCATCCGCACCCGGGGGCGGGATGTCGCCGACGCTGCGCGGTTTGGCGCCGGTGAGCGCAGCGATCGCGAGCAGCAGCACCAGCGGCGCCCACCCCAGCAAGCCCGGCAGCAGCCCGCCGCGCCGCGGCTTGCCCTTGCCCAGCGCGTGCAGATGCGCGCCCATGCCGAGGTGGACCAGGACCACCAGGGCCACCAGCACCAGCTTGGCGATCAGCCAGGCGCCCGGTTCCACCCACGGGATCAGGACCATGCCC
>Ga0233369_1000173_pt1 | contig 32784 bp, 30 predicted proteins | sample ElkDunMinimDraft_26_FD_191537 | JGI IMG/M metagenome (GOLD analysis project Ga0233369, IMG submission 191537) | Fecal eukaryotic communites from dung pellets of Tule Elk in California, USA - Elk Dung D16 | ecosystem: Host-associated > Mammals > Digestive system > Large intestine > Fecal | place... | reverse complement strand
GCAGCCGGGCCAGGAAGCTTTCCTCGACGCTGCCCAGGCCGCCGCCGCGCAGCAGCTTGACCTGCATCGCGCCATCGCTGGTGATGGTGCCGATCGACAGGCGATGGCGCTGGGCGATGCGGCGGTCCGTCACCCGGTAGCGGCCATCGTCATCGACCACCACGCGCGTGTACTCGGGGTAGTGCCGCAGCGCCTGTCCGCCCTGCACGATGAAGGCCAGCACCGCCTGCCACTGCGTGCGGTCCAGCGCGGCGAAGGCGTGCGTCGCGCGCACCTCCTCGTACAGCGCGTCGGCATCGAAGCCACCGCCGAGCGCGAGGGTGACGCAGTGCTGGGCCAGCACGTCCAGCGACAGCGTCGGCGGCGGCCGCGATTCCACCTCGCCGTCGCGCAGCGCCTGGCGCGCGGCGGCGTATTCGGCCAGCTCCAGCGCGTGGGTCGGCACGCACACCATCTGGCCGGCCTCGCCGGGACGATGGCGCGAGCGGCCGGCGCGCTGCAGCAGCCGCGCCATGCCCTTGGGACTGCCGATCTGGATCACCTGCTCGACCGCCGGAAAGTCCACGCCCAGGTCGAGGCTGGAGGTGGCGACCACGCAGCGCACCCGGCCCTCGCGCAGACCCTGCTCCACGGCGGCGCGCAGCTTCGGATCGAGCGATCCATGGTGCAGGGCCAGGGTCTCGGGCGCATCCAGCCAGGTGGCCGAGAGCGCGCGATGCCAGAGTTCGGCCTGCGCTCGGGTGTTGGCGAACAGCAGGGTGGTGCTGGCGGAGGCCAGGCGCGCGGCCACGCGCTGGACCTGCAACAGGCCCAGGTGTCCGGCCCAGGGGAAGCGCTCGCCGGCCTCGGGCAGCAGCGTGTCCAGCACCAGGCTGCGCGGCCTTGCCGCGTGCACGATGGCCGCGTCGGGCGCGTGCGGCAGCAGCACGTCGCGGGCCTGCCCGAGGTTGCCCAGGGTGGCCGACAGCCCCCAGGTGCGTGCCTGCGGCGACCAGGCGCGCAGCCGCGCCAGGCACAGCTGCAGCAGCACGCCGCGCTTGTTGCCGAGCAGTTCGTGCCATTCGTCGACCACGATGGCGCGCAGCCCGGCCAGTTGCGCGGCGGTGTCGGGATAGCTCAGCAGCAGGGCCAGCGACTCGGGCGTGATCACCAGCGCGTCGGCCCGGCCCTGCCGCGCCAGGCGGCGGTCGCGCGCACTGGCATCGCCGGTGCGCATGGCCACGGTCCAGTCCAGCCCCAGCGCGGCGATCGGCTCGCTCAGGGCGCGGACGGTGTCGCTGGCCAGCGCGCGCAGCGGGGTGATCCACAGCAGGCGCGTGCGTGCGCCCGGCGCCGGCTTCGCGCCACGTGCGCCGCCACCATCCGCGCGCGTCGCGCGCCCGGTGCGGGCGGGGCTGGCCGCGCGTCCGCGCTGCGCGGCGGCCTTGCGCGCCTCGTCCAGCGCATCGAGCAGCGGCCCGCCGAGCGCGGCCAGGGTCTTGCCGCTGCCGGTGGGCGTGACCAGCAGGCCCGACTCGCCGCGCCGCCAGCGCCGCCAGGCCTCGCGCTGGAACGGCGCCGGCGTCCAGCCCTGCGCGGCGAACCAGCCGGCCAGCGGCGCATCGAAGCGCGCGCGCGGCGCGACGGCGCTCATCGCGCCAGCGCCCGCAGCGTGTCGAGCCGGTCGGCCTCCGCGGCGGGCTTGTCGTGGCGCCAGCGCAGGATGCGCGGGAAGCGCACCGCGATGCCGGACTTGTGCCGGGTCGAGCGGTTCACCGCCTCGAAGCCCAGTTCGAACACGTGCACGCCGGGCACCGAACGCACCGGGCCGAAGCGCTCGAGCGTGTTGGCGCGGATCCAGCGGTCCAGGCGCAGGATCTGCGCATCGTCCAGGCCGCTGTAGGCCTTGGCCACCGGCACCAGCGTATCGCCGTCCCACAGGCCGAAGGTGTAGTCGGTGTAGAGCGTGCTGCGGCGACCATGCCCGGACTGCGCATAGATCAGCACCGCGTCCACCGTGAGCGGATCGATCTTCCACTTCCACCAGTCGCCGCGCTTGCGCCCGGCCTGGTACACCGCATCGGCGCGCTTGAGCATCAGGCCCTCGACGCCGCGCTCGCGTGCCTGGGCGCGCAGCGCGGCGGCGGCCGGCCAGTCCGGCGCCGACAGCAGCGGCGAGGCGACGATGCGTGGATCGCCATGCGCGTCCAGCAGCGATTCGAGCGCGGCGCGGCGCTCGCGCTGCGGGCGCGCGCGCCAGTCCTCGCCGTCGAGCTCGAGCAGGTCGTACACCTGCACGCGCGCCGGCGTGTCGGCCAGGACCCTGGCGCCGGGCTTGCGCCGCTGGATGCGGGTCTGCAGCGCGGTGAAGGGCAGCGGCGCGTCCTCGCCTTCGCGCCAGCCGAGCAGTTCGCCGTCGAGCACGCAGTCGCGCGGCAGGGCCAGCGCGGCGTGTTCGATCTCGGGAAAGCGTCCGTCCAGGCGTTCCTCGCCGCGCGACCACAGCGCCACTTCGCCCGCGCGGCGGATCAGCTGCAGGCGGATGCCGTCCCATTTCCATTCCAGCATCCACGCGTCCACCGGCCCCAGCGCGCGCGCCACCGCCCCGGGATCGTTGGCCAGTGCCGTGGCCGGGGGCGGCGCTGCCTCCACGCCGCCCTCGCCATCGCCCGTATCCGCGAGCTGCTCCGCGGACGGGCGCAGCGCCGCTTCCAGCGGCGTGGCCAGGAAGAAGGGATAGGGCTGCTGGCGGTCGCGCTCGAGCTCCTCGTGCGAGAGCAGCGCGGCCAGGAACTGCGGCGTGGGCTGCCAGCCGCCGAGCATGCGCTGGGCGATGCGGGCGATGTCCACGCCGCTCATCTCGGCCAGCGCCTGCTGCACCATACGCTGCGAGACGCCCACGCGCAGCGCGCCGGTGAGCAGCTTGTTGAACAGCAGGCGCTCGTCGAAGCACAGGCAGCGCCAGGCCTGCACCACCACCTGACGCCGCGCCTCGACATCGCGGTTGGCCACCGGCAGCAGGCGGCGCTCGATCCATTCCCACAGCGGCACGTCGGAGCCCGGCTGCCGCGGATCGTCGAGCAGCAGGGCCAGGGTTTCGGCGAGGTCGCCGACCTGGTCGTAGCTGTCGTCGACCAGCCAGTCGGGCAGGCCGCTTTCGGCGGCGATCCACTCGCGCAGTTCACGGGTGCTGGCGATGCGCTGCCTCGCGCCGGCGATCTTGCCGCCGGCCAGCAGGTGCAGCGCCCAGGCCGCGTCGCGCGGCGGCGCCTCGCGGAAGTAGCGCACCAGCGCCGCGCGCTTGTCGAGCGTGGCGGTGCTGCGGTCGAGTTCGCGGTAGAGGGCGGCGAAGCGGCGCATCTCAGCCGCTCCGCGTCGACGTGGCGCGGGCGCGCGCTTCGCTGCAGTGGCGGGCGTCCTCAGTCCTCATCGCCGTATCCGGTGCGGAACGCGGCGGCATCGAGCCCGGACTCGCACAGCGCGCGCACGATGGCGTCGGTGTTGCCGTGGGTGGCGATGATGCGGCGCGCGCCGGTCTCGCGCACGGTGCGCATCAGGTCGGGCCAGTCGGCGTGGTCGGACACGACGAAGCCGCGGTCGTAGTTGCGGCGGCGGCGGTTGCCGCGGATGCGCATCCAGCCCGAGGCGAAACCGGTCTGCACGCGGCGGAAGCGGCGCATCCAGGCGCTGCCCGCGGCCGAGGGCGGGGCCAGCACCAGGCGCCCGGCGAAATCGGTGCCGCGCGCCTGTTCGGACACGGTGTCGGTGGGCGGCAGCGCGACGCCGCAGGCGCGATACACCTCCACGCCGCTGGCGATCGCGCCATGCAGCAGCACCGGCGCCTCGAGCAGCGGCGCCAGCTCGGCCAGCACCCGCTGCGCCTTGCCCAGCGCGTAGCAGAACAGCACCGCGGCGGCGCCGTCGCGCTCGCAGGCCGCGCGCCACTCGGCGATCTCGCCGGCCACCATGGCGGTCTCCGGCCAGCGGTAGATCGGCAGCCCGAACGTGGCCTCGGTGATGAACGTGTCGCAGGGCACCACCTCGAACGGCGCGCAGGTGGGATCGGACTGGCGCTTGTAGTCGCCCGAAGCCACCCACACCCGGCCTTCGGCCTCGATCCGCACCTGCGCCGATCCCAGCACGTGCCCGGCCGGATGCAGCGACACCCGCGCCGCACCCAGGTCGAAGGGCTGGCCGTACTCCACCACCCGGTAGCGCTGCGGCCCCAGCCGCCATTCCAGGATCGGCAGGCTCTCGCGCACGCAGTGGTATTCGCCCATGCCGCCGCGCGCGTGGTCACCGTGGCCATGGGTGATGACCGCACGCGGCACCGGCCGCCAGGGATCGATATGGAAATCGCCGGCCGGACAGTAGAGGCCTTCGGGGCGCAGTTGCACCAGGTCGCGCGGCGCGCTCATCGCGGGCGGCGATCCTGGTGGCGGGGTAGCTCTGCGGGCGGAGGACTCATGCGACAGGTTCGGCGCGCTGGGCGCGCGCGGGGCGAGGTGAAGAAGCGTGAAGGGGCAGCGTGAACGCACCGGCGGCAACGCCCGCGAGGCTAGCGGCGCGCCCATGGGGCCGGCGTCAACGCGCGTGGCGCGGCGTTCATCCTTGCGCGGCGCGCGTCTCAGGGAGTGAGACGGACGGCGCGCAGGCTGCGGCCATGGAGGCTGCCCGCAAACTGTCCATCCTGGCCGACGCCGCCAAGTACGACGCGTCCTGCGCGTCCGGCGGCGGGGTACGTCGCGACTCGGCGCGCAGCGGCGGCCTGGGCAGTTCCGGCGGCATGGGCATCTGCCACAGCTACACGCCCGATGGCCGCTGCGTGTCGCTGCTCAAGATCCTGCTCACCAACTTCTGCATCTACGACTGCGCCTACTGCGTGAACCGCGTGTCCAGCAACGTGGCGCGGGCGCGCTTCAGCGCGCAGGAGGTGGTCGACCTCACCCTCGACTTCTACCGGCGCAACTACATCGAAGGGCTGTTCCTCTCCAGCGGCATCATCCGCAGCGGCGACTACACCATGGAGCAGCTGGTGGAGGTGGCGCGGCGGCTGCGCGAGGAACACCGCTTCGCCGGCTACATCCACCTCAAGACCATCCCCGAGGCCTCGCCCGAACTGCTGGCGGCGGCCGGCCGCTACGCCGACCGGCTGTCGATCAACGTCGAGCTGCCCACCGAGCAGGGACTGGCCAGGCTGGCGCCGGACAAGCGCCTGCCCGCGATCCGCGGCGCGATGGGGCAGCTGCGCTGGCGCATCGAGGAAGCCAGGCTGGCGCGCAGCGCGGCGAAGGGCACCGCCTCGGTGGCCGGCGCGCCGCGCCGCGAACCGCCGCGCTTTTCGCCGGCCGGGCAGAGCACGCAGATGATCGTCGGCGCCGATGGCGCGGACGATCGCACCATCCTGACGATGGCCGACAACCTCTACGGCAACTACCGGCTGCGCCGCGTGTACTACTCGGCCTTCAGCCCGATTCCCGATGCCAGCAGCCAGATGCCGCCGCGCGCACCGCCGCTGCAGCGCGAGCACCGCCTCTACCAGGCCGACTGGCTGCTGCGCTTCTACGACTACCGCATCGACGAGATCGCCGATGGCGGCGGCGACGGCATGCTGGAACTGGACGTCGATCCCAAGCTGGGCTGGGCGCTGCGCCATCCCGAGCGCTTCCCGGTCGATCTCAACACCGCGCCGCGGGAACTGCTGCTGCGCGTGCCTGGGCTGGGCCTGCGCAACGTCGAACGGGTGCTGGCCGCGCGCCGCCACGGGCGGCTGCGGGTGGCCGACCTGGCGCGTCTGCGCGCGCCGCTGGGCAAGCTGCTGCCCTTCGTGCAGCTGGCCGACCACCACCCGCGCCGCGCGCTCGACGATCCGGCGTCCTTGCGCGCCCAGTTGGCGCGGGCGCCGCGCCAGGGCTCGCTGTTCGACGCGGCGGCCTGATGGCGCGCTGGTCGGCCCGCATCGATCCGCCCTGGGACGTGGATGCCTGGCGCGGCGTCGCGCGCCACGCGCTGCAGGCGCAGGTGCCGCCGGAGGACATCGACTGGCTCGACGGACAGCACCCTGCCGGCCTGCTGGCCGCGCCGGACCTGGCCGCCGCCACGCCCGGCACGCTGTCGCCGCGCGCCCCGGCCGCCCTGCTCGCGCTGGCCGGTGAGCTGCTGTGCCATCGCGACCCGCGGCGCCTGGGCCTGCTCTACCGCCTGCTGTGGCGCGCCAACCACGACGAACCCGGGCTGCTGTCCAACCCCGCCGACGCCGACGTGCGCCGCGCGCAGTCGCTGGCCCAGGCCGTGCGCCGCGACACGCACAAGATGAAGGCCTTCGTGCGCTTCCGTGCCGTGCCCGGCGAGGACAATGCGTTCATCGCCTGGTTCGAGCCCGAGCACCGCATCCTCGACAAGGTCGCGCCGTTCTTCGCCGGCCGCTTCGCCGGCATGCGCTGGGCCATTCTCACGCCCTACCGCAGCGTGGGCTGGGATGGCCAGTCGCTGGCCTTCGGCGATGGCGCCACCCAGGCGCAGGCACCGGCCGAGGATGCGCACGAGGAACTGTGGCGCACCTACTACGCGCACATCTTCAATCCGGCGCGGCTCAATCCGCGGATGATGCGCCAGGAGATGCCGGTGCGTTACTGGAAGCACCTGCCCGAGGCCCGGCCGATCCCGGAGCTGGTGCGCGAGGCGGGCGTGCGCGTGCGCGGGATGGCCGAGCGCGAGGCGCAGGCGCCGCGGCGCAGGATTCCCGCGCGGCCGTCGCCTGGCGCCACGCCGCAAACAGACCCTGCTCCAACCGATCGCGCGACGGCGCTGGCCGCGCTGCGCGAGGCCGCGCGCGACTGCCGGGCCTGTCCGCTGTGGCGGCCGGCGACGCAGACCGTGTTCGGCGAGGGCCCCGCGGGTGCCCGGGTGATGCTGCTGGGCGAGCAGCCGGGCGATGTCGAGGATCTCAGCGGCCGCCCCTTCAGCGGCCCGGCCGGCCAGCTGCTCGATCGCGCCCTGGCCGACGCGGGCCTGGACCGCCGCCGTCTCTACCTCACCAATGCGGTCAAGCATTTCCACTTCGAGCAGCGCGGCAAACGCCGGCTGCACCGCACTCCCGAGGCCGCGCACGTGGAGGCCTGCCGGCCCTGGCTGGCGCGCGAGATCGCGGCCCTGGATCCGCAGGTGCTGGTCTGCCTCGGCGCCACCGCCGCACGCGCCCTGCTCGACCGCAGCGTGCGCCTGCTCGACGAGCGCGGGCAGTGGCACGCGCTGCCGGACGGCCGCCGGCTCCTGCTGACCGTGCATCCGGCCTGGGTGCTGCGCCAGCCCGATGGCGACGCGCGCGAAGCCGCCTATGCCGGCCTGGTCGCCGACCTCGCCCTGCTGCGGGCCGGTCCCGATCCGCACCTGCACACCGCGGAGCAAGGCGCACGCCCCTCCGGAACCGGGGCCGTGCATCCGCCCGCCGCGCCCCTGCGCGCACCGCTTCCTCCCGCCCCGCATTCGCGCTAGCGTCTGCGCCTGCCCCGGAGGGAGCGCCCCATGGCCGACGATGCCGCAGTCCACGACTACCTGGTGCTCTCGCGCGGCCAGTGGCGCCGCGATGCCGATCCGGACGACATCCAGGCCGCGATCGACGCGTTCTACGACTGGCTCGACGCGCACATCGCCGCCGGACGCATGCAGCCCGGCCAGCGCCTGGCGCGCGCCGGCGCCACGATCTCGGCGCGCGGCAGCGTGCTCGATGGCCCCTTCGGCGAGACCCGCGAACTGGTCGGCGGCTACTGGTTCGTGCGCGCGCCCTCGCTGGAAGCGGCGGCGGCCCTGCTGGCCGACAGCCCCACCCTGCGCTACGGCCTGTTGTACGAACTGCGTCCGCTGGAGGCCGAACGCGCCAGCGCACGGGCCCGCACCAACGAAACGCCCGACTGATCGCGCGCACCGCCGGCGCCACGCCACCCGAGGAACGCTGCATGCCCGCGAGACCACGAGCCCACGCCAGCGACGCCGACAACAGCGCGGCGGTCGACGCCCTGCTGGCCGGCACGCAGCATCCGCACATGGACGCCATCGCCGCGCTGCGCCGCGCCATCCTCGATGCCGATCCCGCGATCGCCGAAGGCGTGAAGTGGGCCTCGCCCAGTTTCCGCACGCACGAGTACTTCGCCACCATGCAGCTGCGCATCAGGCCGGGCCTGGCGCTGATCCTGCATCGTGGCGCCAAGGCGCGCGCCACGCCCGCCGGCGCGGCGACGTTCGACGATCCCGATGGCCTGCTGCACTGGCTCGGCCCGGATCGCGCCCGGCTCGACTTCGCCGACGCCGCCGAGCTCGCGCGGCGCACGCCCGCGCTGCAGGCGCTGCTGCGACGCTGGATCGCCCTGCTCTGAGCGCGACGCGCCGCGCCCTCGCACGCGGTGGAACTGCCATTGGTCATTGGCGCCGGCCACGCCACATCGGCCACACTCCGGGGCTGGTCCCGATCCCGGTGCGCGCCGCATGTCCTTCACCTCGCCGCTGTTCATCACGTTCTCCGCCTACCTGTTGCTGATGGTCGGCATCGGCTTCGTCGCCTGGCGGCGCACGCGCACCTTCGACGACTACATCCTCGGCGGACGCTCGCTCAACAGCTATGTCACCGCGCTGGCGGCCGGCGCCTCGGACATGAGCGGCTGGCTGATGATGGGCCTGCCCGGCGCGCTGTACCTGGGCGGCGCCTCGGAGGCCTGGATCGCGGTGGGCCTGGTGATCGGCGCCTGGGCCAACTGGCGCTACGTGGCCGGGCCGCTGCGCGTGTACACCGAACGCACCGACAACGCGCTGACCCTGCCGGACTACTTCACCCACCGCTTCGAGGACCACAGCCGCCTGCTGCGCGTGATCTCGGCGCTGGTGATCCTGGTGTTCTTCGCCATCTACTGCGCCTCGGGCGTGGTCGCCGGCGCGCGCCTGTTCGAAAGCATGTTCGGCCTGCCCTACAGCCAGGCGATGCTGTGGGGCGCGGCGGTGACCATCGCCTACACCTTCATCGGCGGCTTCCTGGCGGTGAGCTGGACCGACACGGTGCAGGCCACGCTGATGATCTTCGCCCTGCTGCTGGTACCGGTGTTCGCGATCCTGGGCGTGGGCGGTCCGGGCGAGGCGATGGCGCTGGTCGAACAGGTCGATCCCTCGCGGCTGGACTGGGTCGGCACGGGAGGCGTCATCGCCATCGTCTCGCTGCTGGCCTGGGGGCTGGGCTATGTGGGCCAGCCGCACCTGCTGGCGCGTTTCATGGCCGCCGACAGCCTCGCCACCATCCCGCGCGCGCGCCGCATCGCCATGACCTGGATGGTGCTGTGCCTGGCCGGCGCCTGCGCGACCGGCTTTTTCGGCATCGCCTGGTTCGCGCAGCACCCGGCCGCGGCCGCGCCGGTGGACGCCAACCCCGAGCGCGTGTTCATCGCGCTCTCGGAACTGCTGTTCAACCCCTGGATCGCCGGCGTGCTGCTCTCGGCGATCCTGGCCGCGATCATGAGCACCCTGGCCGCGCAGCTGCTGGTGTGTTCCAGCGCGCTCACCGAGGACTTCTACCGCGGTTTCCTGCGCCCGCGCGCCGGTCACCGCGAGCTGGTGTGGGTGGGCCGGGCCATGGTGCTGTCGGTGGCCCTGCTGGCGATGTGGATCGCACGCGATCCCGACTCGCGCGTGCTCGGCCTGGTGGCCTATGCCTGGGCCGGCTTCGGCGCGGCGTTCGGTCCGGTGGTGGTGCTGTCGCTGTTCTGGAAGAGGATGACGCGCGACGGCGCGCTGGCCGGCATGCTGGTCGGCGCGGTGACGGTCATCGCGTGGAAGGAGAGTGGCAGCACGCTGTACGAGATCGTGCCCGGCTTCATCGCCGCGACCGTGGCGGTGGTGGTGGTCAGCCTGCTGGGCCGCGCGCCCGGCGCGCAGCTGCAGGCGCGCCACGACGAGGTGCATCGCACCCTGCGCGACGCCGGCTACTGAGGCCGCATCCGCAGCGCGCGCAACTCTGCGATGGCCCGAAAACACGACGCCCCGCACGGTGGCGGGGCGTCGTGTCCGTCATGACTGCGGGCGGCCGGTCAGAAGTCCCAGCGGCCCGACAGCGTCACCGGCACCGACACGCGCTTGCCGGTGTCGTTGATTTCCGACAGCCCCAGCCCGCCCAGCGCGCTGTCGTCGTCCTTGAGGTTGGACACATAGCGCACGCCGCCGGAGAGGGTCATGCTGAAGGTGTCGGTGAACGGAATGATCACGCCGACGTCGGCGCCGGCCGTGGCCGCCCAGCCCGACTCGTACACCGGCGCATTGGCGATCGAGATGCCGCCATCGGGAATGTCGAAGGTGGCCGTGATCTGGTGGGTGCGGGTCGCGCCGAGATAGCCGTCGATGAACGGACGCGCGGTCTCGGGCGTGCCGAAGTAGTAGCGGTAGCCCACCTGGCCGGACAGCGCCTCGTACTCGCTGAAGTTGCCGAAGATCGGCAGTTCGGCGGTCAGCGCCGGCACATAGGCGTAGCCGACCAGGGCGCGGCCGCCGTCGGCGCGGGTTTGGCGGACCTGGCCGTAGATCTCGCGGCGATCGTCGAAGGCATAGCCGAACTCCAGGCCGTAGGCCAGGGCGTTGTCGTAGATGCGCTCGTGGCCGCGCGGGCGGATGCGCAGTTCGGCCGCGACGCCGGCCAGGTCGGGATTGAGCGGGCCGAGGTCGGCGACGGGCGCGGTCGCGCCGCCGTGGAGGTCGCCGTTGACGGGAACATCGATGCCGCCAAGCACCGAGAACGACCAGCGGCCGGCCTCGGGACCGGCGGCATGGGCCGAGGCGGCGAGCAGTGCGGAGAAGGGAACGATCAGCCAGATGCGCATGGGGGAACTCCGGAAAGCGGTCGGGGGGCAATGTGCGCCGCAAGCGGCGGCGACCCGGATTCCTACGCGGTACAGGGCGTTTTGGATGCAGCCGGCGCAACGAAATGCAGATCGCTGGCGTGGCGGGGCGGCGCAGCCTGTGCCACACCCGGCAGGCAAGCGCGCTGTACATCTTTCGTACAAGGGCGGGGTTGACCGACGGGTAACGAAGCCGGGCCTAGCGTCGCGTCCATCGGGAGTTGCCCGCGCGAGGCTCGCAGATGGACGCTGCATGCACGATGGCCCGTCGCGCCATGCCGCCCCCCCGGGAGGGCGGCGACTGGTCGGCGCTGATGGTGCGGGTCGCGCACACCCGCGATCCCGACAGCTTCATGCGCATCTACGACCACTTCGCCCCGCGCCTGCACCGCTACCTGCTGGGCCGCGGCGTGCCGGCCACGCGCGCGGAGGACCTGGTGCAGGACGCGATGTTGCATGCCTGGCGCGGCGCCGGCCAGTTCGACCCGCGCCGCGCCACCGTCTCGACCTGGCTGTTCCGCATCGCCCGCAACCTGCACATCGACAGCGCGCGGCGCGCGGCGGTGGCCGCCTATGGCGAGGACCTGGCGCTGGCCGGCGAACCCGGCCCGACGCTGGAGCTGGTGCAGGCGCCGTCGCCCGAGGCCTATGCCGACCACGTCGGCCTGAGCCGCGCGATCGACGCCCTGCCCGCGCTGCAGGCGCGGCTGGTGCGGATGTCGTTCCTGGAGGCGCGCAGCCATGGCGAGATCGCCAGCGAACTGCGGATGCCGCTGGGCTCGGTGAAGTCCTCGCTGCGGCGGGCGTTCGCGCGGCTGCAGCACGGCCTCACCGACGCTGCCGCGTGAACGCGCCGGCCCACCACCTGGACCCGGCGACCCTGCTGGCCTACGCGGCCGGCGCCCTGCCGGTCGCGTTCGCCGTCGTGGCGGCCAGCCACCTGCAGGTGTGCGCGCCGTGCCGCGCGGCGCTGCGCGCGGCCGAAGGCGTGGGCGCGCACCTGCTCGAACAGCTGCGCGGCGTGCCGCTCTCGGCGGCCGCGCGTGCGACCCTGCGCGGGCGCCTGGCCGCCGACGCATCGTCCCCACGCACCGCACCCCCCGCCCCGGCGCGGGCACCGGGTCCGGACGTGCTGCCGGCGCTGCTGCAGCCCTTCTTCGGCGACCGCTACAGCCGCCTGCGCTGGACCTGCCTGTCGCCGGGCGTGCACTACCTCGACGCCCAGCCCGACCCGCACTCGCGGCTGGTGCTGCTGCGCCTGGAGATCGGCTGCGCCGGGCCGGTCCATCGCCATCATGGCCACGCGCTGACGATGGTGCTGCGCGGGGCCTACCAGGACGGCCCGGGCCGGTTCGGGCCCGGCGATGTCGCCGACCTGGACGATGGCCGCCGGCACCGGCCGCTGGCGGTGTCGCGGCGCCGCTGCATCTGGGCCTCGGCGCTGGCCGCGGCCCCGCCCTGGCGCCACGCCACCGGCAAGGGTTCCCTGATGCGGCACGAACGGTGAACCAGGCGGCCCGACGCCGCACGCCGGCTACCTGTCGCCGCCTGCGGAAGCGTCCGACGCCAGCACCCGCAGCGGAAGATCGGTGCGTCCGGTCGCGCGGTTGCCGGCCGCGTCCTCGGCGAGCGCGCGCAGCAGGTAGTCGCCCGGCGCCAGGGCCGAGGTGTCGAGACCGCCCACCGCCACCTCGCCGGCGCGCACATGGTTGCTGGCCACGTACAGGAAGCGCGTGCGCGCCGCGCCATGCACGGTGATGCCGCTGGCCGCCGCGTAGGCGACCTTCACCGCCTGCGGGTGCGCCGGCATGCGCGCGAAATCGATCTGCATGCGCGGCGGCCCGAAACCCGCCACCGGCCGGCCATCGGCATGCAGCAGCTGGTAGCCGACGCGATGCAGGCCCAGGCGCCGCCGCGGCAGGTTGCCGTCGACCTGGTCCCAGGCGTCCACCACCACCTGCACGCCGGCCTGGCGGGGCAGCTGCACGCGCCCGTCCACGCGCGCATCGATCGGACGGTCGCGTGCATCGAGCAGGTACACGCCGTCGATGCGCGGCGCCACGGTGTCGACGTAGTGGCGGAAGCCCAGCCCGATGGCGTTGCGCTGGTGGCCATGGGGGCCGACGATCAGGTGCGTATGGGCCTGCGCGTTGACCGTGCCCAGCGCGTCGCCGGGACGAAAGCGCGTGCCGCGCATGACCCGCACATGCGCAGGGCGGCCGCGGTCGTCGTACTCGAACAGGAAGCGGGCGCGGTCGAGGTTGCGCGCCTGCGCGGTGCGTCCCACCCGCATGTGCAGGAAGGTCAGCTCGTCCACGCCGATGCCTTCGGCCTGGTTGCCGAAGCCGAACGCGGCCAGCGGCGAGGTCACCTTGGCCGACACCAGTGCCAGCACCGGCGCGCCGACATCGCCGCGCACGTCCAGGCCGTTGTGCAGGTGGCTGCGGCTTTCGCCGCTGAAGTTGCCGCGCACCTCGCCCAGCGTGCCCACCACCTCGTGCCAGCCGTCCTGCGGCGCCAGCGGCCAGCGCTGCCGCGTGTCGGGCAGCGGGCGGTCCGGGCGCGGGCCCACCGGGCCATCGGCCAACGGCGCCTGCGCGGCGTCCGCGGCGCGCGGCACCAGGGCATGCAGCCGGTGTCCGGCCGCGTCGGCCAGCAGCAGGCTGCCGTCGGGCTGCAGCCACAGTCCCGAGGCGCGCGCGAACCACTGCGCGGGCTCGCGGCCGGCAAGCACCCGCGCGCGGCCGTCGGGCGCGATCTGCAGCACCCGGCCCGGCGAGGTCTCGCCGACATGGATCACGCCGTCGTGCGCGATCGCCAGCGACAGCGGCCGCGACAGCGCCACGTCCGAGGCCGGATCCAGCCGCAGGGTGGCCACCCGGCCGTCGGCATCGATCCGGCGCAGCGCGTGGTTGCCGGTATCGGCCACCCACACGCTGCCGTCGGCGGCGAGCGCGAGCGCGGTCGGCGTGTCGAAACGGGCCTGCGCGCCGGATCCGTCGGCGAAGCCGCGCGCGGAACCGGCCAGGGTGCGCACGCGCCCGTCGGGTTCGATCACGCGGATGCGGTCGTTCCAGGTGTCGGCCACGTAGACCCGGCCCAGCGGGTCCACCGCCACGCCCATCGGTGCGCGCCAGCGCGCGAACACCGCGGGTCCGTCGCGCAGGCCCGGCGTGCCGTCGCCCGACAGCGTCGTCACCTCGCCCTGCGGCGAGACGCGGCGGATGGCATGGTTGCCGCTGTCGGCGACATACAGCGCGCCATGGCGGTCGATCGCCAGGCCGGCCGGGGTATGGAAGCGCGCGGCCGCGCCGCGTCCGTCGGCCAGGCCTTCGGACGAGCCCGCGAAGCTCGTCACCCGCCCGTCCGGCGCGATCCGGCGGATGCGGTTGGCCTCGCCCCCGTCGCTGACGAACACGCTGCCATCGCCGGCGCGCACCAGTGCGAAGGGTTCGTCGAAGCGCGCCTGCAGCACGTGGCCGTCGCGCAGGCCGCGCAGCCCGGTGCCGGCCAGCGCCACGATGCGCGCGTCCCAGTCCAGTGACGTGGCCGGCAGCGTCGCCGCCGGCTCGCGCCACCACTCGTGCAGCGGCGCCCCGAAAAACGTGGCGGCCAGGGCGAGCGCGACCAGCGCCGCCACCGCCAGCAGCGCGCGCCAGGGCCGCGGCCTCCGGGGCAGGGCACGACCCGGAGGCCTGGCTTCCATCGCCTAGGCCCGGCCCTGGCCGGGGGCGTGGCCGCCGGGTCCCGGCCAGGCGGCAGCCTGGGCTTCCAGCCAGGCCGGCAGCGCGCGCCGGGACACGCCTTCGCGGCGCGCCGCGGCCAGGCGCTCGAGCATGTACGCCTGCCGGGCCGGATCGTCCTGCGCGAACGACAGCGCCAGGTCGCGGTCCATCCAGCGCCGGATCAGCACGAACAGCACCACGTGCAGGGCCAGCGCCAGCGCGCTGACCAGCACCACGATCGCGATATCCATCGGCGCGCGGTCAGTCCCAGCCGGGCATCTTCGAGCGGTCCAGCCCGGCCACCTCGAACTCGACCTCGCGCTCGCCCATGTCGCGGGTGGCGAAGGCGATGCGCATGCGGCTGGCGTCGCGGGTCAGCCGCCACAGCGCCTTCTCGTCGTCGATGAACATGGCGATGGCCTCGTCGGTCTTCGGCCGGTTGGCCGCCATCTTGCGCGGCGCGTCCTCGTCGCGGGTCACCGTCACCGTGCAGCGCGCATAGCAGGCCTTCGCGAAATCGCCGCCCGGCAGCACCAGGTAGCTGCTGCGCCCCCATTCGGGATGATCACGGAAGATCAGGCGTACCGGCCGCGCCCCGCCGCCGTCCACGTCCACCGGCTCGCGGCCGTAGATCGAGGCCGACAGCTGCTGCCCCTTGCCCGCCGCCTGGCTCTGGTAGGTCCACAGCGCGGCGACGCGGCGCGCCTCGTGCTCGGCCTCGCCCTTGGCGCGGGCTTCGGCGTGGCGCTCGCGGATGCGATCGGCGGCCCCGGTGGTCGGCCATTTCGCCAGCAGCAGGTCGCCCTGGGCCTTGGCCAGGGCCCAGTTGCCGTCGGCCAGTGCCGCGTCGAAGGCGCGCTCGGCCTCGGCCGCGGCCTGCTCGTCGGCGGCGGCCTGGGCCGAGGCCCGGGCTGCGGCCTCGGCCTCGCGATCCTTGCACCCGGGCAACAGGGCCAGCGCCAGCAGCGCCACGCCCACGGTCTTGCTCATCATCGCTTGGACTCCGGAAGGAAGGGCCGGGCGGGCCCGCGCGGATGGCGGGCGCCGCGCGACGCCGTCATGGGGTCTGGGCCGCGCCCTCGGCCGCGCCTTCGCCCGGCTCCGGCGCGGCCGGAGCCGGCGCCGCGACCGGCCTGGCGCCGGCGATCACCCGTTCCACCGAGGCGGTGGTGATCGGGTGGTAGCCGGGCCGGGCCTGCTCGAAGGCCTGCTTCGCCAGGGCCAGGCCTTCTGGCGTCTGCACCAGCGCCTCGTACACCGGGATGATCAGCTTGCGCCGGCCGATGCGCCGCACGAACTCGACGATGGCGTCGTTGGCCTGCGCATAGCCGCTGCGGATCGCCAGCGGATACCAGCGCATGGCGATCTCGCCATTGGCCGTGCCGGTGAAGTGGTAGGCGCGGTCGAGCTGCTCGAGGTCGGCCACCGGCAGGGTCTGGGGCATGCCTTCCAGGAAGTGCAGCCACTCCTGCGTGCTCCACTGGCTGGTGATCTGGTTGGGCGGCAGCTGCTTGCTGCCGCGCCAGCCCAGCCGCGCCGAATCGACGATGCCCAGCCGCGGCGAGAGCACCTTCGGCGCGCTGGCGGGGATGCCCGGCCCGTAGATCCACTCGTCGATCTCGGCCTCGGTCACCACGCCCGGATGCGCGTCGAACAGATGCTGCTTCGCATAGTCCAGGAAGGTCTGGGTGGGAATGCTCTGGAACGCGAAGTGGTCGAAGTAGCCGCGCAGGAACGGATCGAACACCTCGCGGCCGTAGCGGTCCTCCAGGAACTGCAGGAACCAGGCGCCCTTGTCATAGGACACCTCGCTCAGCGCATCGTCGGCCTCGATCGGCGTGCCGGGACGGATCGCCAGGGCCTGCACCGCCGGGTCCATGCCGCCGATGTTCTTCTGCAGGCTGTCGCGCGCGATCAGCCACTCCATGTCGCTGAATTCCTTGCCGTAGAGCGCCTCGACGATGCGGTTCTCCACGTAGCTGGTCATGCCCTCGTTGAGCCAGCCGTGCTTGGCGCTGGAGAAGGTGACCAGGTTGCCCGACCAGCTGTGCGCCAGCTCATGGGCGATCAGCGAGACCAGCGACTTGTCGCCGACGATCACGGTCGGGGTGATGAACGACAGGCGCGGGTTCTCCATGCCGCCGAAGGGGAAGGACGGCGGCAGCACCAGCAGGTCGTAGCGGCCCCAGCGGTAGGGACCGTACAGCGCCTCGGTGGTGGCGATCATCTTCTCGGTGTCGGCGAACTCGGCGGTGGCGCGCTCGACCATCGACGGCTCGGCCCACACGCCCGAACGCCCGGAGATCGGCTTGAACACCAGGTCGCCGGCGGCGATCGCCATCAGGTAGGACGGGATGCGCTGCGGCATCTGGAAGCTGTAGTCGCCATCGCGTGCGGCGGCCGGGTCGTTGTCCGCGCTCATCAGCACCATCACGTCCGGACGGGTCCGCACGCGGGCGCTGTAGGTGTAGCGCACCTGCGGGGTGTCCTGCAGCGGCACCCAGGAGCGGGCATGGATCTGCTGCGACTGGCTGAACATGAAGGGCAGCTGGCCGCCCTCGGTCATCGACGGCTCCAGCCACTGCAGGCCCGAAGCGCCGGGCGAAGTGCGGTAGGTCACGCGCAGCTTCTGCGGGCGCTGCGGCGCCTGGATCGCCAGCCGGCTGCCCAGGGTGGGATCGGCCGGGTCGAGCGCGAACTGCAGGGGCTGCCAGCCGCCGTCCACCTCGGCCTCGACCGCCTCGATGGCCAGGTCGCGGGTGTCGAGCACCAGCTCGGTCGCCGCCGGATCCTTCCAGTCCAGGGTGTAGGTGGCGGTGCCGGAGATCGTCCTGCTGTCGAAATCCAGGGCCAGGTCCAGGGCCAGGTCGTCGATCACGACCTTGCCGGGCTCGGCGTAGGAGTGCTCGTCGGTATCGACCATGGCGGCGGGCTCGGGCGCGGGCGGCGCGGCGGCGGCGGGGGCGACGGCCTCGCGGTTGCAGGCCGAGAGCAGGGAAACCAGGGGAAGCAGCAGCAACAGGACGCGCAGCGCGCGCTTGCCGGAAGGAAGCATGGCGGGGAAGGTGCCTCGGGGGAAACAACCGCTGATTCTAGTCCCCGGGGGCTGGGACGTCCCGTGCCGCCCGGACGCGCGCCCAGCGAAGGGCGGCCGGGGCGCCAGGACGGCCTCATCGGGCAGGCGCCCCGCGGCTCCACGAACGGGGCAGGCCGGGCCGCCAGCGCCGTTACAGCCAGCAGCGGTGCCGGGCGTCAGACCTTCCAGCCGTCGTGGATCGCGACGATGCCGCCGCTGAGGTTGCGGTAGCGCGCGCGGGCGAAGCCGGCGGCCTCCATCATCGCGCGCAGCTGCTCCTGCGGCGGATGCTGGCGGATCGATTCGGCCAGGTAGCGGTAGCTGTCCGCGTCGCCGGCGAACAGCCGGCCCAGCCGCGGCAGCACCTGGAACGAATGGAAGTCGTAGATCGGCTTGAACCAGGGCGCCTTGACCTCGGAGAACTCCAGCACCCGCGCCTGCCCGCCGACCTTGAGCACGCGCAGCATCTCGCGCAGCGCGGCGTCCTTGTCGGTGACGTTGCGCAGGCCGAAGGCGATCGTGACCAGATCGAAGCTGCCATCCGGGAACGGCAGCTTCTCGGCATTGCACTGCACGTACTCGAAGCCGCGCACGTTGCCCCGGTCGGTCATGCGGTCGCGTCCGACCCGCAGCATGTCGCCGTTGATGTCGCCCAGCACCAGCTCGCCCGACTCGCCGACGCGGTCCTTGAGCAGGGCGGCGATATCGCCGGTGCCGCCGGCCAGGTCGAGCACCCGCGCGCCGCGCCGCACCTGGGCGGTGGCGACGAAGTAGCGCTTCCAGACCCGATGGATGCCCAGGCTCATCAGGTCGTTCATCAGGTCGTAGTTGCCGGCCACCGACGAGAACACCTCGCCGACCAGCTTCTGCTTCTCGCCCACCGGCACCTCGCGGTAGCCGAAGTGGGTGGTTCCAGGTTCGTTGGATGCGCTCATGCCGGGGATTATCGCATCGCGCGGCGCGACGGGCGTCACGGGCACGCAACGCCCCCGCTCGCGGCCGCGGGCGGTGTTTGGCGCTATCGTGGAGCGCCCGCCACAGGCCGCCGCCATGTCCCAGCCCGACCACCGCGCCATGCTCGCCGTCGCCCTCGCCGAAGCGCGCCAGGGACTGTCCGAAGGCGGCATTCCCATCGGCGCGGCGCTGTTCCGCCGCGACGGCACCCTGCTCGGCCGCGGCCACAACCGGCGCGTGCAGGAGGGCGACCCGTCCGCGCACGGCGAGACCGACGCCTTCCGCAAGGCCGGCCGCCAGCGCTCCTATCGCGACACGATCATGGTCACCACGCTCTCGCCCTGCTGGTACTGCAGCGGCCTGATTCGCCAGTTCGGGATCGGTGCCGTGGTCATGGGCGATTCGGTCAACTTCCACGGCGGCCACGACTGGCTGCGCGAACAGGGCGTGGAGGTGATCGACCTCGCCGACCCCGAATGCATCGCGATGATGGGCGAATGGATCGCCGCCAACCCGCGGGTCTGGAACGAGGACATCGGCGAGGACGACTGCTGCGACTGATCCTGGGCCGGAGCCCTGCGCCGCGCGCGGCGCTAGGATGGGCGCCCCTCACGGCCGCTCGCGCCACGGACTTCGCATGACGCTGCGCTTCGAATCCACCGAGTTCCGCGGACTGCCCTGCATCCGCCTGCATGCCGGCTCCGCCAGCGCCCTGGTCGCGCTGCGCGGCGCGCAGCTGCTGTCCTGGAGGCCGGCCGACGGCCGCGAGCGGCTGTTCCTGGGCGAGCGCGCCGACCTCAGCCCGGGCCGCGCGATCCGCGGCGGCGTGCCGGTGATCTTCCCGCAGTTCGCCGAGCGCGGGCTGCTGCGCAAGCACGGCTTCGCGCGCCTGCTCGACTGGGCGTTCCTGGGGCTGGACGCTGGCGGGGCGGTGTTCGAACTGCGCGACGGCCCCGGCACCGCCGACTGGCCGCAGGCCTTCGCCTGCCGCCTGTCGGTCGCGCTGGAAGCCGATGCGGTCGAGATCGCGCTGGAGGTGGAGAACCGCGGCGGGACAGCGTTCGCCTTCACCGCCGCCCTGCATACCTACCTGCGGGTGGACGACATCGCCGATGCCGCGCTCGAAGGCCTGCAGGGCTGCGACTACGAGGACAGCGCGGCCGGCGGCACCCTGCGCCGCGAGGACCATGCGGCGCTCGGATTCGAGGGCGAGATCGACCGCATCTACGGCGACGTGGTCGCACCGCTGCAACTGGTCGAAGGCGAGCGCCGCCTGTCGATCGCGCAGGACGGATTCGCCGACACCGTGGTCTGGAATCCCGGCGCGCAGCTGGCCTCGCGGATGGCGGATCTCGCGCCGGGCGAGTACCGGCAGTTCGCCTGCGTGGAGGCCGGCCAGGTGCTGCAGCCGGCGGTGCTCGCGCCCGGCGGGCGCTGGCGTGGCAGCCAGCGCCTGGGCTGAAGCCGCGTTCAGCGCGGCTCGATGGTGAACGCGCCGAAGGCCACGCCCAGGTCCCAGCCTTCGCCGGTGCCGGCCAGCGCCAGCGACACTTCGCCCTTGGTCATCACCTGCGCCTTGCTCGACTTCACCGCGCCGGCGTGGGCCTCGGCCGTCACATAGGTGCCCAGTACCTCGCGGATGTCGCGCACTGCCGAAAACTCGCCCCGGCCGTCGCGGATCTCGGACTTGCCCACGCTCAGGCCGCCGCCCTTGGCGTCGATGCGCACCGGCAGCGACTGGCCGTTGTCGCAGCGCACGGTGCCGGTGCCCGAGGCGGTCTTGTAGAGGACCGACCAGCCGCTCATGTCGAAGTCCAGGCGGCAGGACAGGTCGCGCGCGGCGACCGGAGCGCTGCACAGCAACGACGCCAGGCCGGCGGCAGCGAGAAAGCGGTGGATCTGCATCGCGTGTCTCCTCAGGGTTCAAGGGCGCGCCACGCGCCTCAATCGATATCCCAGCCATGCGGCATGATGCGCCGCATGAAGGAGTCAAACATCGGCACGGTGAAGGCGGTATCACCGTGGCTGGGGCTCCACACCATGCCCTTGCCGATCAGCTGGCTGCGCGTGGGGCCGAGCGTGGTGACCTTGCGCTGCAGCAGCGCGGCGACATCGCCCGAGCGGTGCGGTCCTGGCCCGAGTTCGGCCATCGCGCGCAGGTAGCGCTTTTCCGCGGGCGTGAGCCGGTCGAAGCGCACCCGGAAGAAGCTCTCGTCCAGCGCCGCCAGCGCGGTGACCGAAGCCAGCTCCACGTCGGCCGACGTGATCGGCGAGCGCTGCGCCGCATCCCAGGCATGCTTGCCCCACTCCTGCAGGAAATAGGGATAGCCCTGCGTCTCGTCGAGGATGCGCGCGGTGGCGGCGGCTTCGAAGGCCACGCCCAGTTCCGCGGCCGGTACTTCCAGGGCGGTGCGCGCGGCCTGCGCGTCGAGCGGGCCGACGAAGGGGAAATCGAACAGGCGCTCGGCATAGGACTTGGCGCGTCCCATCTGGCCCGGCAGTTGCGGCAGGCCCGCGCCCACCAGCATCACCGGCACCTGCTGCTGCGCGCAGCGATGCAGCGCGGTGACCAGCGAGGCCAGCTGCTCCTCCTCCACGTACTGCAGTTCGTCGATGAACATCACCAGCGCGGTGCCGCCGGCCTTGGCCGCGCGCCCCGCGGCTTCCAGCAGCGCCTGCAGGTCGTGCTCCAGGTCGCCGTTGTCGGCCAGGCCCGGTTCGGGCTCCAGGTCGATGCCGACCTCGATATCGGCGTACTTGAGCTTGAGGCTGCGCGCGAAGCCGGCCAGCGCGCGCAGCGCGCGACGGCCCAGTTCGCGCGCCTGCTCCGAGCGCGACAGCCGCAGCAGGGCCTGGCGCAGCTGCGGGGCGAGGATAGCCGGCAGCGATCGGCCTTCCGGGGCCTCGATGCGCAGCGTATGCAGCCCCGCGCCCTCGGCGTTGTCGCGCATGCGGTCGAGCAGCACGGTCTTGCCGACCCCGCGCAGTCCGATCATGAGCACGCTCTTGGCGTGGCGGCCGGCGCGCACGCGCTGGCAGGCGATGTCCACGGTGCGCAGCAGTTCGTCGCGACCGGCCAGTTCCGGCGGCGGCGTGCCCGCGCCGGGAGCATAGGGATTGGCGACCGGATCCATGACCGCAGACTAGGCGGTTTGAGCGAAATTACAAGAGAACGATAATTTCACTAAAAACGGTCGAACCTGGCGGTCCGGGGCGCCGGGACCGCGCCGGATTGCCGGGCGTCGCGGCCCCGCACCATGCACAGCGGACGCACGGAGCCGCCGCGAGGCGGACTCCAATGTGCCCGCCGCCCGGTCAGAGGATGTAGCGGCTCAGGTCGGGGTCCTGCACCAGTTCGCCCAGGTGCGCATCCACATAGGCGCGGTCGATGGTGACGCGGCTGCCGTCGCGGTCCGGGGCCTCGTAGCTGAGCGTGTCGAGCAGCCGCTCGAGCACCGTGTGCAGGCGACGCGCGCCGATGTTCTCCTGGCGCTCGTTGACCTGCGCGGCGATCTCGGCCAGCCGCTCGATGGCATCGTCGGCGAACTCCAGTGCCACGCCCTCGGTCTTGAGCAGCTCCACGTACTGGCGCGTCAGCGCGGCCTTGGGCTCGGTGAGGATGCGCACGAAATCGTCCTTGCTCAGCGCGCCCAGTTCGACCCGGATCGGGAAGCGGCCCTGCATCTCCGGGATCAGGTCGCTGGGCTTGGCCAGGTGGAACGCGCCCGAGGCGATGAACAGGATGTGGTCGGTCTTGATCGAGCCGTACTTGGTGCTGACGGTGGAGCCTTCGACCAGCGGCAGCAGGTCGCGCTGCACGCCCTCGCGGCTGACGTCGGCGCCCATGCCCTCGCTGCGCTTGGCGACCTTGTCGATCTCGTCGATGAACACGATGCCGTGCTGCTCGCAGGCCTCGATCGCCGCCTCGCGCACCTCGTCCTCGTTGACCAGCTTGCCGGCCTCTTCCTCGATCAGCTGCGGGCGCGCGGCCTTGATCGAGAGCTTGCGCCGGTGCGTCTTTCCGCCGCCGATGCTGGCGAACATCTGCCGCAGCTGCTGGCCCATCTCCTCCATGCCCGGCGGGGTCATGATGTCCACGCCGACGTTGGCCGACAGTTCCAGTTCGATCTCGCGCTCGTCCAGCTCGCCCGCGCGCAGCCGGCGACGCAGCTTCTGCCGCGTCTCCGATTCCTGCGCCGACGGCTCGGCGCCGATGTCGACCGTGGTCTGGCCGGCGAAGCCGAAGCCCGGCTGCGGCACTTCGCGGCGCGGCAGCAGCGCATCGAGGATCCGGTCCTCGGCGCGTTCCTCGGCCTGGGTGCGCACCTTCTTCTTGGCCTGCTCGCGATGCAGCTTGACCGCGGTATCGGCGAGGTCGCGGATGATCTGCTCGACATCCTTGCCCACGTAGCCGACCTCGGTGAACCGCGTGGCCTCGACCTTGACGAACGGGGCGTTGGCCAGCGTGGCCAGGCGCCGCGCGATCTCGGTCTTGCCCACGCCGGTCGGGCCGATCATGAGGATGTTCTTGGGCATCACCTCGTTGCGCAGCTCGTCGGGCAGCTGCGCACGCCGCCAGCGGTTGCGCAGCGCGATCGCGACCGCGCGCTTGGCCGACTGCTGGCCGACGATGTGGCGGTCGAGTTCCTGCACGATCTCGCGCGGGGTCATGGTGGACGAATCGCTGGGGTTGCTCATGTGCTGTTCCTGTCCGGACCGCTGCGGCCCGGGCGTTGTGGGGTCGTCGCCGCCGGCGCGCGGCGCAGCGCTCGCGCGCCGGTCACGGATGGCGGAGGCGGTGCGGTCAGAGTTCCTCGACCACGACGTTGCGATTGGTGTAGATGCAGATGTCGCCGGCGATGGCGAGCGCCTCGGTGGCGATGCTGCGGGCGTCGAGCGCGGTGTGCGCGAGCAGCGCGCGCGCTGCCGACAACGCATAGCTGCCGCCCGAGCCGATGGCGATGATGCCGTCCTCCGGCTCGATGACGTCGCCGGTGCCGCTGATGATCAGCGAGGTATCCTTGTCGGCCACCGCGAGCAGCGCCTCGAGCTTGCCGAAGCGGCGTTCGGTGCGCCAGTCCTTGGCCATCTCGACCGCGGCGCGCTGCAGCTGGCCGTGCTTTTCGAGCTTGGATTCGAACAGTTCGAACAGGGTGAACGCATCGGCGGCCGCGCCGGCGAAACCGGCCAGCACCTGGCCGTCCTTGCCGAGCCTGCGCACCTTGCGCGCATTGCCCTTCATCACGGTATGGCCAAGCGTCACCTGCCCGTCGCCAGCCACGGCCACCTTGCCGTCGCGGCGCACCGACAGGATGGTCGTGGCGTGGAACACATTGGGATTCTGGCTGGGGTCCATGCGGCCTCCGTGGGTGTCCCAGCTAGGTGGGGACGCGCGGTGCGCGTTTTCAAGCCGCGTGCGCGCCGGCCGGTTCAGGCCCTGGTCGCCGCGCAGGCGTAGCAGCCCTGGCGCGCGTGGTGCAGGTGGATGGTGACGACGGCGGGGTCGAGGAACATCCGCGCCAGCGCGTGCGCGACCTCGCTCCCATCGTGAACATCCGCATCGCGCATCGTGCCGTCGGCAGCGTAGGCGCGCAGCGAGATGAGTCGCCGGACCACCGACGCGGGGACCTCGCCGGGCGCCAGCACTGGTGGCACGGCGTCCTGCCGGACGAAGACCGGACCGGATGCCCGGTAGGGCGACGGCGCCGGCAGGTGTTCGAAGGGCAGCAACAGCAGCACCTCGCCGCGCCGGGCATCCTGCAGCGAGACGCGGCAGGGATAGCCGCTGTCGCTGTCGGCCACCACGCGGCGCATGCAGCGCGCGGCCAGGCGCTCATCGTCGAGGGTGAACAGCCGCGCGAACAGGGCCGGATCGAGGCCGGAGAGGCGAAAGCCCATGGCGTATCTCCTGCGGAAAGGAAGCCCAGCCTGCGGCAGGACGCGCCACGCCGCGCGCCGTTTCCGGACCTCGCAGTCCAGCCCCGCTCAGCCGGCGTCGCGCGTTTCGAGCAGCTTGCGGGCCCGCGCTTGCAGCGCCAGCCACGAGGCCTCCAGCTGGCCGGGCTTGGGCGTCACGCCCGCGATCAGCGCCAGCGCCTCCTCGAGGCCTGCGACCCGCTCGGCCAGCGCCGCGTAGTCCTGCGCCGGCACCAGTTCCACGCGCCGGTCGGTGCACACGCCGATGCATGGCTGCGGCGCGTCCACCCGTCCGCAGCCGATGCAGCGCAGCCTTCGATGGTCTCGACCATGCGGCGATGGTAGCCAGCCGGCGTTCGCGCGCCGTGATCCAGGTCAGGCGCGGCGCGGGTCAGTCCTTGCGCCGCCGCGCGCGCGGGTGCGCCGCGTCGTACACCTTGGACAGGTGGCCGAAATCGAGGTGGGTGTAGATCTGGGTGGTGGAGATGTCCGCGTGTCCGAGCAGCTCCTGCACGCCGCGCAGGTCGCCCGAGGATTCGAGCACGTGGCTGGCGAAGGAGTGCCGCAGCAGGTGCGGGTGCACGCGTTTGAACAGCCCCTGGCGCTGCGCCAGCTGGCGCATGCGGATCTGGATCGCGCGCGGGCTGATCGGTCCGCCGCCGCGGCCGGGGAACACCGGTGCATCGGTCGTGCCGCCGCTGTCCTGGCGCCATTGCCGCAGCGCCTCGCGCGCGAACGAGCCCACCGGCACGATGCGCTCCTTGCCGCCCTTGCCGCGCACGCTGACCAGGCCATCGTCCAGGTGCAGGTCGGCCCAGCGCAGCATGCACAGCTCGCTCAGGCGCAGGCCCGAGGAATAGAACAGTTCCAGCATCGCGCGGTCGCGCAGGCCCAGCGGTACGTCGGTCGGCACCTCGACCAGCACCTTGGCCTCGTCCGGATCGAGCACCTGCGGCAGCTTGCGCGGCGCCTTGGGCGCGCGCACGGCGGCGGCCGGATTGGCGGCGATGCGCCCGTGCCGCAGCAGCCACTGGTAGAAGCTGCGCACCGCCGACAGCCGTCGCTGCAGGCTCTTGGGCGACAGTCCGCGGCGATGCTCGGCGGCGATGAAGGCGCGCACGTCGCCTTCCTGCAGGCGCTCGATCGACGCATGCGCCTGGCTCCAGGCCAGCAGCGCGTCCAGGTCGCGGCGGTAGCCGTCAAGCGTGTGCGGCGATACCCGCCGCTCCACCTGCAGGTAGGCGAGGAACTGCTCGATCATCGCCCGCTCCCAGGCGCGCGCCGGCGGCGCGGCAGGCCGCGTCGGGCAGCGCGCGCGGGCCGCGGCTCAGGCATCGAAGCGGCGCAGCGCCACGTCGAAGGCCTCGCCCATCATGCGCAGGAACAGCGTGCCCATGCCGGGATAGAAGCGGTTGGGATCGGCGCTGCCCACCGCGACCAGGCCGGTGCCCTCCAGCGCCAGCAGCGCGCTGGACTGGACCTCGTCGACCCGCGCCCCGTACAGCAGCGCCTGCTTGTCCGGGTGCAGCCGGCCGCACAGCGGCTCGCCGCCCTTGAGCGCATCGGCGAATGGGGCCAGCACCGCGGCATCGCGGTCGATCACCTGCAGCCAGGGCTGTTCGTCCAGCCCCGGCACCGGCTTGAACAGCACCACGCGCACCAGGTCACCGGCGAAATCCTCCTGCAGCGTCGCGGCCATCGCGCTGACCACGCCGGCGCGGTCGGGCTGCCGCATCAGCGCCAGGGTGAGCTGGTGGGTGCGCACGGCCAGGCGTTCGTTCTCCTGCGAGATCGCGTACAGGTCGTGCAGCCTGCGGGTGAGCTCGCGGTTCTTGTCGCGCAGCACTTCCAGCTGGTAGCTGGCCAGCGAGGCGGCCGGACCGTCCTCGCGCGGCACCACCAGGCTCATCGCCAGGTCCGGGAAGTGCTGCAGGAACTTCGGGTGGCGGCGCAGCCATGCCGCCACTTCGTGTGCGCCGAGCTTGTCGGTCGTGCTCATCCGGTCCATTCCCCTTCGAAAACAAATGCAGTCGGCCCCGACATCGCCACCGGTGCCGCGTCGTCCGGCCAGGCGATGCGCAGCTCGCCGCCCGGCAGTGCCACCGCAACGTCGCGGTCGACGCGCCCGGCACGCACCAGGACCGCCACCGCGGCGCAGGCGCCGCTGCCGCAGGCCAGAGTCTCGCCGACGCCGCGCTCGAACACGCGCAGGCGGATGCGCCCACGATCGAGCACCTGGGCGAAGCCCACGTTGACCGACTGCGGAAACAGGCCCGAGGCCTGCAGCGCCGGGCCGATGCGCGCCACGTCCGCTGCGTCCACGTCCTCGACTTCGACCAGCGCGTGCGGGTTGCCCATCGATGCCGCACCCAAGCGCAGCGGGCCGTGTCCGGGCAGCTCCACCTCGTACCAGGGCTGCGCCTGCTCGATGCCCGCCATCGGCACCTGCGCCGGCGCGAAGCGCGGCACGCCCATGGCGACGCGGTAGCGTCCCTCGCCCAGCGCCTCGACCGCGTGGCGGCCGGCGGGGCTGTCGAGTTCGAAGCGGGGACCGCGGGCGGCCCCCGCGCGCACCAGCCAGGCGGCCACGCAGCGCGCGCCGTTTCCGCACTGCGCCGAGGCCGAGCCGTCGGCGTTCCAGATGCGATAGGCGGCCAGCGCGCCGGGGCTGGCCGGCGCCTCGATGGTCAGGATCTGGTCGCAGCCCACGCCGACATGGCGGTCGGCCAGATGCCGGCACAGATCGGGATCGGGCGGCGGCGCGCCGTCTCGCAGGTCGAGCACGACGAAGTCGTTGCCCGCACCATGCATCTTGCTGAAGCGCAGTCGCGGCGCGGGCCCGGTCCCGGAAGTCGCCTGCGGGGCGTACGCGGCCACCGGATCAGCCGTTGCCGGGATCCGCCGGCGGCGGGACCTCGACCGGATCGCCGTCGTGGAGCGGGTCCTCGGTGGTCTGTTCGATGACCTCTTCCACCGCCTCGGCGCGCTCGTCGTCGTCGGTCTCCACGTCCTCGATCACGTCGACGTCCTCGACGTCCTCGACCTCGTCGATCTCCTCGACCTCGTCCGCCGGCGTGGGCAGCACCAGCGGCCCCTTGTTGCCGCAGGCGGCCAGCAGCAGGGCCAGGGACAGGACGAGCGGCAAGCGGGAAAGCGGGAATCTGCGCATGGCCGCAGTGTAGCCCGCACCGCCGGGCAGGACGAGTGGTTGCCGGGCGCGACTCAGCCGCCGGGGCCGGGCTGCACGGGCGGTACGGGCGGCTCCGGCCGTCGCCACAGCCAGGTCGCCACGCTGGCCATGCAGGCCACCGGCAGCGCCAGCAGCCACCAGCGCGGCTGGCTGCTGGCCAGGGTCAGCCCGAGCAGCAGCAGCGAGGAGGCCAGCATCGTCCCGGTGGCCATCCACTTGGCGCGGCGCGACACCGTGCGTCCGGCCTGCCAGTCGCGGATCATCGGACCGAAGCGCCGGTCGGCGAGCAGCCGCCGGTGCAGGCGTTCGGAACCGCGCGCCGCGGCGAAGGCCGACAGCAGCACGAAGGGCACCGTCGGCAGGCCGGGCAGCACCATGCCCACCAGGCCGACCCCCAGGCTCGTATAGGCCAGCACCCACCAGGCCCAGCGGAAGCGGCGCGGTCGCATGCGCCGATCATATCCATCCGGCGCGCGGCCGGCGCGAAGCGGGCCGGCGCCGCAGCCTGGGCCGGGCGTCAGCCGCCCGGCCGGCCTTCCACGCCCAGCTGGTCGAGCATGAACGCGTACATCTCGGCCATCTCGCGGAAGCGGCGGAAACGGCCGGACTTGCCGCCGTGCCCGGCTTCCATGTTGGTGCGGAACACGACCGGGCCCTTGCCGGTATCCAGGTCGCGCAGGCGCGCCACGTACTTGGCCGGCTCCCAGTACTGCACCTGCGAATCCCACAGGCCGGTGCCGACGAACATCGAGGGATAGGCCTGCGCGCGCAGGTTGTCGTAGGGCGAGTACTGGAGGATGTAGTCGTAGTAGCGCTTCTCCTCCGGATTCCCCCACTCGTCGTACTCGTTGGTGGTCAGCGGGATGGTCGGATCGAGCATGGTGGTGACCACGTCGACGAAGGGCACCTGCGACAGGATCACGCGGTAGCGGTCGGGCGCCATGTTGGAGATCGCGCCCATCAGCAGGCCGCCCGCGCTGCCGCCGGAGGCGGCGACGCGGTCCTTCGCCGCATAGCCCTCGGCCACCAGGTAGTCGGTGACGTCGATGAAGTCGGTGAAGGTGTTGACCTTGTTGAGCAGCTTGCCGTCCTCGTACCAGCGGCGCCCCAGCTCCTGGCCGCCGCGGATGTGCGCCAGCGCGTAGACCATGCCGCGGTCGAGCAGGCTCACCGTGGTGACGCTGAAGGCCGGGTCCATCGACAGGCCGTAGCTGCCGTAGGCGTACTGCAGCATCGCCGCCTTGCCGTTCTTCTCGAAACCCTTGCGGTAGACCAGCGACACCGGGATCTTCTGGCCGTCGCGCGCGGTCGCCCAGACCCGCTCGGTGACGTACTGCGACGGGTCGTAGCCGATCACAGGCTGCTGCTTGAGCAGCACGCGCTCGCCGCTGGCGGTATCGAGCTCGTAGGTCGTGGCCGGCGTGGTCAGCGAGGTGTAGGTGTAGCGCAGCCTGGTGGTATCGGGCTCGGTGTTGGCCGACAGCCCCATCGAGTACGCCGGCTCGTCGGCCTGCACGTACTCGGCGCTGCCGTCGCCACGCAGGATGCGCACCCGCTCCAGCGCGTCGGAACGTTCGCCCAGCGCGATGAAGCCGTTGAACAGTTCGAAGTTCTCCAGGAACACGTCCGGATCGTGCGCGACCAGGTCGCGCCAGTCGCTGCGCGAGGTCGAGCCGCTGGGCGCCTCGACCAGCTTGAAGTTCTTGGCGCCGTCGGCGTTGGTCAGGATCACCCAGCGGCCGCCGAGATGGTCGGCGCTGTACTCAAGCTCGCGCTCGCGGCCGGCCAGCACGGTGAACTCGCGCGGATCGGCGGCCGGCGCATAGCGCACTTCGTCCGAGACCGTGCTGCTCACGCCGATCACGATGTAGCGGTCGTCGCGCGTGCGGTCCACGCCCATGTAGAAGCTGTCGTCGTGCTCTTCGTACACCACCGCGTCGTCGGCCGGGTCGGTGCCGATCACGTGGCGCTTCACCCGCTTGGTCAGCAGCGTGTCCGGATCGTTCTCCACATAGAAGACCGTGCGGTTGTCGTCGGCGAACACCAGGTCGCCCGAGGTGCCGGTGATCTGCTCGGGATAGTCCTCGCCGGTCGCCAGGTTGCGGAAGCGGAAGGTGTACTGGCGACGGCCGTTGGTGTCGTCGGCCCAGGCCATGATCGTGTTGTCCGGGCTGATCTCGTAGGCGCCGATCGCGTAGTAGTCCTTGCCCTCGGCCAGCGCATTGACGTCGAGCAGCACCTGCTCGCCGCTGAAGTCGCCGCGTTCGTTGGCCCGCTGGATCGAGATCGCGTCCACGCCCGGCCCGTCCTCGCGCCGCGCATGGATCGGGTAGTCCTTGCCCGCCTCGTAGCGGGCGTAGTACCACCAGCCGCGCTCACGCGCCGGGATCGAACTGTCGTCCTGCTTGATGCGGCCGACGATCTCCTCGTACAGCCGGTCCTCGACCGGCTTGAGCGGCGCCATCACCTGGTCGGCGTAGGCGTTCTCGGCCTGCAGGTAGGCGAGCACGTCGGCGTTCTCGCGCTTGTCGTCGCGCAGCCAGTAGTACTCGTCGCCGCGCTCGGCGCCGTGCGGCGCCTTGACCGTGTGCGCGCGCTTGGGCGCATCGGGCGGGACGGCATTGGCGGCGAGGGGCGAGGTGGTGGAAAGCGTCATCAGGATCGTGGTCGCAAGCAGCAATGCGGTTCGCATCTGGAACTCCGGCATGGGGATGGCGCTGCCCCGGCGCAAGGCCGGGGCAGGACCCGCGTCATCTGGGGGCGAGCTGCTGCCAGAGGAACGTCAGGTAGAGCGCGTCCATGTGCGCGGCCTGGCGGTTGTCCGCCGCGCCGCCGTGCCCGCCTTCGATGTTCTCGTAGTAGCGCACGTCCTTCCCGGCCTCCTGCATCTTCGCGAACATCTTGCGGGCATGGCCCGGGTGCACGCGATCGTCGCGCGTCGAGGTCAGCAGGATGGTCGCCGGGTACTCACGAGCCGGATCGAACAGGTGGTAGGGCGAGAACTTCTGGATGAACGCCCACTCCTCGGGCTTGTCCGGATCGCCGTACTCGGCCATCCACGAGGCGCCGGCCAGCAGCTTGTTGTAGCGCTGCATGTCCAGCAGCGGCACCTGGATCACCACCGCGCCGAACAGCTCCGGATACTGGGTGAGCATGTTGCCGGTGAGCAGGCCGCCATTGCTGCCGCCGCGCACGCCAAGGTGGCGGGGCGAGGTGATCTTGCGGTCGATCATGTCCTGCGCGACCGCGGCGAAGTCCTCGTAGGCCTTGTGCCGGTTGGCCTTGAGCGCGGCCTGGTGCCAGCGGGGGCCGTACTCGCCGCCGCCGCGGATGTTGGCCACCGCGTACACGCCGCCCTTTTCCAGCCAGCCCTTGCCCACGCCGCCCGAATAGCCCGGGGTCAGCGAGATCTCGAAGCCTCCGTAGCCGTAGAGCAGCGTCGGGTTGCTGCCGTCGAGCTTCATGTCCTTGGGCCGCACCAGGAAGTAGGGCACGCGGGTGCCGTCCTTCGAGGTGGCGAAGTGCTGCTCGACCACGTGCATGGACGCGTCGAAGAACGTCGGCATGGTCTTGAGCACTTCCGGCTTGGCCGCGTCCTCCCCCGCGTCGGCCAGCATCAGCGTGGTCGGGGTGAGGTAGTCGGTGACCGTCAGCCACAGCGCGTCGGACTCGTCGCTGTCCACCGCGCTGGCCGAGATCGTGCCCAGCGCAGGCATGTCGCCCAGCGGACGGCGCGCCCAGCCGGCGTCACCGGGGGTGAGCACGCTCAGGCGGTTCTTGACGTCTTCCAGGACATTGATGACCAGGTGGTTGCGCGTCCACGAGGTGCCGGCGAGCGAACTGGTCCCGGTCGGCTCGAACAGCACGGTGAACTCGCGCTTGCCGGCCATGAAGTCGTCGAAGTTGGCCGCCAGCAGCGAGCCGGCCGGATACGTCCTGCCGCCCACGTCCCACGGCTCGCGCAGCTCCAGCGTCAGCCACTGCTTGTGCACGCCCTTGTTGGCGGAGTTGGGAGCATCGATCTTGGCCAGGCTGCCATCGGACTGGCGCAGGTAGAGCTCGTCGTTGTAGAAGGCCAGCGTGCGGCTGACGAAATCGCGCTCGAAGCCGGGCGTGTCGTCGTGCAGCGCGGCGATGTACATGTCGTCGGGCTTGCCCTCGTACACCACCTTCGCCGACGACAGCGGCGTGCCGCGCTTCCACTCCTTCACCACCCGCGGATAACCCGAACCGGTCAGCGAGCCGGGGCCGAAATCGGTGTAGACGTAGACGGTGTCGCGGTCGATCCAGCCCAGCGCGCCCTTCGCTTCCTCGCGGAAGAAGCCGTCCTGCACCCAGGTCTTGCTGGCCAGATCGAACTCGCGGGTCACGTCCGCGTCGGCGCCGCCGCGCGAGAGCGCGACCAGGCAGCGCTGGTAGTCCGGGCGCAGGCAGCTGGCGCCGTGCCACACCCAGTTTTCGCCCTCGGCCTTGTTCAGCGCATCGAGGTCGATCAGCACTTCCCACTGCGGCCTGGGCTTGCGGTACTCCTCGAGGGTCGTGCGCCGCCACACGCCGCGCGGATTCTGCTTGTCGCGCCAGAAGTTGTAGTACCACTGCCCCTGCTTGTAGACGCCGGGGATCTTCTCGTCCGAGTCGTAGATCGCGAGCAGGTCGGCTTCGAGCTGCTTGAACTGCGGCGTGGACGCCAGTTCTGCCTCGGCCTTCGCGTTCTGGGCCTTCACCCACTCGAGCGCCTTGGCATCCTCGACGCCTTCGAGCCACTGGTACGGATCGGACACGTTCGCCTCCTCGCGCGCCGATACCGCGCCGGCCGCGAGGCCCAGCGCGAGTGCAACCGCCGCGGACATTGGAATCAATCGGGCCATGCTGGCCTCCATCTTCGGGATCGCCGCACGCTATCACAGCCCGCAGGCCCGCCTGCAGTGCCGAAAGTCCGCGCGTTATCCCGCCTTTCCGGCCGCGAATCGCCCCGGCAGGAGGCATAAAAAAACCCCCAGCCTTTCGGGCTGGGGGTTTTGGGGTAAAGACCCTGGCGATGACCTACTCTCGCATGCGGATGCACACTACCATCGG
>Ga0233369_1000172_pt1 | contig 32958 bp, 32 predicted proteins | sample ElkDunMinimDraft_26_FD_191537 | JGI IMG/M metagenome (GOLD analysis project Ga0233369, IMG submission 191537) | Fecal eukaryotic communites from dung pellets of Tule Elk in California, USA - Elk Dung D16 | ecosystem: Host-associated > Mammals > Digestive system > Large intestine > Fecal | place... | reverse complement strand
GGCGTAGCCGGGGGGCCGCAACGCGGCGCGGAACGCCCGGCCGCGGGCGACGGCGGCGGGTGGCAGGTCGGCGAGGGCGGCGAGCTGGTCGGCGCGCGACGCCGGCGGTCGGCGCCACGGAATCAGCAGGAACAGCACCAGCAGCGACACCACTGCGATGGCGAGCAGGGCGATCACCGCCCAGCCTCGCGGGGTCATCGCGCCACCGTGCCGATTCCGGCCATCGCGCCGCTCCTCCCCGCACCGATCAAGGGCTCATCCTATTGCCCGCAGCCGGGCCGGGACAGCACGGGCGCAGCCGGCTCCCGGCCGGAGTCAGGAGCGCGCCAGCCGCCGCAGCAGCGCGTCTGCCCCCATCGGGTACGCGCCGTGCCGCCGCACGCTGTCGGCGACCTCCCGGTCGGAGGAGACCACCACCAGCGGCCGGCCGCCGGGTTCGGCGCGGACCAGCCGCCGGATCACCTCGTCGGCGATCTCGCCCTTGCGGGAGAAGAGCACCCGTACGCCGCGCGGGGTCGGCGGCAGGCCGTGCACGCGCTCCGCGCCGTCGAAGACGACCGTCACCTCGTCACCGGTCTGTGCGGCGATCCCGCCGAGACCGGTGATCAGCCGCTTGCGCTGCTGCTCCAGCGACATCTCGCCGAAGCCGCGTTTGGTGACGTTGTAGCCGTCGACGATGAGGTGCACCCGGGGCAGGGCCAGCAGCTCGTCGAGGCGGAACGGGTCGTCGGTGTCCCGGGCGCGGGCAGCGGCCACCGCGGTCGGCTGTGCGGCGTCCGCCCCGGCGACGAAGTCGGCCGGGCGCACATCGGTGGGTTCCAGCGCCAGCTCCCGGCGCAGCCCCACCGCCGCCTGGCTGATCGTCTCCAGCAGCAGCCAGAGCCGGGCGTCGTCCACCGAGCGCGCTTCCTTGGCGCTCTGCCGGGCGGCGCCCATCGCGTCCTCCGCCTCGGCCAGCCGGGCCCGCAGCCGGCGCAGCTCCGCGTCGTGGTCGGCCGCGGCCCGGGTCGCCCGTCCCCGTTCGGTGGCGAGCAGCTCGCTGCTGCGCTGCTGCCCGGCGGTTGCCTCCCGGACGGACTGCTTCAGGCGGCGGACCTCCTCGCGGAGCTTGCCGTTCTCGTCACGGACGCGACTCATCTCGTCGCGCAGTTTCTCCACCTCGGCCCGCGCCAGCGACCGGTCGTGCTCGGCCCGGGCGGCCCGCTGCTCCGACTCCCGGACCAGCTCGGCGATCATGGCGCTGTCGGCTTCCGCCCGCACCGCCGCGCCGCTGGCCTCGACCAGCCCTCGCCAGCCTGCCGGGCGGGCGAGGTAGGCCAGGGCGGCGACCTCCACGGGATCGGCGGCGGCCGGTGCGGTCCCGGTCGTCACCGCGGCGCCGAGTTCGGCGGCGTCGGCCGTCACCCGGCCGCTGATGCGCTGGCGGAAGAGCGGGTCACTGGCGAGCTGGCTGGCGATCGCCGGGCCGCCGAGGCGGGCCCGCCGGTTCGGCGCGAACTTCGCCACCCGGCGCAGCGGCGACGGGAGCTGGTCGTGCGGCAGGGTGGAGATCGCCGCAGCGGTCAGCGTGATGATCCGCTGACGGACCGGCTCCGGCAGCACCGGCTCCGAATCGTCGGAGCCGGGATCCGCCTCGACATCCGGCTCCGACTTGTCGGAGCCGGCATCGGCCTCGACATCAGGCTCCGGCGGCGCCGGCGCCTGCCGGACATCCTCCGCCGGCGCCCCGGCACTCGCCTTCTCGTACGGCTGATCGTCGGATGGCTCGGTGTGGGGCATGTGGCAAGTCTCCCACCGGGCCCGGGCAGCTCGCCGGGCGAGTGAGGCGATCTCTCATGCTAGGCCGGTGCCGACGGATGTGACCGCAGATGCCGCTGTGTCGGAGGGGGTCGCTAACGTCCGCCGCGTGTCAGTGACCGACCGCCCCGCTCCCCCCGCGCCGCGCGCCGAAACCGCCGGCGCCCCCGGCTTCGTGCAGGATGCGCTGCTCGGCGCGGACGGCTCGGTCGACGGCGGCGACCCCCACGAACTCCCCCTGCACCGGACCACCTTCGTGGTGGTGGACCTGGAGACCACCGGCGGCTCCCCCGATGGCGGCGGGATCACCGAGATCGGCGCGGTGAAGGTCCGCGGCGGCGTGGAGCTCGGCTCGCTGGGCACCCTGGTCAACCCCGGGCAGCCGATCCCGCCCTTCATCACCGTGCTGACCGGCATCACCCAGGCGATGATCGCCCCGGCGCCGCCGATCGAGACGGTGCTGCCGACCTTCCTGGAGTTCCTCTCCGACGCGGTGCTGGTGGCCCACAACGCGCCGTACGACGTGGGTTTCCTCAAGGCGGCGTGCGCGAAGCACGGTTACCGCTGGCCCAACCCCCGGGTGCTCGACACGGTGGCGCTGGCCCGACGGGTGCTGACCCGGGACGAGGTCCCCAACCGCAAGCTGGGCACGCTGGCGGCGTACTTCCGCACCACGACCCAGCCCAACCACCGGGCGCTGGACGACGCCCGGGCCACCGTCGAGGTGCTGCACGCGCTGATCGGGCGCCTCGGCGGCCACGACGTGCACACCCTCGGCGGCGCCATCGAGTTCGCCCGGGCGGTGACCCCGACGCAGCGGCGCAAGCGGCACCTCGCCGACGGGCTGCCGAAGGGGCCCGGGGTGTACATCTTCCGCGCCGCCGACGACCGGCCGCTCTACGTGGGGACCTCCACCGACATCGCCACCCGGGTACGCAGCTACTTCACCGCCTCGGAGAAGCGCGCCCGGATGTCGGAGATGCTCGCCGCCGCCGAGCGGGTCGACGCGGTGGAGTGCGCCCACGGCCTGGAGGCCGAGGTACGCGAGCTGCGGCTGATCGCCGGGCACGCCCCGCCGTACAACCGGCGCAGCAAGTACCCGGAGCGCGCGCTCTGGCTGAAGCTGACCGCCGAGCCCTATCCCCGGTTGTCGATCGTGCGGGCGATCGGTCCGGACGACGTCGCCTATCTGGGGCCGTTCGGCTCCCGCCGCAGCGCCGAACTCGCCGCGGCCGGCTTCCACGAGGCGGTGCCGCTGCGCCAGTGCACGCACCGGCTCTCGGTGCGCACCACCATCGCGGCCTGTGCCCTGGCGGAGCTCGGGCGCTGCCCGGCGCCGTGTGAGCACCGCGTCGACGTCGAGGCGTACGACCGGCAGGCCGCCGCGCCGTTCCGGGCCGCCACGGTAGGCAACCCGCAGATGGTGGTCGAGGCGCTGCTGGCCCGGATCGAGACCCTCTCGGCGGGTCTGCGCTACGAGGAGGCGGCGGTGACCCGCAGCCGGCTGGCGGCGCTGCTGCGGGCGACGATCCGGATGCAGCGGCTGACCGCGTTGAGCCGGGTCGCCGAGATCGCCGCCGCCCGCCCGGCCCGCGACGGCGGCTGGGAGCTGGCGCTGGTGCGGCACGGCCGCCTCGCCGGCGCCGGCGTCTCCCCGCCGGGGCGGCATCCGCGGGCGACGCTGGAGGTGATCCGCGCCACCGCCGAGACGGTGCTCTCGGGCGGGCACGGGCCGGTTCCGCACGCGACGGCCGAGGAATCCGAGCGGATCCTGTCCTGGCTGGAGCGCCCGGAGACCCGGCTGGTGCAGATCTCCGAGGGGTGGGCTTCGCCGGCCGACGGCGCGGAAAGGTACCGTGACCTGCTGACCAAGGCCGATTCTGCCGGGTCGGCGGGGCGCGATGAGGCGGGACGGGGTTGAGCTGCGGTGCGGATGACCGGTGGACGCGACGCCGAAAGGTGCGCGAATATGGGCCGAAAGTCCTATGAGTAAGTGTCTGATCGGACTACCGGACCTCACTTAGGCTGTTAGAGAAGTGCAGTCCTGCCCGGTTCGTGGGCCTGCTTCCGGTTATCGCCACATTGGCGCAAGGCGCGGAAGTCGGGTGAGGAGGTGTCCCGAGTGAACCTCGAAGCCAGTCACGGCGTGACACTCGGCCATGCCCTGCCCCGCCCCGGTGATCTGCCCCTGACCCGGCGCCTGCGCGCCCTGCTCACCTGGTCCGGCACCGAGTCCGACCCGGTCGCCCAACTGGTACGCACGCACCGCGCGATCCACCCCGGCGCCGACGCCGCCGCGCTGCAGCGGGCGTACACCATCGCCGAGAACATGCACCGCGGGCAGTTCCGCAAGAGCGGCGAGCCGTACATCACCCACCCGCTGGCGGTCGCGCAGATCTGCGCCGAGCTGGGGATGGACTCGGTGACGCTGATGGCGGCCCTGCTGCACGACACTGTCGAGGACACCCGCTACACGCTGCAGGGCCTCGACGACGACTTCGGCCCGGAGGTCACCCACCTCGTCGACGGCGTGACGAAGTTCGACAAGCAGTTCTACGGCAAGGACGCCGAGGCCGAGACGATCCGGAAGATGATCGTGGCGGCCGGCAAGGACGTCCGGGTGCTCATCATCAAACTCGCCGACCGCCTCCACAACATGCGCACCCTCGGGGTGCGCTCCCCCGCCTCCCGCCGCCGTATCGCCGGCGCCACCCAGGAGGTGCTCGTACCGCTCTGCGACCGGCTCGGCATCCAGGTGCTCAAACGCGCCCTCGACGACGTCGTCCTGGAGCACCTCGAGCCGGAGGCCTACGAGCGCATCGACCGCTACGTCCGCGAGCGCGCCGGCTGGGACGAGTACGTCGACGAGGTACGCCGCCTGGCCGACCGGGCGCTGCGCCGCGACCGGCTGGACGCCACCGTCCAGTCCCGCCCCCGGCACTACTACTCGATCTGGAAGGACACCGTCGCCGACGGCGCGAGCGTGCCGGTCGACCTGCCCCGGCTGCTGGTCATCGTCGACGGGCCGGAGACCGACTGTTACGCCGCCCTGGGCACCGTGCACGCCCTGTGGCGTCCGGTGCCCGGCCGGTTCAAGGACTTCATCGCCTCCCCGAAGAACAACCTCTACCGCTCGCTGCACACCACCGTCACCGGTCCGCACGGGCGCACCGTCGAGGTGCTGATCCGCACCGCCACGATGCACCGGTGGGCCGAGTTCGGCGTCGCCGCCGACTTCCGTTTCCCCGCCGGCAAGGGCCACTCCACCATCCGTGCCGAGCAGCTCGACTGGCTGCGCCGGGTGCTCGACTGGCAGCAGGAGGCGGTCGACCCCGGGCAGTTCCTCCACTCGCTGCGCTGCGACCTGGCCGAGGCGCAGGTGCAGGTGTTCGTCGACGGCCGGCCGGTGGTGCTGCCGGCGGGAGCGACCCCGGTGGACGTCGCCTACGAGCTGGGCCCGGCCTACGGCGACCGCTGCGTCGCCGCGAAGGTCAACGGCCGGCTGGTGCCGCTCTCCTCCCCGCTCGACGAGGGCGACGTGGTGGAGATCTTCACCGGCGCCGACCGGGCTGGCGGCGCCGACCCCGCCGCCGCGACGACCGGCCCCCGGCGCGAGTGGCTGGACTTCGTCAAGTCGCCGCAGGCCCGGATGCAGATCAACCGCTGGTTCACCGAGCACAGCGAGCCCGGCATCTCCATCAGTGACAAGGTACGGCTGGGGCGGGCCACGATCGGCCTGACGCTGCGCAAGTACGGCCGCGGCCTGGCCCACGACCATCCCCTGCTGCGGCTGTCGCAGGAGCTCGGCTACCCGGACCTGGACACCATGCTGGTGGCGGTGGTCGACCGGCAGATCGAACCGGACGACGTGGTGCGCCGGCTCATCGAGTTGGTGGACAACGGTCCGTAGGCCGATACCGGCCCTCGATGGCCAGGGACCGTATCGACCCCTTAGCCTGTTTCAGTGATCAATCGCCGTGTTCGTGCCCTCGGCTACCGCACCTTCTACCGGTTGCCGGTGCCGCTACGGCGGCGCCTGGTCCGCCTCGCTGTGCCGAAGTACACCGTCGGCGCCGTCACCCTGGTCACCGATTCCGAGGCCCCCGCGCCCGGTCGCCTGCTCCTGCTCCGTCAGCCGCCCGGTTACAGCTGGACGCTGCCGGCGGGGCTGCTGCGCCGGGCCGAGGACCCGATCGTCGGCGCGGCGCGTGAGCTGGCCGAGGAGTCCGGCGTACGGCTCGACCCGCAGCAGCTGAGCCCGGCCGTGCCGAACGCCGTGGTGCACCGGGCCGGCTGGGTCGACGTCGTCTTCACCGCGCAGGTGCCGGCCTCGACCACGGAGCTGATCGTCGACGGCGCCGAGGTCTTCGAGGCGGCCTGGCACCCTCTCGACGACCTTCCCCGGTTGAGCCGGGCCACGGCGAACCTGCTCGGCTACTACGGCATCGGCCCCGGCGCCGACGGCGCCACCCCGGCCCCGTGACCGCCGGGGCGCCGGACGGGGTCTGCGCGGTGATCCTCGCCGCGGGCGAGGGCACCCGGCTGCGCCCACTGACCGGCCAGGTCCCGAAGGCGCTCTGCCCGGTCGGCAACGTTCCGCTGCTGGACCGGGCGCTGCAACGGCTGGCCGGGCTGGGGCTGGCCGGCCCCGGCCGGGTCGCCGTCAACGCCTGCTACCTCGGCGATCAGGTGGCCGCGCACGTCGGCGCCCGCGCCACGGTCTCGGTCGAGTCGACGCTGCTCGGTACGGCCGGCGCTCTGGGCCTGCTGCGGGACTGGATCGCCGGCCGCGGCGTGCTGGTTGGCAACGCCGACGCCTACCTCGCCGACAGGTTGGCGCCCGGGCCGGACATCGCCGCGTTGCTGGAGGGCTGGGACGGGCGCACCGTGCGCCTGCTGGGGCAGCCGGCACCGGATCCGCGGGAGCCCGGCACCTTCAGCGGACACCGTTTCACCGGCTTCTCGCTGCTGCCCTGGCAGCGGGTCCGCCAGTTGCCGACCGAGCCCGCCGACCTGGTACGCACGGTCTGGCGTCCCGCGGAGGCGGCCGGCGAGTGTGAGGTGGTGCCCTATCCCGGCACCTTCTTCGACACCGGCACGCCGGCCGACTACCTGTCGGCGAACCTGCACGCCGCCGGCGGGACGAACCTGATCGCCGAGGATGCCGTGGTGACCGGCCGGGCGCAACGGTCGGTTATCGGCGCGGGGGCGATCGTGCGGGGCACGGTCATCGACTCGGTCGTCTGGCCGGGCGCCCGGGTGGAGGCCGCCGAGCGGCTGAGCGGGACGATCCGGGCCGGCGAGACGCTGACGGTGGTGGCTGCGCACCGCCGTGACTGAGCCGGGGCCTAGCATTGGCGGCGACGACGTCGACGCAAAGGAGCTCGCCAGTGATCACCGCGATCGTGCTGATCGACTGTGCCACCGACTCGATCCCCGAGGTCGCCGAGGCGCTGGCCGACCTGCCCGGGGTCAGCGAGGTCTACTCCGTCGCCGGGCACCGCGACCTGATCGCGATGGTGCGGGTGCGGGAGTTCGAGCAGATCGCTCAGGTGATCGCCGGCGGCATCTCGAAGGTTCCCGGCGTCATCGACACCGAGTCGCACATCGCCTTCCGGGCGTACTCCCAGCACGACCTGGAGCAGGCGTTCTCGATCGGGCTCCCCGGCGCCGAGTGAACGCCGGCGGCCGTGGGCGAACAGCGGTGACCTCGGCTCCACCGACACGATGACGCCGCCCCGCAGCTGGTGCGGGGCGGCGTCGCCGTTCGGTGCGGCCTTGTGTCAGCCGCCCGGGGTGGTCGTCATCTCGTCGTCCGGCGTCGTGGTCGCCTCACCGCCCGGCGTGGTGGTCATTCCGCCACCGGGGGTGCTGCTCGTCCCGCCGCCCGGCGTGGCGCTGCTGCCGGCCTGCGGAACCGCGACACCCATGCTCTGGGCGAGGTTCACCAGGGCGTCGTAGTGCGCCTGCAGCGTCGGCAGGGCGTCCTGCGCCAGCTGCGTCACCTCCCGGTCGCTACCGAGCGAGATCTCGGTCTGCACCATCTGGATCGCCTGGACATGACCCTCCAGCTCAGCGGTCACCCACTGCCGGTCGAACTCCGCGCCGCTGACCTGGTTGAGCTGGTCGGCCATGGCCTGCTGGTCCGGCGTCGGCTGGTCCGGCAGCGTCACCTGGACCTTGGACGCGGTGCTGGTGACCTTTTCGTCCAGCTGCTTGTGGTCCATCGCCAGCTGCTTGCCCAGCTCCTTGACCTGCTGGTTCTCACCCTTGTTCGCCGCCATGTCGCCCATGACCACTTCCGCCAGGTCGACCTGGTGGATCGACTGCAGGAACTTCTGGTCCTGGGTGGTGGCCGGCGCGCTGGACTCGGTCCAGACCTGCCCGGCAGCGTGGCTCGCGGTGGCGGGCACCAGCCCGATCACGGCCAGGGCTACGACCAGCCCGATTCGTCTCACTCCCAACATTCTTTCCTCCCCCATGAAGTCGAACCGCGCGCTTACCCGGCTCGCCGGGGCTTAACGCGGGAATCCCGGCGATTCCCGTCGCCCGCGCCGGGGCTCGATCGCTGGGCGGGGGCGCGACCTGCCGGACGTGCACAGGGTGGGAGGAAAGCCTTCACGTGGTCCAGATCGCCCTCGACCACCGAAAACGCCCGTGGCGCCCACCACGAGGGTGGGCGCCACGGGCGCTGCGCGGGTGAAATCAGCGGTTGTCGCTGCTGATCTCCGAACGCTCGGGGCGCTCCTCGACCGGGGGGTGCCCCGGCGACACCGGCGCCTCGACCGGCTTCTCGATCGGGTAGAAGAATCCCTTGATGGCCGGGCCCAGCGCGCCGAGCCGGTTCATCTTCTTCGGCACAACCCAGCCGGTGTACTCCAGCTCACCGTGACCGCTGCTCAGCGGCTGGTGCACCTCCTCGAAACGGCCGTCCGGCAGGCGCCGGATGATGCCGGTCTCCACGCCGTGGGCCAGCACCTCCCGGTCGTGCTGCTGCAGACCCAGGCAGATCCGGTAGGTGAGGTAGTACGCCAGCGGCGGTGCGAGCAGGATGCCGATCCGGCCGGCCCAGGTCATCGCGTTGAGGCTGATGAAGAACTTCTCGGCGATGACGTCGTTCGCGCCGGTCAGGGTCAGCACCATGAAGAAGGTGACGGCCATGGCGCCGAGCGCGGTACGGACCGGGGTGTCCCGGGGACGCTGCAGCAGGTTGTGGCTGCGGTAGTCCTTGGTCTGGCGGGCCTCCAGCCACGGGTAGGCCAGCGAGAGACCGACCAGGATTCCCGGCAGCACCACGGTGGGCCAGAAGAGCGGCGGGATGACGTAGCCGTCCCCGATCGGGATGACGATCTCCCAGGCGGGCATCAACCGGGTCGAGCCGTCCAGGAACATCACGTACCAGTCCGGCTGGCTGGCCGCGGAGACGACCCATGCCTCGTACGGGCCGAAGAGCCAGACCGGGTTGATCTGCATCAGGCCGCCCATCAGCGCGATCACGCCGAAGACCAGCATGAAGAAGCCGCCCTGCTTGAGCGCGTAGCGCGGGAACATCCGCTCGCCGACCACGTTGTCGTTGGTCCGGCCGGGGCCGGGCCACTGGGTGTGCTTCTGCTTGAAGACCAGCCCGAGGTGGGCGCTGATCAGCGCGACGAGCAGACCCGGGACGAGCAGCACGTGGGCGATGAACATCCGGCTGATGATGATGTCGCCGGGGAACTCTCCACCGAAGATGGAGGAGGTCACCCAGGAACCGATCACCGGGATGGAGAGCATGATCGCCGAGGCGATCCGCAGACCGGTGCCGGAGAGGCCGTCGTCCGGCAGCGAGTAGCCGGTGAAGCCGGCCAGGAAGCCGACCCAGAAGAGCAGCGAGCCGATGACCCAGTTGACCTCACGGGGCTTGCGGAACGCGCCGGTGAAGAAGACCCGCAGCATGTGCACGACGATCGACGCCATGAACAGCAGCGCTGCCCAGTGGTGCATCTGCCGCATGATCAGTCCACCGCGGACGTCGAACGAGATCTCCAGAGTGGAGGCGTACGCGGCGGTCATGTGGGTGCCCCGCAACGGCGCGTAGCTGCCGTTGTAGATCACCTCGGTCAGGGCCGGCTCGAAGAAGAAGGTCAGGAAGACACCGGTCAGCAGCAGCACGATGAACGAGAAGAGCGCGATCTCGCCCAGCAGGAATGACCAGTGGTCGGGGAAGACCTTGTTGAGCAGCCGGCGCAGCGGGGTGGAGACCTGGAACCGATCGTCCACGGCGTTCGCGGCCTTTGCCGGAACCGCCCTTACGTCAACCTTTCGCCGCTTCACGGCCGCTCCCAGAAGTCAGGTCCGACGGCCTCGGTGTAGTCGGACTTCGCCACGAAGAAGCCCTCGGCGTCCAGCTCGATCGGCAGCTGCGGCAGCCGGCGACTGGCGGGACCGAAGACCGGCTTGGCGTTATCGGTGATCAGGAACTGCGACTGGTGGCACGGGCAGAGCAGCAGGTTGGTCTGCTGCTCGTAGAGGCTGGCCGGGCAGCCGGCGTGCGTGCAGATCTTCGAGTACGCGATGTAGTTGCCCCACATGTACCCGCGGTTGTGCTCGTTGCGCTCGTTGTTCGCCCGGGCCTTCTCCGCGTCCGACTCACGCAGGTGGATCAGCAGGGTGGGCGAATCGGCGTGCTTGTTGCTCACACCGTGGGGAATGCCGGGGAAGACGGTGATCTGGCCACCGGTGCTGATGTCATCGGGACGCACCGGAGTGCCGTCCTCGCGGACCAGCCGGACCGGCTTGCCGTCGACGGGCTGAAAACCGGTGGTCATCATCTGGTTGTTCTTGTGCGGGTTGTTGATGAGCCCACCCACCAGCGGCGCGGCGGCGACCGCGCCGACGGGGAGCAGACCGGCCAGCACGGAGGCACCCAGCAGAGGACGGCGCTTCACACCCAGTTCGTCGGCCATGTAGAGCATGGTGTTGCCGACGATCTTGCGCGACTCCGGAGTGGAGGTGTCGTGCCGCGCCTGGATCGAGATCTCCTTGGGCAGCAGCTTCTTGGCCCAGGTCAGGATGCCGAAGCCGATGCCGAGCAGCGCGACGCCCAGGGTGAGGCCGAGCAGCGGGGTGTAGAGCTTGTCCGGCCCGGCGGCGAGCTTGTACTCCCACGGCCACCAGATGTAGATCGCCAGGAAGGCGGTCGCCGCGGCACCGGTGAGCAGGAACAGGAACGAGACGAACCGGGTGACCCGGCGCTCGGCCTTGGTCCCGGCCACCGGGAACTGCGGCTCATAGTGGACGATTTCGATGTCGTCCAGGCGGGCGCCCTCCCGGACGATGTCGAACCGGGTCAGGCTCGGGTCGTCCAGGTCGATCGGGCTGCCGCCGGCCTTGTCGGCCGGGGTGTCCGCGTGCGTGCTCATGCCGTCACCTCGCTAGCGGCGGCGCCGAGACGAAGCACCGCGGCACCGGGTAGAAAAACCGTGTCGTTGCGGTGGCTCACGACTTCCCCGCAATCCAGAGGCAGGCGAAGACGAGCGCCACGATGCCGACCAGGAAGACAGCCACACCCTCGGTGGAGGGCCCGTAGCGGCCCAGGTTGAAGCCACCCGGGTCGTTGGGCTCCTTCAGCGCCTCGTTGATGTAGGCGATGATGTCGGCCTTCTGGTCCGGCGTCAGCTGGTTGTCACCGAAGACCGGCATGTTCTGCGGGCCGGTGAGCATCGCGGCGTAGATCTGCCGGTCGGTGGCGACCCGGATGTTCGGCGCGAACTTGCCGGAGGAGAGGGCACCGCCGCCACCACCGAAGGAGTGGCACTGCGAGCAGTTGACCCGGTAGAGCTGGCCGCCCTGGGCGATGTCGCCACCGGCGGCCAGGTCGTCACCGGCGGGCAGCTGCGGGCCGCCCCCCATTTCCTGGACGTACTGGCCGAGCTGGCGGATCTGGTCGCTGGTGAACAGCGCGGGCTTGCGCTCCGCCTGAGCCTCCTGACGGGCCATCGGCATGCGGCCGGTGCCCACCTGGAACTCGACGGCCGCGGAGCCGGCACCGATCAGGCTCGGGCCGCGGTCCTCGACACCCTGCAGGTTGCTGCCGTGGCAGCTGACGCAGCTGACGTCGAAGAGAGCCTTGCCCTCGGCGGCGGCCGCGGAGAGCTGGTTGGTTTCCTGGGCCTGCAGGCCGGGCGCGAACACGGTGTAGGCGCCGCCGGCGAGCATCAGCGCGGCGACCAGGCGTACCGCGGCACCCAGCCGGCGGCGGCCCCTGCTGCGCACCGCGGAGGGCCGGCGGCGTAACCGCGCGAACAGACCGCCGTGGCGGCCTCGCGATCCGGGCCCGCGCCCGGAGGACGCGACGTCACCGCGAGGCGCGTCGGGGGTGTCAGAAGTCATGGCCTGTTGTCCTTAAACGGTTTCTCGACCTTGGTTCAGGTAGGGAACGGCGGCGTTATCCGGATGCGCCTGGATCACTGAAGCCAGTAGATCATGAGGTAGAGCCCGATCCACACGACGTCAACGAAGTGCCAGTAGTACGAGACCACGATGGCCGAGGTCGCCTGGGCCGGCGTGAACCGCCCCATGGTCGTACGGATCATGTAGATGAGGAACGCGACCAGACCGCCGGCAACGTGGAGTCCGTGGAAGCCGGTGGTGAGGTAGAACATCGATCCGTAACCGTCGGAGTTGATCTTCACACCCTCGTGGACGAGCGTGCGGTACTCGTTCAACTGACCGATGAGGAAGATCAGGCCCATCACGAAGGTGATGGTGAACCAGCGCCGGAGAGCGTGTACGTCGCCCCGCTCCGCCGCGAACACACCGATCTGACAGGTGATCGAAGACGCCACCAGGATCAACGTGAACGTGGTCGCATACGGCACGTCGAGCAGGGGCGTGTGCTGCGCCCACTGCTCTGGCGCCGCAGCGCGGATGGAGAAGTACATCGCGAACAACGCCGCGAAGAACATGAGTTCGCTGGAGAGCCACACGATGGTCCCCACGCTGACCATGTTGGGTCGGGTCAGCGAGTGGATCCGGCTCTTGTCAATGGCAGGGGCCGCAGTCACGTCGTCATTATGGCGGCTGAGCGGCGCGGACGATCGGGGGGGTGGCAAACCGGCTGATTTTTGGGCCGCCGGTGGCCTCTCCCCAGCGCTGGCATAGCCTGAACGACGTGTTCCAGCTCGTCTCCGCCACCAACGTTAGCGCGGTTCACGTCGCGTCCGGCAACGTGAACCTCGCCGCCGACTCCCTGCCGCCGTTCAGCGTCTCGTCGTTCTTCACCGAGGCGAGTCTGGACAGCTGGCTGGCCGTCGCGCTGGTCCTGGCCGCAGGCCTCTATCTCTACGGCGTGCACCGGCTGCGGGTACGCGGCGACAGCTGGCCGGTGGTGCGCACCATCGCCTTCATCGGCCCCGGCCTCGGCGGCATCGCGGCGGTGACGGTCAGCGGACTGCACGCCTACGACACCGCCATGCTGTCGGTGCACATGATCCAGCACATGGTGCTGTCGATGGTGGCGCCGATCTTCCTGGCGCTCGGCGCGCCGGTGACGCTGGCGCTGCGCACCCTGCCCCAGCGGGCCCGCAAGGTCCTGCTGACGGTGGTGCACAGCCGCATCGTGCGCGTCTACAGCTATCCGCTGGTCGCCTTCGCCATCTTCGTGGTGAACCCGTTCGCGCTCTACTTCACCGGGCTCTACGAGATGAGCCTGCGCAGCGACCTCATTCACGAGGTGGTGCACGCGCACTTCATCGCCACCGGCTGTGTCTTCTTCTGGCCGCTCGTCGGGCACGACCCGCTGCCCAACCGCTGGCAGTACCCGGCCCGCGCGCTGCTGATGCTGCTCTCGGTTCCGTTCCACACGGTGCTGGGGCTGACCATCATGCAGAGTAAGACGCTCCTCGGCGGCGACTGGTACCCCGAGCTCAACCTGAGCTGGGCCGACCCGTGGGCCGACCAGGTGACCGCCGGGGGCATCCTCTGGGCCGGCGGCGAATTCGTCAGCGTGACGATGCTCGCCGTGCTCGTCGTCCAGTGGGTCAAACAGTCCGAGCGGGAAGCGCGCCGCGTCGACCGGGAACTGGACCGCCAGGAGGCCCGGCAGCGCGCCGCGGAGACCACGAGCTGACACCCGCGGCGGCCGTGCCACCACCTCAGGGGGCCGGAACCACCGCCGCGGCCAGCGGTACGATCAAGCAGAAGCTACGACGTGAGGGCCAGGGGACCGATGACCGAGCGTGTTTACACCGTCCTGCTCTACAGCAGCAAGCCCGAGGTGCGCGACCGCATGCGGCTCGCCGTCGGCACCCGGCCGGCTGCCGATCTGACCGTCGAGTTCACCGACGCCTCGAGCTATGAGGAGTGCCTGCGGCTCGTCGAGGAGTACGAGATCGACCTGATGCTCCTCGACGGCGAGGCCGCACCGGCCGGCGGCATCGGCATCGCCCGCCAGATCAAGGACGACCGCGAGGACGCCCCGCCGACCTGCGTGGTGATCGCCCGGGCCGCCGATCGCTGGCTCGCCGCCTCGGCCGAGGTCGACGCCACCCTGATGCACCCGCTCGACCCGGTGACGACCGGCACCCAGGTCGCCGCACTGCTCCGCCGCCACGCCGGCGTCTCCTGACCCGACGCCTATCCGGGCGCGACGGCCACCGTCGCGCCGGCACGGGCCGGCCCGGCCCACCCCCGCCGCAGGAGGAGACAGCGCAGATGGCGACACCGACCTGGCCCGCGCTGCTCGGCAGCCTGCTCCGCGGCGAAGGGCTCAGCGGCGACGCGACCGCCTGGGCGATGGGCGAGATCATGGCGGGAGCCGCCACCTCCGCGCAGATCGCCGGCTTCGCGATGGCGCTGCGCGCCAAGGGTGAGACCTCCGCCGAACTCGGCGGACTCGTCGACGCGATGCTCGACAACGCCGTACCGGTGGAACTGCCCGACGAACTGCGCGCGGTGACACTCGACATAGTCGGCACCGGTGGCGATCTTGCCCACACGGTGAACATCTCGACGATGAGCGCCCTGGTCGCGGCCGGCGCCGGGGTACGGATCGTCAAGCACGGCAACCGCGCGGCCTCCTCCTCCTGCGGCACCGCCGACGTCCTGGAGCACCTCGGCGTACCGCTGGATCTCGGTCCGGCGGGGGTGGCCCGGTGTGTCACCGAGGCGGGGATCGGGTTCTGTTTCGCCGCCCGCTTCCACCCGGGCATGCGGCACGCCGCCGTACCGCGTCGTGAGCTGGGTGTGCCGACCGCCTTCAACTTCCTCGGGCCGCTGACCAACCCGGCCCGTCCGCGCAGCGGAGCGGTGGGCTGCTTCGACGCCCGGATGGCGCCGGTGATGGCCGGGGTCTTCGCCGCCCGCGGTGACTCGGTGCTGGTGATGCGGGGCGAGGACGGTCTCGACGAGTTCAGCACCGCCGCCCCCACCCGCTTCTGGATCGCGCAGAACGGCACCGTACGCGAGACGGTGCTGGACGCCACCGAGCTGGGGATTCCCCGGGTCACGCTGGCCGACCTGCGCGGCGGGGACGTGGCCTACAACGCCGCCGTGGTGCACCGCCTGCTCGCCGGCGAGCCCGGTCCGGTGCGCGACGCGGTGCTGGTCAACGCCGCCGCGGCGCTGGCCACCCAGGGTCCGCTGGACGGAGATCTGGGCGCGGCCGTCGCGGCCGGCATGGCGCGGGCTGCGGAGTCCATCGACTCCGGCGCGGCCGCCCAGGTGCTGCGGCGCTGGGTCGAGGTCGCCAAGGAAGCCCAGGCTGCGGCCTGACCGGCATCCGGTCCACGGGGATCTGTCGGTGGCCCGTGCCAGACTGCATCACGACCGACGCGTCACCACGACATGAGGAGTGCCCCTGTGCGCGAGCGTGAACTTCCCTGCGACGGCTGCGGGACCGTGACGCGCTTCGAGGTGCCGCCCTGCCCGGACGGGCACGGCACCGACTGCCCGGAGCTCGTCTGCACCGACTGCGGTGGCGCCTACCTGCTCGCCACCACCATCCTGCGACCGGTACGGCTGCGCCGCGCGGCGTCGCGCTCCCACGCCGCCTGAGGTCCGGGCCGCCGCACCACCACCGGCCGTACCCACCCGCACGCACATACGGAAAGGGCCGGCGTCCCGATGGGACGCCGGCCCTTTCGCCGTTGCGCTCGGTTCAGTGCTCGGCGGTGCGCCGGGTACCGGAGTAGTACTCGAAAAGCAGACCACAGGCGGCGAAGATGACCGCGATACCACCGGCGAGCAGCAGCCAGAACTGCCAGTACGCCAGCCCGATGCCGACCAGCGCGGCGGCGAGCGCCAGGCCCAGCGGCCAGTAGCTACCCGGGCTGAAGAAGCCGATCTCGCCGGCGCCTTCGGCGATCTCCGCGTCCGGACGGTCCTCGGGGCGCGGGTCGATACGCGTCGAGACGAACCAGAAGAACCCGCCGCACATCGCGCAGAGCCCGGCCGACAGCAGCAGCGCCAGCGAACCGATCCACTCGATGCGGCCGGTCTCGCCCGTGGTCCAGGCCGCGTAAATGCCGGTCATCGCAAGGAGGAAGGCGGCGACGATGCCGAAGATTCGCCACTCGGTCTTCATGCGTCAGCCTCCCTGGTTGAAGTTGTTCGTGGTCCGACGGGTCTCGAACGGGAAGGTCGTGACCGCCAGCGGCTCCTCGCCGATCGAGGCGAGCGCCTGCTGGGTCGTCTGACCGTCCTGCTTGGCCGCGAGGAACTGGTCGTAGTCCTGGGGAGAGACCACCCGCAGCTCGAAGTTCATCATCGAGTGGTACGTACCGCAGAGCTCCGCGCAGCGGCCCACGTAGGCGCCCTCGGCGTCGAGGCTGGTCACCTCGAAGACGTTGCGGATCGAGCCGGGGAAGACGTCCCGCTTGAACAGCATCTCCGGCACCCAGAACGAGTGCACGACGTCGCGGCTGGTCTCCTCGAAGCGGATCTTGCGACCGGTCGGCAGCACCAGCACCGGGATGACGTCGTCGGTGCCGAGCGTCGAGGCGACGGTGTTGGCGTCCGCTCCGGCGCCATCGCGGTAGTTGAACTGCCAGTTCCACTTGAAGCCGACGACCTCGACGACCACGTCCGGGTCGTCGCTCACCTTGTCCACGTCGGTCTGAATGATCGCCGTGTAGTAGAAGAGCACGGAGATGATCAGAATCGGCGTGATGGTGTAGAGGAACTCCATCGGCATGTTGAAACGGGTCTGCACGGGCAGCTCGTCACCGCGCTTGCGGTACCGGATCACACACCAGAAGATCAGGCCCCAGACGAAGACACCGACCGCCAGCGCGGCGATGACGCTCGCGATCCAGAGGTCGTACATCCGGTTCGCCTCGGGCGTGATGCCGCCCTGCGGCCAGCCGAAGCCACCGAACGTCTTGCCGACGTCACAGCCCGTGAGGAGGAAGAGCAACGCCGCCCCGCCCACGCCGAGCCCGGCGAGCCGACCAGCACCGGCCCGCCGGCTGCCTCCTCCGGCCCGGCCGGAAGCGCTGTGCCGTACGGCCGAGGGCCGTACATCCGAACTCCTTGCGACCACCTGGTCCTGCCTCCCTAGCGCGCCACCGTGTCTGTTGTCTGCTCCGGCGGCAAAGGCGTCACCGACCGTCGCAGATTACTCGACCTTGCCAGGCTCAGGGCCCCTGGGGTGCGGTGTCCGCACTATCGGCGAATCCGGCGCCTTAGCCACCCGTTACCGTTCGCCTTATGAACGCCCCTGCCGTCTACCTGGACGCGGCCACCGCCGCCCCGCTGCACCCGGTGGCGCACCAGGCTCTGCTGGCCGCCCTCGGCGACGGCTGGGCCGATCCTTCCAAGCTCTACAGTCGGTCCCGCCGCGCCCGGCAACTGCTCGACGCCGCCCGCGCCGCCACCGCCGAGACCCTCGGGGTCCGCGCCGATGAGGTGATCTTCACAGCGAACGGCACGACAGCGGTGCACGCGGGGGTGCTGGGCGCGCTGGCCGGCCGCCGGCGCAGCGGCGCCGTCCTGGTCCACTCCGCGATCGAGCACTCGGCGGTGCTGCACGCCGCCGACCGGCACGTCGCGGCCGGCGGCAGCGCGGTGAGCGTGCCGGTGGACCGGCTGGGGCGGCTGGACCTGGCGCGCTGGGAGTCCGCCGTACGGGCCCCGGGCGTGGCGCTGGCGACCCTGATCAGCGCCAGCCACGAGGTGGGCACCGTGCAGCCGGTCGCCGAGGCCGCGCGGATCTGCGCCGAGGCGGGCGTACCGCTGCTGGTCGACGCCGCCCAGTCGGTCGGGCGGGTGCCGGTGCCGGCCGGCTGGTCACTGCTGACCGCGAGCGCCCGCAAATGGGGCGGTCCGCCCGGAGTCGGCGTCCTGGTGGTGCGCAAGGGCACCCGCTGGGAGTCGCCGTTCCCGGCCGACGACGCGGCGGCGGGGCACTCCCCCGGTGCGCTGAACCTGCCCGCGGTGGTCGCCGCCGCGGCCGCCCTGCGGGCCGGCGCCGCCGACGCGCAGGCCGAGGCCGACCGGCAGTACGCGCTCGTCGAACGGATCCGCACGGCGGTGGCGGCGACCGTGCCCGACGTGGAGGTGGTCGGCGACCCGGTCCGGCGGCTGCCGCACCTGGTGACCTTCTCCTGTCTCTATGTCGACGGCGAGGCGCTGCTGCACGCGCTGGACCGGCGCGGCTTCGCCGTCTCCTCCGGTTCGTCCTGCACCTCATCGACGCTGCGCCCCTCGCACGTGCTGGAGGCGATGGGGGTGCTCTCGCACGGCAACGTGCGGGTCTCGCTGCACCGGGAGACCACCGCCGCCGAGGTCGACCGCTTCCTGGCCGAACTACCCGGCGTCGTCGCCGGCCTGCGCGCCGAGGCCGGCGTGCTGGACCTCTGACCAGCGGCGCCGTGGCACGCCGCGGAAGGAGATGACATGACCAACGGTGCGGGTGAGTCGCCGGCGGAGACGCTGGACTGCCTGGGCAGGCGCTGCCCGCTGCCGGTCATCGCGCTGGCGCGACGGCTGCCGGAGCTGCCGGTGGGGGCGGTGCTGCGGGTCCTCGCCGACGACCCGGCCGCCGCGGTCGACATCCCCGCCTGGTGCCGGATGCGCGGGCAGGAGTTCGTCGGGGCGATACGCGTCGGCGCAGCCCCGGGATACGACGTGCGCCGGACCGGTTGAACCGGTCCGGCGCACGAGGCGGTGACGGTCAGGGCAGCAGGTGCTGCCGGACCTCGTCGGCCGCGGTGTCGCCGTAGGACTCACCGAGCCGCTTGACGAACTCGTCGGCCCGCACGTCGTACTCCTGGGTGCCGACGGTCTCCAGCACCAGGGTGGCGAGCAGGGCGCCGACCTGCGCGGCACGCTCCATCCCGAGCCCCCAGGAGAGACCGGCGAAGAAACCGGCGCGGAACGCGTCGCCGACGCCGGTCGGGTCGACGACCTGGGTCTCCCGGGCGGCGGGAACGTGGATGCGGTCGATACCGCGGCCGGAGATCTCCACGCCGCGCTTGCCGAGGGTGGTGACCCAGACCTGCACCCGGTCGAGGATCTGCTCGTCGGTCAGGCCGGTCTTGCTCTGCAGCAGCGACTTCTCGTAGTCGTTGGTGACCAGGTACTGCGCGCCGTCGATGAGGGAGAGCACCTCGGCGCCGTCCATCCGGGCGAGCTGCTGCGACGGGTCGGCGGCGAAGGCGTACCCGCGGTCACGGCACTCCTGCGAGTGGCGCAGCATCGCGGCCGGGTCGTCCGGGCCGATCACCACGAGGTCCAGCCCGCCGAGACGCGCCGCGACCGGGGCGATCTCGATGTTGCGGGCCTCGCTCATCGCGCCGGCGTAGAACGAGGCGATCTGGCACATGTCCTCGTCGGTGGTGCAGACGAAGCGGGCGGTGTGGGCGACCTCGCTGACGTGCACCGAGTCGCAGTCGACACCGTGGCGCTCGAGCCAGGAGCGGTAGTCGCCGAAGTCGGCGCCCACGGCGCCGAGCAGCACCGGGCGCAGGCCGAGCTGCGCCATCCCGAAGGTGATGTTGGCTGCCACGCCGCCGCGCCGCAGGACGAGGTCGTCCACCAGGAAGGAGAGCGACACCTGGTGCAGCTGATCGGCGATGAGCTGATCGGCGAACCGCCCCGGGAAGTGCATCAGGTGGTCGGTCGCGATGGAACCGGATACGGCGATCTTCATGTCTGGCCTCTGGATCGGATGCGGTGCAGAGCGCAGGCCAGCCTACCGTCCGGCCCGGGCCGCGAAACGCCGCAGGGCCGCCCCGGACGGGACGGCCCTGCATAGCGCTGCGATCAGTGGAGCAAAATCAGTGGAACGAGTCGCCGCAGGCGCAGGAGTTCTGCGCGTTGGGGTTGTCGATGGTGAAGCCCTGGGCGTCGATCCGGTCGGCGAAGTCGATGGTGGCGCCGGCCAGGTAGGGGGCGCTCATCCGGTCGACGACGACCTCGACGCCGTCGAAGTCGCTGACGACGTCCCCGTCGAGGGAGCGCTCGTCAAAGAAGAGCTGGTACCGCATGCCGGAGCAGCCACCCGGCTGCACCGCCACCCGGAGCCGCAGGTCGTCGCGGCCCTCCTGCTCGATCAGGGCCTTGACCTTCTGCGCCGCGATGTCGGTGAGGACGATGGCGGTCGCGGCCGTGGCCTCGGTCGACGGGCTCTGCGCTGGCGTGGTCACGTGGTATCTCCCTGCGCTTGGGTCTGGTTCCGTACTGGCCAACGCTAACCGCCGGCCCGTTGATTCCCAGTGTCCTTGAAAAAGGATTGTATGCCGAGTGGGCCGCGGCGGTCAGGAGCGGCTCCACTGCCGGGCCAGCCGGGCGGCGAGTTCGCGCAGCCCTTCGGCGGGGCGGGTCAGCGCCGCCTGCTCGTCGCCGAAGTGCTCGACGAGGCTGTACGCCTCGGTCACCCCGGCCGCCGCGGCCTCCCGGCGCCCGGCGCTGACGCGTCCGGCGAGCACCACGCAGGGCAGGCCGAGGTCCCGGGCGGCGCCGGCGACGCCCGCGACGACCTTGCCGCGCAGGGACTGGTGGTCGAAGGCCCCCTCGCCGGTGATCACCAGGTCGCAGCCTGCCAGCGCCTGCGGCAGCTCGATCAGCCGGCTGACCAGTCCGATCCCCGACTCGCACCGGCCGCCCAGCGCGAGCAGCGCCGCGCCGAGCCCGCCGGCGGCGCCCGCTCCGGGCAGCTGCGCCAGCCCCGGCGGGCAGGACGGCAGATCCCGCTCCAGCACCTGGGCGAAGCGCTCGAGGGCGGAGTCGAGCAGCAGTACGTCGGCCTTCGTGGCGCCCTTCTGCGGGCCGTAGACGTTACTGGCGCCGTGCAGGCCGAGCAGCGGGTTGTCGACGTCGGTGGCGGCCACCAGCTCCACGGCGCGCAGCCGGGGCGCACCGGTCAGGCCGGCGACCGCGGTCAGCGCCGCGCCGCCGTAGGGCAGGGCCAGTCCCGCGCCGTCCACGGCCGCGGCGCCGAGCGCGGCGAGCATGCCCGCGCCGGCGTCGTTGGTGGCCGAACCCCCGAGACCGACGACCACCCGCCGGGCGCCGCTCTCCACCGCGGCCGCGACGAGCAGGCCCAGCCCGTACGAGGTGGTGGCCCTGGGGTCGCGCTCGGCGGCGGTCAGCAGGTGCAGTCCGCAGGCCTGGGCGCTCTCCACGTAGGCGGTGTCGCCGGTGACGAAGACCTCACCGGCGGCCGGCCGGCCGAGCGGGTCGACGGTGCGTACCGGGATCCGCCGGCCGTCGAGGGCGGCGGCCAGCACCTCCAGGAAGCCGGGTCCGCCGTCGGCCAATGGCCGGGCGAGCAGTTCGTCGCCGGGGGCGACGTCACGCCAGCCCTGGCTCACCGCCGCCACCACCTCGGGCGCCGACAGGGTGCCGGCGAACTTGTCCGGGCTCAGGAGTACGCGCATGCGGGCAGTGTGGCAGCACACATCTCCCGATCGAGCACTGCGGCGCGGTTGTGGGACGATCAGTGCGTGACTGCGACCTGGGGTGAACCTTCCGCCACCGCCACCGCCCTGCTGCTGCTGGGCCGGGGCAGCGACCCGGCCACCGAACGCGGCGTCGAGTGCCCGGGAGATCTTCCGGCGCCCAGCGACCCCGATCTGGTGGCCCGCGCCACCGCGGCGAAGGCGGCCCTCGGCGACAAGCTCTTCGTCCTCGGGCACCACTACCAGCGCGACGAGGTGATCCAGTTCGCCGACGTCACCGGCGACTCGTTCAAGCTGGCCCGGGAGGCCGCGGCCCGCCCGCAGGCGGAGTACATCATCTTCTGCGGCGTGCACTTCATGGCCGAGAGCGCCGACATCCTCACCACCGCCGACCAGCAGGTGATCCTGCCCGACCTGGCGGCCGGCTGCTCGATGGCGGACATGGCCGCGCTGGGGCAGGTCGAGGCGGCCTGGGAGGTCCTCGCCGACGCCGGGCTGGCCACCTCGACCGTGCCGGTGACGTACATGAACTCCTCGGCCGACATCAAGGGCTTCGTCGGGCGCAACGGTGGCGTGGTCTGCACCTCCTCCAACGCCAAGCGGGCGCTGGACTGGGCGTACGAGCAGGGCGAGCGGGTGCTCTTCCTGCCCGACCAGCACCTGGGGCGCAACACCGGCGTACTGGAGCTGGGCTTCGCACTGGAGGACTGTGTTCTCTACGACCCGCACAAGCCGGGTGGCGGGCTCACCGCCGAGCAGCTGCGGGCGGCCAAGATGGTGCTCTGGCGGGGGCACTGCTCGGTGCACGGCCGCTTCACTCTCGACAGTGTCAACGAGGTACGGGAGCGGGTGCCGGGCGTCAACGTCCTGGTGCACCCGGAGTGCCGGCACGAGGTGGTCACCGCCGCCGACCTGGTCGGGTCCACCGAATACATCATCAAGACCGTCGAGGCGGCGCCGGCCGGTTCGGCATGGGCGATCGGCACCGAGCTGAACCTGGTGCGGCGCCTGGCGCTGGCCCACCCGGACAAGCAGATCATGTTCCTCGACAAGGCCGTCTGCTACTGCTCGACGATGAACCGCATCGACCTGCCGCACCTGGTCTGGGCGCTGGAGGAGCTGGTGGCCGGCCGGGTGGTCAACCGCATCACGGTCGATCCGGTTACCGCCGGCCATGCCCGGGTAGCACTGGACCAGATGCTCGCGCTCCCCTGAGACGACAGTTACAACCAGTAAGGATCGTCGTACGGATAATCACCAGCGCCCGTTTTGGGACCCTCCCGGCACGGGTGCCGCTCGGCGTGATTGGTCACACAGCGCTATGCTGCCGGGCGGACCAAGCGGACCGCGGCAACGGTTGCGCCTTCGTGGGAGTCGATATCTCGTCCCCGCACACTTCGACAAACAGCAGCACCCACGCGCTGGAGGTTTACGTTGACCGACGATGTCCTGGTCGTACACGGCGGCACCCCGTTGGAAGGCACGATCCGGGTACGCGGCGCGAAGAACCTCGTCTCCAAGGCGATGGTGGCGGCGCTGCTCGGTGACGAGCCGAGCCGTCTCTACGACGTGCCGCGCATCCGTGACGTCGAGGTCGTCCGCGGCCTGCTCGCCCTGCACGGCGTCAAGGTCAGCGACGGCGCGGAGCCCGGCGAACTCGTCCTGGACCCCTCCAACGTGCAGAACGCCTCGACCGACGAGATCAACGTGCACGCCGGATCGAGCCGGATCCCGATCCTGTTCTGCGGTCCGCTGCTGCACCGCCTCGGCCACGCCTTCATCCCCGACCTGGGCGGCTGCCACATCGGCCCGCGCCCGATCGACTTCCACATGCAGGCGCTGCGCGAGTTCGGCGCGATCGTGGAGAAGACCCCCGAAGGGCTGCACCTGACCGCCCCGAACGGGCTGCACGGCACCAAGTTCTCCCTGCCGTACCCGAGCGTCGGCGCCACCGAGCAGGTGCTGCTGACCGCGGTGATGGCCGACGGCGTGACCGAGCTGCGCAACGCGGCGGTGGAGCCGGAGATCGTGGACCTGATCTGCATCCTGCAGAAGATGGGCGCGATCATCAACGTGCACACCGACCGGGTGATCGAGATCCAGGGCGTGCCCCGGCTCGGCGGCTACAGCCACCGCCCGATCCCGGACCGGATCGAGGCCGCGAGCTGGGCGGCCGCGGCGCTGGCGACCCGCGGCGACGTACAGGTCCTCGGGGCCGAGCAGGCCGGCATGATGACCTTCCTGAACACCTTCCGCTCCATCGGCGGCGAGTACGAGGTCACCGACCCGCGCCCGCCGCGCAACGGCTACCCGGGCCAGGAGGGCGGCATCCGCTTCTGGCACCCCGGCAGCGAGCTGCGCGCGGTGGCGCTGGAGACCGACGTGCACCCCGGTTTCATGACCGACTGGCAGCAGCCGCTGGTGGTGGCGCTGACCCAGGCGAGCGGGCTCTCCATCGTCCACGAGACCGTCTACGAGCAGCGGCTGGGCTACACCCAGGCACTCAACTCGATGGGCGCCAACATCCAGGTCTACCGGGACTGCCTCGGCGGCACCCCGTGCCGATTCGGCCGCCGCAACTTCAAGCACTCGGCGGTCATCGCCGGGCCGAGCAAGCTGCACGGCGCCGATCTGGTCATCCCCGACCTGCGGGCCGGCTTCAGCCACCTGATCGCCGCGCTGGCCGCCGAGGGCACCTCCCGGGTCTACGGCGTGGGCCTGATCGAACGCGGCTACGAGGACTTCGAGGCCAAGCTCGGCAGCCTCGGCGCACACGTCGAACGGCCGTAACACCCGCTTCGCGAACGCCCGGTGCACCTTGATGTGCACCGGGCGTTCGCTTTTGGCTACCCTTCACTCGTGCCGTCGCTGTTTCGCCGCAAGTCCGACCAGCTCGTCGAGGATGCCGTCACCGAGGTGACCACCGACGAGGAGCCCACCGTGACCCGCCCAAAGGGTTACACCCCCGCCAAGGGTCGTGAGACGCCGAAGCGGCCGAGTCCGGCCCGCCGGCCCGCCGGCCCCACCCGGGAGCTGAGCAAGGAGGAGAAGCGCGAGCTTCGCCGCCAGGCACGCGCCGAGGCGGCCGAGGAGTTCCGCCGCGAAGGCGGTCCCCGCGACCGCGGTCCGGAGCGGCTGCTCGCCCGCAACGTGGTGGACTCCCGCCGTACGGTGGGCCCGTGGTTCTTCGGTGGCGCCCTGCTGGTGCTGATCGGCTCGTCGCAGGCGATGCCGCCGGCCGTGCAGCTCGCCTCGAACATCCTCTGGGGGGTGCTCGCCGTCGCCGTGGTGGTCGACTCGGTGCTGCTCTGCCGCAAGCTCAAGCGGCTGATCCGCGAGCGGTTCCCCAATACCGGCCAGCGGATGGGCTCGCTCTACATGTACACCGTGATGCGCGGCATCACCTTCCGCAAGATGCGCGCGCCGGCGCCGCAGGTCAACCTCGGCGACCCGGTCTGAGCCACGGCACAGCCGCTCTGACGCCCCCGCGGTGAACTCACCGCGGGGGCGTCGTCCGTTCGCCGGGCGGCACCGCCCACCCGCGCCCGGGTCACTGCACGCCGAGCAGCCGCAGCCCCGCGGTGGTGCCGGCGGCGCCGAGCACCACCAGCACGAACGAGGCCCGCCGCCAGGCCAGCAGGAGTCCGACCAGCACGCCGGCCGGGCGGGCCGGACCGACGAACCGGCCGGCCTCGGTCAGCGCAGCAGTCGCCGCGAGGGCGGCCAGCAGGGTCGCCGCGGCGACGGGCAGCAGCCGCAGCGCCCACTCGGGCAGGTCCAGTCGCTCCCGCAGCAGCACGCCACCGAGCCGGGTCGCATAGGTGCCGAGCGCGAGCGCGGCGATCACCACGATCAGCATGGCTGCACCGGCCGGCTGCGGCGCAGCGCGAGCAGGATCAGCCCGGCCAGTGCGCACAGCACCGGCAGGCCGGCCGGCAGCACCGGGGTCAGCGCCACGGCGAGCACCGCCCCGGCGATCGCCACCCGGCGGGTGTCGGGGTCGCGCAGCGAGGGCAGCAGCATGGCGATCAGGCCGGCCGGGAAGGCCGCGTCGAGGCCGAGGGCGGCCGGGTCGCCGGCGACGCCGCCGAGGAGCACGCCGGCGACGGTGCCGACGTTCCAGGCGACGAAGAGCCCGACCGACATGCTCCAGAAGATCCGCCGCCGCCCGGCGTCGTCGGGCTGGGACAGGGTGTAGGCGGTGGCCTCGTCGGTGAGCAGGTGGGCGCCGACGAGCCGGTGGGCCAGCCGGGGGCCGAGGGTGGCCCCGAGCGTCATCCCGAACGGCAGGTGACGGGCGTTGAGCAGCAGGCCCGCGAAGACCGCGGCGAGCGGACTCCCCACGCCGATCAGCCCGACGGCCATGAACTGGGCGCCGCCGGCGTAGACGGCCAGGGACATCAGCACGGCGGCCCAGCCGGGAACCCCGGCGGCTACGGCGACCGCGCCGAAGGAGGCGCCGACGGCGAGCATGGCCGCGCCGAGGGCTGCCACGTCCGCGAAGAGGCGCGGTGGTGTTCGTTCTGCCGTACGCATGGTTCGCTATCCTGAACACAGCCCGCCTGTTCGTCAAATCGAACAAACGACCGACGGAGCGAACATTGCGTACGGAAACCCCGTCCCCCCTCGCCACCATCGCCGCCTCGTTACGCCGGGAACGCGATCGCGCCGGCATCTCACTGACCGCACTCGCCCGCCGGGCCAACATCGCGAAGTCCACCCTCTCCCAGCTCGAGTCCGGCACCGGAAACCCCAGCGTGGAGACGCTCTGGGCGCTCGCGGTCGCCCTCGACATCCCGTTCAGCCGGCTCGTCGAGCCCGCCGCGCCCGCCGTACGGATCGTGCGCGCCGGCACCGGGACCCGGATCCACTCCGACCACGCCGCCTTCGCCGCGACGCTCCTCTCGGCCGGTCCGGCACACGTACGCCGCGACCTCTACCTGCTGGAACTCGAACCCGGCGCGGTACGAGACGCCGAGGCGCACATCGCCGGCGTCGAGCACCTGGTGGTGACCAGCGGGCGGCTGCGCACCGGCCCGGCCGCCGAGCCGGCCGAACTCGGCCCTGGCGACTACATCGCCTTCCCGGCCGACGAACCCCACCGGTACGAAGCTCTCGAGCCCGCGACCCGCGCCGTGCTGGTCATGGAGCACCACTGATGAGCTGCGATCTCCGCTCCCAGTGAGCCGACCGGCGTCCGATAACGTTTGACGACATGGGCACGGTCACAGTGGCGGTGACCGAGCCCACGCCGTTACCCTCCTTCGACGAGCACGGCGTACCGAGGCCCATGGGGAAGCCACCGGTCCGCAGGCCCGCCCAGCGCGACAATTTCCGACGAGGTGGCATCCCCTTGAGCAAGCGACGCGAGCCGGTCCGCGGACCGCTGCACGCTTGCGGCCCGCAGCGGTGCCACCGATGAGAGGCGACTACCCGGGAGGCTGGCGGAGCCCCGGCGAAGCCTGGGCTGTCGAACCCACCTGGGAGTGGCAGCCCCAGTTCCCGGGCCAGCGCTACCCCGGCGACATCGGCATCGAGAACTTCCCGCCCCGGCCGGTCCCCCGCGGACGCGCCAGCGTCACCCCCCTCGGCGGCGCCCCGTCCGGCGACCGCGACCCACGTCGCGGCCCGGCCCCCGACCAGCAGGGTGCGGACCCACGACAGCCGCGCCCCCCGCAGGCCCACCCGGACCGGCGCGACCAGCGCGACGGACCACCGCGCGACGGCGAACGCCTGCCGCGAACCCCCGCCGGACCCGAACGAGCACACCCGGACGCCCCGCCGGGCCGCGCCGCCGCCGGGGCCCCGCCACTGGAAGGCTGGTCCCGCAGCGCCCCGGCCGCGGGCGGGCGACCCGGCGCAGCACCGGCAGCCCAGCGAACCCCGCCCGGGACCCAGCGGCGGCCCGACGACCGGCAGCAGCGGCACGACGCACCGGCGGCCCAGCCCGCCGCCTGGCACCAGCCGCCCCGCGACCCACGGGCACGCCCCGTCTCGCCGCCGCCGCAGCATTTCCCACCACGACCGGGTGACGCCGGGCCGCGCCACCCCGGGCCGCAGGATCCGCAGGCGCCCCACGGTCGGCCGACCCCGCCGGCGAGGCCGGGTCCGCGCGACGAGCGGCCGGCGCCGCCGTACGACCGGCCGGCACCGCCGGAGCGGGAGACCCCCTTCGACCGGCGGGACCCGCGTGCCTGGCCGCCCGTACCACCCCCTTCGCAGCCGGCCCGGTCCGGTCCACCGCACGGCGGACAGCCCGGCGTACCCGTACGCCCCCGCGCCGACCACCACGAGCCCGGTCGCCCCGGGCCTGGCCCCGGCGGTCCCGTGTCGGGACCACCGGTCTCCGGCGCACCGGCACGGCCCGTCTCCGGCGTCCCCGGTCGACCGACCTCCGGCGCACCCGACCGGCCGATCTCGGGCGTCCCTGGACGGCCGACTTCCGGCATGCCGGGGCGCCCGACCTCCGGCCTGCCCGGGCAGCCGGCGGCCGGTGGGCCACCCGGGACGGCAGTGCCGCCGGTGCCGGTCCCGCCACCGGCGGGACCGCCCACCGGCCGGCCCGTTCAGCCCGGCACGCGGGCCGGCTCACCCCCGGCGCCGTCTCGGGAGTCCCGCCTGCCCGCTCCTGCGGCCCCACCCGCCGAGACGCCACGACCCGCCTCTCGGCCGACCGCTGACAGCCCCGGGGCGGACCCGGACTCTCTGCCCTGGCCGCAGCGCTCCGGTCCGATTCCCGCACCGGTCCCGCCGCGCATCACCCCCGCCCGGGGCACCCCTGACCCGCGGCCCGCCCAGAGCGGGCCCGCACCGGGCCGACCCGAGCAGAGTGGACCGGCCCAGGGCGGACCCGCCCGAGGTGGCCAGGATCGGCCTGCCGCGCCCCCGCACGGTCCCAGCGACGAACGGACGGACGTCCCGCCGGGGCGGCCCCGCATCGCGCAGGCCCCGGAGGGAGGCTGGTTCGACCGCACCGGCTCTACCGCGCCGGATCCGGCGCCGACCCCTGCGCCCGCGACCCCTGCCGCCGCGGCCGTCCCCGCCCCGCCGGCACCCGCACCGGGCACCGCCGGTCAAGCCGACGCGACGATGCCGGCGGCAGACGCGCCAGCGAGCACGACGCGGGACGCCGCGGCAACGGCCCAGCCCGCTGCGGTCGCCACCGGCGCAGGTCCGGCCGCCTCCCCCGGCCCGGCTGCCCCGTCGCGGCCGGCAACCGACGTCACAGGCACGACACCGACGCCTGCCACCGACTTCCCGGTCACCGACGCGGCCTCGGCGCCGGGCACCGACGCGTACCCGGCGACCGCGGGCGAGTGGAGGCCGCAGCCGGACGCGAGCCCGGAGCCGGCACCGACGGCGGACGCCGCCCCGCAGCCGACCGCGCAGGCCTCCGCCACGACGACCACCGACCCGTTCCCCGTATCGGCCGACGCGCCCGCACCGGTCGCGGAGACCGACACACCCGCTGCCAGCGGCAGCGGCGAGATCTCGGGCGCGGACTCCTCCCCCGGGCCCGAACCAACGGCGGCGGCGGCGGCGGAGACGACAACGCAGCCTGCGGCAGAGACCAAGCCGGCGGTAGAGGCGCCGAGGCCCGTGACCGACGCGCAGGCGCCCGACCGGGACACCGACTCCCCTGCCGACGCCCACACCGGAGAAGTGCCCGACACCGAATCTGCGGACGGCTCCACCGCGAGCGCGGAAACGGCACCGGTTGCCGGGACACCGGCCACAGACGAGCAGCGGCAGGACCCGACCGCCCCCGAACCGGACGATGACGACAGGAACGAGAACGACGACCAGGACGGGGACGGGGACGGGGACGGCGACGGGGACGGCGACCCGGACGGGGACCAGAACGGGGACGGGGACGAGGCTCCGATCGACCCGGAGCAGTGGCTGGCGGCGTACCGGCCGCGGCTGGACCCCGAGACTCTGCGGGAGTCCGCCGCGGACCCGGCGGAGCTGTCCGGGATCCGCGACCGGCTCAGCGACAAGATCGACGCGGCGCTGGACAACCGTTCCCGGGCCCGGCTGCTCAGCCTGCGGGCGGTGGTCTCCCGGCTCGCCGGCGACCTCGACCGGGCGCTCGACGACGGTCAGCTCGCCCTCACCCACGCCCAGGCCACCGGCGAGCTGCGGCGCATCGCGATCGCGCAGGCCCGGCTGGCGCATGTACTGCGCTGCCGGGGCGACTTCGCCGAGGCGGACCGGCTCTACGCCGAGGCCAACTCCCCGGAGCTGCCCGACCGGCTGCGGGCCGCGCTGCACGAACAGATGGCGCGTTCCTGCTACGACCAGGACCGCTACATCGAGGCGTGCGTCCACTTCGAACGCGCCCTGGACCTGCGCCGCACCCACGACCGGGACCTGCTGGCCCGCACCGAGGCCGCCCTGGACGGCGTCTTCGCCCGGGTCGCCGCGCGCGGCTGGGGCCCGTACGCCCGCAGCCGCGACGAGGTGCTGCAGAAGCCGGTGCTGCCGGTGCCGCACTTCGACGCCGGGCTGGGACGCTGGGGGTACGCCGACGCCACCGGCGAGCTGGTGATCGACAGCCGGTACGCCGAAGCCCAGCCGTTCCGCGAGGACGTGGCCTGGGTGCGCAACCCCGACGCCCGCTGCTGGGAGCTGATCGACCGCAGCGGGGCGGTGCTCATCGGCGCCGACGCCGGTTTCCGGGAGGCCCAGGCCTTCTCCGACGAGCTCGCCTGGGTCCGGCGGGCCGACGAGGCGCAGTGGCTCGCCGTCGACAGGACCGGCGCGCCGGCCGGGCCGGCGGGCTTCGACGACGTACGTCCGTTCCGGCGCGGCGTGGCCGTGGTGCGCAAGGGCCGCTGGGGTGCGGTCAACAGCGCCGGTGAACTGGTGCTGGCGCCGTCGTTCGACGGCTTCGCCACCGCGCTGACCGACGGACGCTACCTGGACGGCTTCACCGACGAAGGTCTGGCGGTGGTCGACGCGGGCGGCCGCAAGGGTGTGGTGCACCGGGACGGGCGGATGCTGGTCCGGCCCGCCCACCCGGCGGTGGTGATCCATCCGGTGGCGTTCCTCATCGGTGACGGGCGGGGCCGCTGGGGCGCCCTCGACCGCCGCGGTGACCTGCTCCTCGAGGTGGTGCACGGCAGCCGTGCGACGGTGCTGGAACGCATCGACCGGCTGCTGGCCGACACCGAGCCGCTGCTCTAGCCACCACCCCGGGTGGTCGGGCGCAGCCGGGGCGGGCCGCCGCCGGGGCCGATAGGGTCGCAGGCATGGAATTCCGACACCTTGGCCGCAGCGGCCTGATGGTCAGTGAGATCTCGTACGGCAACTGGATCACCCACGGTTCCCAGGTGGAGGAGGACGCGGCGCTCTCCTGCGTACGCGCCGCCCTCGACGTGGGGATCACCACGTTCGACACCGCCGACGTCTACGCCGGCACCCGGGCCGAGGAGGTGCTCGGGCGGGCACTGGCCGGTCAGCGCCGCGAAGGCATCGAGATCTTCACGAAGGTCTTCTGGCCCACCGGCCCCGGCCCGAACGACCGCGGCCTGTCCCGCAAGCACATCATGGAGTCGATCAACGGTTCGCTGCGCCGCCTGCAGACCGACTACGTCGATCTCTACCAGGCCCACCGCTACGACCACAGCACGCCGCTGGAGGAGACGATGGAGGCGTTCGCCGACATCGTGCACTCCGGCAAGGCCCTCTACATCGGGGTCTCGGAGTGGAACGCCGAGCAGATCCGCGCCGGCCACACCCTGGCCCGGGAGCTGAAGATCCAGCTCGTGTCGAACCAGCCGCAGTACTCGATGCTCTGGCGGGTCATCGAGGGCGAGGTGGTCCCGACCAGCGAGGAGCTGGGCATCGGGCAGATCGTCTGGTCGCCGATGGCGCAGGGCGTGCTCACCGGCAAGTACCTGCCGGGTCAGCCGCCGCCGGCCGGTTCGCGCGCCACCGACGAGAAGTCGGGGGCCGGCTTCATCTCGCAGTTCCTCACCGACGAGGTCCTGACCACCGTGCAGCGGCTCAAGCCCCTAGCCGAGCAGGCCGGGCTGAGCATGGCCCAGCTGGCGATCGCCTGGGTGCTGCAGAACCCGAACGTCTCCTCGGCGATCGTCGGCGCGACCCGCCCGGAGCAGGTCCACGACAACGTCAAGGCCGCCGGCGTACGGCTCGACGCGGACCTGATGAAGGCGATCGACGAGATCGTCGACCCGATCGTGCAGCGGGACCCGTCCCGTACGGTCAGCCCGGCCAAGCGCCCCTGACGTCGGCGTCGGGGCGGCCCTCGGGTCGCCCCGACGGCAGCCGGCCGGCACGTGGCGCGGCGATCAGCGGTCCGCGAGGCCGCCGTGACCGGCCGCGAGTCCCGCGAAGATCACTCCGCGGGGGGCAGCAGGCTCATCCGGTACTCGACCCGGTCGTTCTCCACCAGCACGACCGACTGCACGCCGGCCTCGGCCAGCTCCGGCCACTGCAGGCCGATCCAGGACTCGGCGTCGGACTGGCTGCTGAACGTCTCCGCCGGGCCGGTGACCGACTCGCCGTTCGCGCCCTCGTACCGCCAGCTCCACGGCATCCCGTGTCTCCCCTCACCGATCGTCGCGTCGGCGAATGGGACGCCGCGCACCGGGCACAGCCTAGTCGAGCGGGGCCGAACCGCTCGCCGACGACGATCCGGGCAGAGCGGCCCCGGCAGCGCCAAAACCGCCGCGCGCGCCGGGGCGGACGCGAGCTTGGCTAAGGTACGAGCATGTCGATTGACGGGTGGAAGCGGCTGCTGGTCCTCGGGGGGATCGGCTCCGGAAGGTCGGAATTCGCCCTCTCCCTGCTACAGGATCAGGCTTCGGTACGACGGGTCGCCGCCGAGGAGTTCTCGGCCGACCCCTCCGAGCTGGCGCAGCTGCTGCGGCGGGCCCGCGCCGATGAGACCCTGCTGGTCGAGGGCCTGGACGCCTGGGTGCGGGTGCTGCTCGACCCGGCACACCAGCCGGCCGACGATCGGGCAACCGTCGCCGAACTGGCCGGCGCGGTCGGCGACTGCGCCGCCCGGGTGGTGCTGGTCGCCCCCGAGGCGGGGCTCGGCGCTGCCCCTGCGGAGCTGGTGGAGCGGGCCTTCGCCGACGCCCTCGGCACCACCAACCGCACCGTCGCCGACGCCTGCGACGCGGTCGTGCTGGTGATCGCCGGTCAGCCCAGCTGGTTGAAGGTCCCGCAGCCCGCCACCGGCGACGCCCCGGCCGGCTTCCCGGCGGCAGCGCGGCCCGGGGCTCGCCCCGGCGGCACCGGCGCAGGA
>Ga0233369_1000171_pt1 | contig 33027 bp, 22 predicted proteins | sample ElkDunMinimDraft_26_FD_191537 | JGI IMG/M metagenome (GOLD analysis project Ga0233369, IMG submission 191537) | Fecal eukaryotic communites from dung pellets of Tule Elk in California, USA - Elk Dung D16 | ecosystem: Host-associated > Mammals > Digestive system > Large intestine > Fecal | place... | reverse complement strand
TGGCGCTGGTGCCAGCCCTCGCCCACCACCTCCCCGTCCCGGACGATCACGCAGCCGACCATGGGGTTGGGCCGGGTGGTCCAGGCCCCGCGCGCGGCCAGGCGCAAGGCGCGGGCCATCATGGCGTGGTCGGTGGCGGAGAAGCTCATGCGCGCACGTCCTCGGTGGTCATGGAGATCCGGGCCGCGCCAGCCGGTGACCTCGGGCAACGGCTGCGCGCGGCCGCGGCCTTCGGCCACGCTGGCCCGGGTGGGCCTTCAGCGCTTCCTGCCCTTGGCGGCGCGGTCGAATGCGGCGGCCCCGCCCAGCAGCGGCAGTTGCGCCTCGGCCGGCAGTTCGCGCTCGAGCCGGTCGAGCTCCTCGCGGAAATCGGTGATGTCCTCGAACGACCGGTAGACCGAGGCGAATCGCACGAAACCCACGTGGTCGAGCTTGCGCAACTCGGCGATCACGAACTCGCCAACGCGCCGCGACGGCAGTTCGCGCTCGGCGGTCATGCGCAGCTGGTGCACGACCGCGCGCACCGCCGCCTCGATCTGCTCCTCCGACACCGGCCGCTTGTGCAGCGCGCGGTCCATGCTGGTGCGCAGCTTGCGCGCGTCGAACGGCTCGCGCCGGCCGTCGCCCTTGATGATCACCGGCAGCTTGAGTTCGATCGTCTCCAGCGTGCTGAACCGCTCGCCGCAGGCCTCGCACTCGCGGCGGCGGCGGATCGTCGCGCCATCGTCGGAGGCGCGCGAGTCGATCACCTTGGTGTCCTGGTGCTGGCAGAAGGGGCAATGCATGTGAACGACCTCAGATTGCGCGGTCCGCGACGCGGACGGCGAGGGCGGCCACGCACGCCGGACCCACGGGGCACGGGCGCCGCTTCACGGGCGACCGCCCCTGGCTCAGCCGTAGACCGGATACTTGCGACACTGCCCGGTGACCTTCGCCCTGACCGCCTCGATGACTCCCTCGTCGGCGGGCGCGTCGAGCACGTCGCAGATCCAGTTGGCCAGGTCGATGCAGTCCTGCTCGGTGTAGCCGCGGGTGGTCACCGCCGGCGTGCCGATGCGCAGGCCCGAGGTGACGAAGGGCTTGCGCGGGTCGTTGGGCACGGAGTTCTTGTTGACGGTGATGTGGGCCTTGCCGAGCGCCTCTTCCGCGTCCTTGCCGCTGACGTCCTTGCCGATCATGTCCACCAGCATCAGGTGGTTCTCGGTGCCGCCGGAGACGATCTTGTAGCCGCGGGCGATGATGGTATTCGCCATCGCCTGCGCGTTCTTCACCACCTGCTGCTGGTAGGCCTTGAACTCCGGCTCCAGCGCTTCCTTGAACGCCACCGCCTTGGCCGCGATCACGTGCATCAGCGGTCCGCCCTGGATACCGGGGAAGACGATCGACTGCAGCTTCTTGACGATCTCGTCGAACCGCTCGCCCGCGCCTTCCTTCGAGGCCACGATGATGCCGCCGCGCGGGCCGCGCAGGGTCTTGTGCGTGGTGGAGGTCACCACGTGCGCATGCGGCACGGGGTTGGGATACACGCCGGCGGCCACCAGGCCTGCGACGTGGGCCATGTCCACGAACAGCAGCGCGCCGACCTTGTCGGCGATCGCGCGGAAGCGCGCCCAGTCGATCTTCCGCGAGTAGGCGCTGAACCCGGCCACCACCATCTTCGGCCTGTGTTCCAGCGCCAGGCGCTCGACTTCGTCGTAGTCGATCAGCCCCTGGTCGTCGACGCCGTACTGGATGGCGTTGAACAGCTTGCCCGAGGCATTGACCTTGGCGCCATGGGTGAGGTGGCCGCCGTGGGCCAGCGACATGCCCAGGATCGTGTCGCCCGGCTGCAGCATGGCGAAGTACACCGCCTGGTTGGCCTGCGAGCCCGAATGCGGCTGCACGTTGCCGTAGTCGGCGCCGAACAGCTGCTTGAGCCGGTCGATGGCCAACTGCTCGGCCACGTCGACGAATTCGCAGCCGCCGTAGTAGCGCTTGCCCGGATAACCCTCGGCGTACTTGTTGGTCAGCTGGCTGCCCTGGGCTTCCATCACCGCCGGACTGGCGTAGTTCTCGCTGGCAATCAGCTCGACGTGGTCCTCCTGACGCTGGCACTCGTTGGCAATGGCCTGGGCCAGTTCGGGGTCGAAGGCGGCAATGGTGACGTCACGCGAGTACATCAGCTGCTCCCGGAGGGTAAGGATGACCAACACCTTTCATTGTAACCGGCTCCCCCACGACTGAGGGCCAGGCCTGCCGCCAGGGACGCCCGCCGCCGGGGGGCGTTGAGCATGTCTGGACTATTTGTAGGTGAACAAAGATGTGATTATGGGCGATTCATTCTGCTGGCTTGCGAAGAACGCCCGATGCCGCTTCCCTCATACCGTACGCCGCGCCTTTGCCCATTGGCATATGGCTTGACCATTGCTTTCGCGGCACTTGCGAGCCCGCTGACCCACGCCGGGCAACCGCCCGCCCCCTCCCATGAGGACGCCCACAGCACGACCCGGGTGCAGGTCGCCCGAGTCGCCGTCCGTGGCGTTGGAGAACACCCCGGCCTTGGCATCAGCCCGGCCCGGATCGAGGCATTGGCGAACCAGGCCCTGGAGGATTTCAAGCAGCCGCTGCCTGCGGCTCTCGACTTCAACCAGATTCAGCAGATCAGCGACCGCATCACCCGGGCCTACCGCGACGCCGGATTCATGGTCGCACTGGTCTATGTGCCTCCCCAGCAGTTCGACGACAGTCGGACCCTGGTCCTGGAAGTCCTGGAAGGTCGCGTCGGTCGTATCCTGATCCAGGGCAGCCAGCGCTACCGCGATGACCAGCTCGGTGCCAGCAGTCTGGACCTGATCGGCAGGCCGCTGCGGAAGGCCGAACTGGAGCGCGCCCTGCTTTATGCCCGCGACCTCCCCGGCGTGTCCGTCAGCGCGGTGCTCCAGCCAGGCCAGAACCCTGGCGACACGGACATCGTGCTGGTCGCCACCGACAGCGCACGCCCCTACGAGATCACAGCCGGGCTCAGCAACCACGGCACCGACAACACCGGCCAGTACCGTGCGGAGCTGGGTCTGAGCGCCTTCAACGCCTTGGGCGCCGGCGATGTACTGGCCGCCAGCGTCGGCTACGGCCTGGCCCCCAGCGACAGCTGGCAGGCCGCGTTTTCCCTGACAGTGCCGTCCTCGCGGGTCCCCGGCCTGAGCGCCATGGTGGGCGCCAGCCGCGGCGAGATCGACCTGAACTCCGGGCCTTTCGCCCAGATCGGCATCAACGGCCCGACCACCCTGCTCCAGGCGGGCGGCGAATGGAGGTTCGTCCAGTCCAACGACCTGCGGGTGCTGGGCTCGGCCCGGTGGATCCACGAGGAGTCCCGGCTCGACGGACTGGGCATGGAGCTGTCGCGGCACAGCTTCGATGTGCTCGACGCGGGCCTGGGCCTGAGCCATACCGACCGCCGCTGGCGCGGCATGAACCAGGCACAGGTGTCGCTGCGCAAATCGTTCAACGATGAATCCTCGCCGCAAGACTGGCTTTACGCCGCCCACGCGTCCTACTTCTGGCTGGCGCGTGTCAGCCTGGCGCGGCTGCAGACCCTGCCAGGCGACCAGCGCCTGTGGCTCCGCGGAAGTGCCCAGTTCACCGGGGATGCACTGACCCCGCTGGAGCAGTTCAGCGTGGGTGGACCCGGCAGCGTGCGCGCCTATCCGCTCTCCGCCAGTCTGGGCGACCGCGGCGTGCAGGCCACGCTGGAATACCAGGTGGGCGCGCCGGGCTTTGCAGACGCCCCCTCGCGCTTCGATGGCCGCCGCTGGGGCGACCTGCTCGAGCTGAGCCTGTTCTACGACTGGGGTCGCACCTCGCCCGCAGCGGACAACAGGCGTCTGGGCGTGGCGCCCGTCACCCTGGAAGGCGCCGGCGCCGGCCTGAGCCTGCGCCTGCCGTGGCAACCCGGCCTGCGCCTGGAGACCAGCGCCGCCAGGCCCACCGGCAGCCACCCCGGCACGGAGGGCCGCAGTACGCAGTACTGGGTCCGCGTCAGCTCCTCCTTCTGAGAACACTTGCCATGAACCGTATCTATCGTCTGGTCTACAACCATGCCCTCGGTCAGATGCAGGTGGCCTCCGAACTCGTTTCGGGGGGAGCCGTCGGAACCGGCTGCATCCATCGCACATCATCTGCGCTGCGTCACTCCGCCCTGGCGCTGGCCTTGCTGTTGGCGGCATCCGGCGCCAGCGCGGCCGACCTGCCCAGCGCCGGCAACATCGTCGCGGGCGACGGTTATATCGGCGCGCCCGGAGCGGGCGGCCTGGTCATCGACCAGGCCAGCAGCAAGCTGGCGATCAACTGGGAAAGTTTCAACATCGGGGCCGGGCGGAAAGTCACTTTCCGGCAGCCTGATGCCAGTGCGATTGCGCTCAACCGGGTCATCGGCGCCGACGCCTCGCACATCATGGGCCAGCTCGACGCCAACGGCAGGGTCTTCCTGGTCAACCCCAACGGCGTGCTGTTCGGTACCGGCGCCAGTGTCAACGTCGGCGGGTTGGTCGCGTCGACCCTGGATATGGCGGTCGAGGATTTCGACAAGGGCCAGTACCGCTTCAAGGGTCAAGGCAGCCCCGCCGCGGTGGTCAACCAGGGCAGCATCCTCGCCGATGGCGGCGCGGTGGCGATGTTCGGCGGCCGGGTCACCAACAATGGCGTGGTCGTCGCCAACCGGGGTTCGGTCACCCTGGCGGCCGGCAATGCGATGACCCTGGACTTCGCCGGCGACGGCCTGCTCAAGGTGCGGGTGGACGAAGCGGCAGTGGATGCGCTGGCTGAAAACCACCAGCTGCTCAAGGCCGATGGCGGCCAGGTGGTGCTGACCGCCAATGCCGGCGAGGCACTGCTCAAGACGGTGGTCAACAATACCGGCGTGATCGAAGCCCGCACCTTGGGGGAAAAGGATGGGAAGATCCTGCTGCTGGGCGATTTCGACGGTGGCGTGGTGAATGTCGCAGGCACTCTTGATGCCAGCGCACCAACCGGCGGCAATGGCGGCTTCATCGACACCAGTGGCGCCCACGTGAAGATCGCCGACGACGTCAAAGTGACCACCCTGGCCGAGCCGGGCAAGGGCAAGACCGGCGAATGGCTGATCGACCCCTACAACGTGACCATTTCCAATGCCGGCAGCTCCGGCATGGGTGGCTTCAACGGCAACGCCAACGACAGCGTACTCAACGTCAACACCCTGACCAACGCCCTGGCCAGCACCGGGGTGACGGTGACCACCGGCGTTGGCGGCAGTCAGGCCGGCAACATCACCGTGGACGCGCCCATCAGCTGGAGCGCCAACACCGTGCTGACGCTCAGTGCCGCGGGCAGCATCATCATCAACAAGGACATCACCGCCACCGGCAATAACGCAGGACTTTCGCTGGTCTACGGATCCGACGGCGACTACCAGCTCAGAAATGGCGCTCGTGTCACCCTCTCAGGAAGCAATAGCTCTCTCAGTCTGGGGGGCCAGTCATACATTCTGATTCGCAGCCTTAGCGATTTGAATGCCATGCGCAACGCAACTGCCTCTCACCATGCGCTGGCCACCGATATCGATGCAAGTGACACCGCCAACTGGAATGGTGGCGCTGGCTTTACTCCGGTGAGCGGGGTCAGTGGAAACTTTGCCGGGCTCGGCCACGGCATCGACCAGCTCTACATTAATCGTCCGGGGTCGGCCAACGTTGCGCTGATCGGTAATAGCACGGGTGATGTCCGCGACCTGACCCTGTCCAACGCCCGAATCATCGGGGGTTCGCGCGTCGGGGGTATTCTTGGCACTCTTTCTGGCGCAACCCTCAGCAACGCCCACATCACCGGCAGCGTTACCGGCACCATAGAACAAACCGGCGGCTTGGTCGGCGTGACTGACAGCAGCACCATCCGCTACTCGTCCTCTGCCGCCGACGTGACCGGCATAACCCAAACCGGTGGACTGGTGGGCCGCGCGCGGTATTCCCGCGTGGAAAATTCCTATGCCACCGGCTCCGTCACTGGGAACACTTTTACGGGCGGGCTGGTAGGTGGAACGGACATGGGTGGTACGTACACCAACACGTACGCCAGCGGCAAAGTCACCGGAGGCACCGACACGGGGGGGCTGATCGGTGGCCCTGTCGCCGGGGGGCTCGCAACCGTCACCAACAGCTACTGGGACAGCGGCACCACCGGCCAAAACAGTTCCTATGGCACCGAAGTGACGTCCGTCAACGCACGTAATCAGGCCACTTATGCCGGGTTCGACTTCACCAATACCTGGGTGATGATCCCGGGCGAGACCCGGCCGATGCTGCGCAATGAATACTCCACGACCATCTTCACCCCTCACGCGCTGCAGTTGATGGCGCTGGACTTGAACGCTAGTTACCGCCTGGGCGCCGACCTGAGCCTGGCCAGCGCCATGGCCGCCAGCGGCGGCTACTCCGGCGAGGTGTGGGGCGCATCGGGCTTTGTCCCGATCGGCAGATCCGGTTCGCAGTTCAGTGGCAGCTTCGACGGGCAGGGCCACAGCATCAGCGCCCTGGCCATCCACCGTCCCAGCACCCCCTACGTCGGCCTGTTCGGCTACGCCAGCCCCAGTGCGACCCTGGCCAACGTGAAACTGCTGGGCGGCAGCATCACCGGCCAGTCCAACGTCGGCGCCCTGGTCGGCTATTTGCGGCAAGGCACGCTGAACAATGTCTTGTCCAGCGCCACGGTCATCGGCGCTGGCAATGGCGCAGGCGAAGTCGGCGGACTTGTGGGCGTCAACGACGGCGGCACTGTCAGCAACGGCTCGGCCAGTGGCAACGTCACCAGTCCCGGCTACGATGTCGGCGGCCTGGTCGGCTTCAATATCAACGGCGGCATCATCGCCCGCTCCTATGCCAGCGGCAGTGTGACCGGCACCAGCTCGGGCCAGGGCTATGTGGGTGGGCTGGTGGGGACGAACGGCTATAACGCCGGCACAGGAGGCTCCATCAGCCAGTCCTACGCCACCGGCACGGTGACGTCGACGGCAGGGCCGGTCGGGGGACTGGTCGGCTTCAACCAAGGCGGAATCACCGACTCCTACGCCTCCGGCAGAGTGGCCGGAACGGGCGGGGCCAACACCATCGGCGGCTTCGTCGGTGTCAATGGCCCCACCGGCACCATCAGCAACAGCTACTCCACCGGCTATGTCACGGGTCCCAGCCAGCTAGGCGGTTTCGCCGGTTATAACAACAACTCGCCCAGCGCCATCACCAACGCCTACTGGGACACCCAGACCAGTGGCCGGGATACAGGCACTGGCGGTGGGGGAGGCGGCATTGCCGGGCTGACCACCGCGCAGCTCCAGGGCGGGCTGCCCGCGGGCTTCTCGTCATCCATCTGGGGTATCGGCGCCAGCCTCTACCCCTACTTCACCTGGCGCTACGGCAACACCCCCACCGCCATCAGCGGCACGGCCTTCAGCAATGCCGGCAGCACTCCACTATCGGGAGCGACACTCACCGCCGTGTCGGGGGGCGTCGCCATCGGCAACGCCCTGAGCGGGGCGAACGGCTACTACTACATCCTCAGCGAGGCCGGCGACCTGGATGGCAACGGTGCCATCGTCTACCTCCACGACAACGCCAACACCGGCGCCGCCTTCGGCGATGGGATCGGCGCCACGGGCATCCACGGGCTGGACGTCTACCGCGCCGCCGCCCGCCTGGTGACGGTCGAGGGCAGCCTCTCGGCGACCCGCAACCGCTACCTGGCAGCGCGTGGCACCTACGCCCACAGCGACCTCGGCTTCCTCTCCTCCAGCGACTTCGCCAACCTCACCAGTTCTGGCCACGGCCTCTACCTGGCCGCCAGCGCAGCCAGCTACAGCCTGGACACCAACCTCGGCTCCGGCGGCCTGCTGAGCCTCGACAGCGGCGGCGCTTTCGGCATCAGCGGTACGCGCCAGCTGTCGGCGGGCGGCAACCTCACCGTGGCCGACCGCCTGACCTGGGGCGACAACGCCGGGCTGACCCTCAGCACCAGCAATGGTGGCAACGTCGTGCTGGGGGATGGCATCGACGCTGCCAACGGCAGCCTGACCCTGTCCGCTGCCGGTTCCGCGACCAGCAACGGGGGCGTCAACCTCGGCGTGCTGAACTTCACCGCCGGCACCTGGAGGCAGGTGGCCGCCAACCTGCCCAGCTTCAGCGTCGCCGACTTCCGCCTCAGCCCCGGCGCCACCTTCATGCGGGCCCTGGGCGGGGACGGCAGCGTCGCCACGCCGTACCGCATCGCCGATGCCTATGGCCTCCAGGGCCTGGCCTCCACCAGCCTGGCGGGCAGTCGCTTCGTCCTGGCGAACGACATCGACGCCTCCAGCAGCGCGCTCTGGAACAACGGCACCGGTTTCCTCTCCATCGGCAGCCTGGCCAACCCCTTCACCGGCCGATTCGACGGGCAAGGGCACCGCATCAGCGGCCTGGCCATCAACCGCCCCGGCAGCACCTATAGCGGCCTGTTCGGCTACAACGCCGGCTACGTCGGCAACCTCAACCTGGTGGGTGGCAGCGTGGCCGGCGGCACCTATGCCGGTGCCCTGGTGGGCTACAACGCATCGGCCGGTGTGATCGAGCGGGTCAGCAGCGACATCGGCGTCACCGGTACAGGCGACGTCGGCGCCCTGGTCGGCACCAACGCCGGCACGCTCAGTGAGTCCCTGGCCACGGGCAGCGCCGGCGGCGGCCTCAATGGCGGCGGCCTGGCGGGCAGCAACGCGAGCACCGGCACCCTCCGCGACAGCTACGCCACCGGCAGCGCCCAGGGCAGTGCCACGGCAGGCGGCCTGGTCGGGTTCAACGACGGCAGCCTACTGCGTGTCTATTCCACGGGCACGGCCAGTTCCAGCGTCGGCGCGGTCGGCGGCCTGGTGGGCAGCAATGCCGGCACCGCCACCGGCAGCTTCTGGAACACCACCACCAGCGGCCTGGCACAGGGCGTCGGGGCCGGCACCGCCACGGGCGTCTCGGGGCTGACCAGCGCCCAACTCACCCGCCTGGCGCCCTTCGTGGCGGCCGGCTGGAGCATCGACGACGCCGGTGGCACGGGCGCCACCTGGCGCATGTACGAGGGCCACAGCGCACCACTGCTGCGCAGCTTCATGACCGCCCTCACCGTCAACGGCGGCAACGCCGGCAAGACCTACGACGGCAGCGCCACCAGCGGCACCGGTACGCTGGTGTTCCCCATCGGCTACGACCCGTCGCGGATCTCCGGCACTGCCGTCTACACCGCAAACAGCGCCAACGCCGGCACTTACGGCGGCGCCGACCTGCAGCTTGGCGGCTTGTATTCCAGCCAGTTCGGCTACGACATCGAGATGCTCGCCGGCACCCTGACCATCGGCAAGGCCGGCCTGACCATCACCGCCAACAACGGCGGCAAGACCTACGGCCAGACCGGCGGCACCAACGGCTTCACCGCCAGCGGCCTGGTCAATGGCGATACCGTGGACAGCGTCGACCTGGCCTCGGCCGGCACCGCCGCCACCGCCAGTGTCGGCGACTACACCATCACCGCCAGCAACGCCGACGGCAGCGGCCTGTCCAACTACGACATCACCTATGCCGACGGCACCCTGACCATCGGCAAGGCCGGCCTGACCATCACCGCCAACAACGGCGGCAAGACCTACGGCCAGACCGGCGGCACCAACGGCTTCACCGCCAGCGGCCTGGTCAATGGCGATACCGTGGACAGCGTCGACCTGGCCTCGGCCGGCACCGCTGCCACCGCCAGTGTCGGCGACTACACCATCACCGCCAGCAACGCCGACGGCAGCGGCCTGTCCAACTATGACATCACCTATGCCGACGGCACCCTGACCATCGGCAAGGCCGGCCTGACCATCACCGCCAACGACGCCAGCAAGACCTACGGCCAGACCGGCGGCACCAACGGCTTCACCGCCAGCGGCCTGGTCAATGGTGATACCGTGGCCCGCGTCGACCTGGCCTCGGCCGGCACCGCCGCCACCGCCAGTGTCGGCGACTACACCATCACCGCCAGCAACGCCGACGGCAGCGGTCTGTCCAACTACGACATCACCTATGCCGACGGCACCCTGACCATCGGCAAGGCGGGCCTGACCATCACCGCCAACGACGCCAGCAAGACCTACGGCCAGACCGGCGGCACCAACGGCTTCACCGCCAGCGGCCTGGTCAACGGCGATACCGTGACCCGCGTCGACCTGGCCTCGGCCGGCACCGCCGCCACCGCCAGTGTCGGCGACTACACCATCACCGCCAGCAACGCCGTGGGCGATGGCTTGGCCAACTACCAGATCCACTATCTCCCTGGCACGCTGCAGGTGGTCGCGTCCTATGCCTCCCTGTCCGGCCAGATCACAACGGCACAGGCAGCCAACCGGGGGGAGGAGGCGCTACGCACGTTCCCGCCTGAAGATTCCCTGCCCGGCGTGGCCATCAACAACGGCGGCATCGCATTGCCTGCCTCGGCCTGCGCAGGTGACCCGCTCATGGACCACTGTCCCCGCCAACATCAACCGTAAGCGGATACGAGGGAGGCTCCGCCAGGAGATTGCCTTCGACAACGTCACCGCCCCCTTGAGCTTCGAGCCGGGGGGCAGCCCGACGACAGAAAAGCGCCTGCGGGCGCTTTTTCTGTGGTGGTATTTGAAGCGGCTCAGCGCAGCAGCAGGTCCACGATCACGCCGGTGGCGATCGCCACCAGCAGGAAGTCGCCGCGGTCGTCGCGCATCCAGCGATGGCCGCGCGGCGGGTGCCGCAGGCCGTAGCCGCGGTAGTCGTTCACCACGTAGACCGGGCGCTGGTAGTGGTGCACGTAGCCGCCGCGCGCCCAGGGCGGCGGGCCGGGCCGGTGGCCGCCGTGGTGGTGCACCACGACCGGGCGGTGATGCACCACCCGCACCGGCGCACGCACGTCCCGGCGGTCGTGGCGCCGGTCGTGGCGGCGCGCCTGACGATGGTCGCGGTGATCGCGCCGGTCGTGCCCGCGCCGGTCGTGATCGCGCTGGCCGTGGTGGCCGCGACTGTCGTGGTCGCCCTTGGCCACGGCCGGCGCCGCGACGGTGGCGATGGCCAGGAACAGGGCGGCGCCCCACTTGAGTCCAAGATTCATGCTTGCCTCCGCGATCCGGACCGCCCGCGCAACGGGGCGGCTTGGGCCCGACTATCTTGGAACCTGGCTGAACGGTAACGCCCCGCGCCCGCCTCTCCAGCACGCCCGCCTCACGCCCGTTTAACACCGGCTCAGCGGGCCGGGACGAGGCGGCGGCGCGCTATAATCCGGGCATCCTGATCGATCCCGCCGGTCCTGCGCCCCTAGGCGCGGATCCTGGCCGCGTGCAACCGGAGCTTCCATGTCCTCGCAGTACATCTACACCATGAACCGGGTGTCCAAGGTGGTCCCGCCGAAGCGGCAGATCATCAAGGACATCTCGCTGAGCTTCTTCCCGGGGGCCAAGATCGGCCTGCTGGGCCTCAACGGCGCCGGCAAGTCCACCGTGCTCAAGATCATGGCCGGCGTCGACCATGACTTCGAGGGCGAGGCCCGTCCGCAGCCCGGCATCAAGGTCGGCTACCTGCCGCAGGAGCCGCAGCTGGATCCGGAGCAGACCGTGCGCGAGGCGGTCGAGGAAGGCGTGGGCGAAGTGCTGCAGGCCCAGGCCGCGCTCGACAAGGTGTATGCCGCCTACGCCGAGGAAGGCGCCGACTTCGACGCGCTGGCCAAGGAACAGGAGCGGCTGGAGGCGATCCTCGCCGCGGGCGACGCCCATACCCTGGAAAACCAGCTGGAAGTGGCCGCCGACGCGCTGCGCCTGCCGCCGTGGGACGCCAGGATCGGCAACCTGTCGGGCGGCGAGAAGCGGCGCGTGGCGCTGTGCCGCCTGCTGCTGCAGAAGCCGGACATGCTGCTGCTCGACGAACCGACCAACCACCTCGACGCCGAGTCGGTGGAGTGGCTGGAGCAGTTCCTGCAGCGCTACACCGGCACCGTGGTGGCCGTCACCCACGACCGCTACTTCCTCGACAACGCCGCCGAGTGGATCCTCGAGCTCGACCGCGGCCGCGGCATTCCGTGGAAGGGCAACTACACCGAGTGGCTGCAGCAGAAGGAAGAGCGCCTCAAGCAGGAGGACAACCAGGAGAAGGCCCGCCAGAAGGCGATCCAGAAGGAACTGGAATGGGCCCGCCAGAACGCCAAGGGCGGCCGCTCCAAGGGCAAGGCGCGCCTGGCGCGGCTGGACGAGCTGCAGTCGGTCGATTACCAGCGTCGCAACGAGACCAACGAGATCTTCATCCCGCCGGGCGAGCGCCTGGGCAACTCGGTGATCGAGTTCAGGAACGTCTCCAAGAAGTTCGGCGACCGCCTGCTGATCGACAACCTGTCGATGATCGTGCCGCCCGGCGCGATCGTGGGCATCATCGGTCCCAACGGCGCCGGCAAGTCAACCCTGTTCAAGATGATCACCGGCCAGGAGAAGCCCGATTCGGGCCAGATCCTGATCGGGCCGACGGTCCAGCTGGCCTATGTCGACCAGAGCCGCGACAAGCTCGAAGGCGACAAGACGGTGTTCGAGGAAGTGTCCGGCGGACTGGACATCCTCAACATCAACGGCGTGGAGATCCAGTCTCGCGCCTACATCGGCCGCTTCAACTTCAAGGGCCAGGACCAGCAGAAGCGCGTGGGTTCGCTGTCGGGCGGCGAGCGCGGCCGCCTGCACATGGCCAAGACCCTGCTGCAGGGCGGCAACGTGCTGCTGCTCGACGAACCGTCCAACGACCTGGACATCGAGACCCTGCGCGCGCTCGAAGATGCCCTGCTGGAGTTTCCCGGCAACACCTTCGTGATCTCGCACGACCGCTGGTTCCTGGACCGCATCGCCACGCACATCCTTGCCTTCGAGGGCGACAGCCACGTGGAGTTCTTCCAGGGCAACTACCGCGAGTACGAGGAAGACAAGAAGCGCCGCATGGGCGATGACGCCGGCCCGAAGCGGCTGCGGTTCAAGGCCCTGAAGTAAGCCCCACGCCCCGGAGCGAACGGATGACCATCGAGCACGCCGGCGATCTCGAAGGACTGCGCCGCGCCGGGGCCCTGGTCGCGATGGTGCTGGCGACCATGCGCGATGCGGCCACCGCCGGTGCCGTCTCGCGCGACCTCGACGCGCTCGGCGCCGACCTGCTGCGGCAGGCCGGCGCGCGCTCCGCGCCGCAACTGACCTACGACTTCCCCGGCGCCACCTGCATCAGCCTCAACCAGGTGGTCGCGCACGGCATTCCCGACGGCAGCGTGCTGCGCGACGGCGACCTGGTGAACATCGACGTCTCGGCCGAGCTGGACGGCTATTTCGCCGACACGGGCGCCAGCTTCGTGGTCGGCCAGGCGTCCCCGGCGCAACAGCGCCTGCTCGATGCCACGCGGGAGGCGCGCGACGCGGCCATTGCCCAGCTGCGCGCCGGCGACCGCCTCAACGGCATCGGGCGCACGATCCAGACCGTGGCGTCGCGGCGCGGCTTCCGGGTCCTGCGCAACCTCGGCAGCCACGGCGTCGGCCGTACCCTGCACGAGGAACCGGGGCACATCCCCGGCCACGACGTGCCCGGCGACCAGCGTCGCCTGCACGAGGGAATGGTGATCACCGTCGAGCCCTTCCTCACCACCCACTGCAACCAGGCCGACGAGGCCGCGGACGGCTGGTCGCTGGTCTGCCGGCGCGGGTTCGGCGCCCAGTTCGAGCATACGGTCGTGGTGACGAACGGCGCCCCGATTATCGTCACCTGATCGCAAGGAGCTCCATGACCTTCTCCGACAAGCTCCGCGCCCGCTGGCGCAGCGCCGACAGCCTGCTGTGCGTGGGCCTGGATCCGGATCCGGCGCGGTTTCCCGAGGCCCTGCTCGGCGACGAGGACCGGCTGTTCACCTTCTGCCGCGACATCGTCGACGCCACCGCGCCGTTCGCCTGCGCGTTCAAGCCGCAGATCGCCTACTTCGCCGCGCACAACGGGGGCGAGTCGGCGCTGCAGCGGCTGGTGGCGCACATCAACGCCGTGCACCCGGAGGTACCGGTGCTGCTCGACGCCAAGCGCGGCGACATCGGCAGCACCGCCGAGCAGTACGTGGCCGAGGCCTTCGACCGCTTCGGCGCCGACGCGGTCACGCTCAACCCCTACATGGGCCGCGACTCGGCCGAACCGTTCCTGCGCCGCGCCGACCGCGGCTGCATCTTCCTGTGCCATACCTCCAATCCCGGCGCGCGCGATTTCCAGGAACTGGACGTCGGTGGCCGTCCGCTCTACCAGCACATCGCCAGCACCATCGCGAGCGACTGGAACGGCGCGGGCAACTGCGCGCTCGTGGTCGGCGCCACCTATCCGGAAGAACTGCGGGTGATCCGCGAGCTGGTCGGGGACATGCCGCTGCTGATCCCGGGCGTCGGCGCGCAGGGCGGTGATGTCGAGGCCGTGGTCCGCAATGGCGCCACCGCCGACGGCACCGGGCTGATGATCAACTCCTCGCGCGGCATCCTCTACGCCTCCGAACACGAGGACTACGCCGCGGCCGCGGCCGAGGCCGCCGCCGCGCTGCGCGAGACGATCAACCGCTACCGCTGAGCGGGAAAACGCCCGGGCTCAGGCCCGGGTCCACTGCCGCAGCGCCGCCAGCGGGAACCGCAGCCAGATCGCCGCCCACACCGCCACGCGCAGCGGCCAGGCCACGCGCGCGGCATCGAACTTGCGGAAGTAGCGCCACAGGCCGCGGTGCTTGTGCCACTCGACGAACAGCGGCCGCGAGCGGCTGGACACGCCGCGCAGGTGCAGCACGCGCACGTCGTTGGCCACGGCGATGCGCGCGCCGGCCAGGCGCGCGCGCCGGCACAGGTCGAGATCCTCGGCGTGCAGGCGGTAGCCGGGGTCGAAGCCGCCGATGGCCTGAAATAGCGTGCGCGGCATCAGCATCAGCGCCCCCGACACCGCTTCCACCGGTTGCAACGCCTGGCCGTCGTCGGCGGACAGGAACAGGTCGCGCGCGGCGCGGTCGCCCAGCATCGCCGCCAGCGCGGGGTCGCGACGGCGCGCGGCGGCATCGCGCTGACCGTGCTCGTCCACCAGGTCGGCACCGAGCAGGCAGTCGCCATCGAGCGTGGCCGCGTGCGCGAGCAGGCGCGCCAGTGCGTCGGGCTCGAGCAGGCAGTCGGGATTGACGAAGGCCAGCCAGGCCGTGTCGCTGTCGCGCGCGCCCTGGTTGCAGGCCACCGAGAAGCCCGGGTTGTCGGGATTGCCGATGAAGTGCAGCCGCGGGTCGCGCGAGGCATGGCGCTGGATCACGTCCAGGGTGCCGTCGGTGGAGCCGTTGTCGACGACGCGGATCTGGCGCACGCCCCGGGCGCTGCGCAGCCGGGCCAGGCACTGGTCGATCGTGGAGCGGCTCTGGTAGCTGACCACGATCGCGGCGATGTCGTGCGTGGCGGCCATCAGGCGGCGTCCTCCTCGCCCGGCCTGGCGCCGCCCTGCGCGGCGAACAGTTCCTGCTGGCGCTGCGGACCGTCGGCCTCGGCATGGCGCCGGACCAGGTCCTCGCGCGCCTGGCGCAGCGGGTCGTCCATCAGGAAGCGGGCCAGGCGCGCGTGCCAGGCCGGCCAGCGCGCGGCCAGCGCGTCCATGTCGCCATCGGCCGGGCCGCCCTCGCCGTGGCGCCCGACGAAGGCCGTCTCGCACAGCACGTTGCGCCAGCCCAGGCCCGACAGGCGCAGCGACAGGTCGATCAGGGCCGCGTACCAGGAGCGGTAGCTGGCCGGATCCAGGCCGCCGGCCTTGCGCCGCGCGCTGCCGCGCAGCATCACCGCATGCGCGACCGCGGCGGGCAGCTCGGGATGCAGCGGCGGCATCCGCGCGCAGGCGCGCGCGAGCCGGCCACCGTCCGGCGGCACCTCGGCGATCTCGCCGATCCGGGGCCAGGCCACGACTTCGCCGGCGTTGCACCAGGGCGTGGCGCTGGCGATGGACGCATCGCGTGCGAAGCAGGCGCCCAGCTGCACCGCCCAGCCCGGCAGCGGCACCGCGTCCGGCGCGAGCACGATCACGTCGGCATCGCCGCAGGCCGAGAGCATCTGGTCCAGGTGCGCCACCTCGCCCACGCTGCGGTCGCGCCGCGTGTAGTCGGCGCGCAGCGGCGTGGCCGCCAGCCAGCGTTCGATGATCGCCAGCCCGCGCGGGCCGGCCTGCGCGTCGTCGGCCAGCCACACCCGGGTGCCGCCGGGCGTGCCGGCATCGAGCGCGGCCAGGCAGGCGTCGAGCGCCTCGTCGTCGGCGCCCACCGGCAGCAGGACGACCGGAAGCTCACTCATGCACGTCCCCGTGCGCATCCATGCAGGTCAGTCCCGGGTGGCCCTGTTCAACGGCTCCATCGCCCGGAAGCGGCGGCTGTACTCGTCGGTCAGGTCCCGCGCCTCGGCGTTGTTGCGCACGATGCGGGTGGTGATCAGCACGATGGTCTCGCTGCGCGAGGTGTTCGAGCGCTGGCTGCCGAACAGCGCGCCCACCACCGGGATCCGGCTCAGGCCGGGAATGCCGTTGGCGCCGCGCTCCACCCCGTCGGAGATGAGCCCGGCCAGCATCACCGTGTCGCCGTCCTGGGCGGCGGCCTCGGTCTTGAGGCGGCGGGTGGCGATGCGGTAGTTGCCGTTGTTGTCCGGCTGCCCGGCCGGCGCGCTGATCTCCTGCACGATCTCCAGGAACACGGTGCCGTCCTGGGTCACCCGCGGCCGCACCTTGAGGATGGTGCCGGTTTCCAGGTACTGCACCGAGGTCAGGCTGTTGTCGCTGCCCAGGATCGGATTGACCGAGACGGTCGACACCGGGATGCGGTCGCCGACGTTGAACTCGGCCTCGGAGTTGTTGCGCACGAACACCGACGGGGTCTGCAGCAGGCGCACGTCCGACACGCTGTCCAGCGCGCGGATGATCGCGGCCGCGTCGTTCTTGATCAGGGTCCAGGCCAGGCCCGGCCCGGCCACGCCGCCGACGCTGCCGGCCAGCGTGCTCCAGTTGGGCGGGATGCCGGCGCCGCCGGTCACGTCCGGCAGGCCGTTGTCGGTGGCGGCCCGCTCCAGGAACCATTGCACGCCGTACTCGAGTTCGCCCGACAGCTGCACCTGCGCCACCTGCGCCTCGATGTGCACCTGCAGCGGCATCACGTCCAGCCGTTCGACCACCTCGCGGATCGAGGCCCAGGCCGCGGGCGTGGTCCGCACCAGCAGGGCGTTGGTCTCGTCCAGCGCGGACACGCCCACGCGATCGCCATCGACCTCGAGCGTGACGCTGCTCGCGCCGCCGCGGTCCTGGCCCAGCGACATCGAGCCGCCGCCGCTGCCGATTCCGCCCAAACCACCCGAGCCGCCCGACCCGCCCAGCGAATCGAGCGAGTCCATCGCCCCCATCTGGCCGCCGCTCTCGATCTTGCCGTCGCTGCCGAACTGGCCGGCGCCGCTGCCGATCGTGGCCGGGGTCAGCCCGGGCATCAGCGTGCCGCCGCTGTCGCCGCCGCCGCTGCGGCCGCCACTGCCGAACACCTCGCCCAGGCGCTGGGCCAGGTCGCGCGCGCGGATGTACTTGAGCTCGTAGGTGTACAGGCGCGCGGCGCCGCCGGCGCTGTCGATGCGCTCGAGCCAGTCGCCGATGTCGTCGAGGTATGCCGCCTGCGGGGTGATCACCAGCACCGCGTTCGCGCCTTCCAGCGGCATGAAGCGGAACATGCCCGCCACCGGCGACTTGCTCTGTTCGCCGAACACCTTCTCCAGGTCCCCGACCACCCGCGTGGCCTTGCCGCTGCGCAGCGGGAACACGCCCACCGACATGCCCGACAGCCAGTCCACGTCGAAGATCTCGATCGTGCGCAGGTAGTTCTCCAGTTCCACGCGGGTGCCGGCCACGGTGATCGTGTTGCGGCCGTTGTCCGCCGCGACGATGGCATTGGGCCGGGCGTAGGGCTCGAGCACCTTCTCCATCTCGGTGGCCGAGATGTAGCGCAGCGGCACCACCCGCACCTCCAGTCCGCGCGTGGTTCCCACCCCGCCGGTCCGCGGCGAGACCATGCCCGAGGGCAGGGCCGCGTCGGCCGGCACGATCTGGTACATGCCGCCGCTGTAGACCATGCGCGCGTTGTTCTCGGCCAGCGCGCGCTCGAGCAGCACGTAGGCCTGGGCCGGGCTGACCGTGCGCGGGGTGGCCAGGGTCACCGTGCCCTGCACGCCCGGGGCGATGGAGTAGTTCTGCCCCAGCATGTCGCCGAGCACGGCCTTGACCACCGCGTGCAGCGGCTCGCCCTCGAAGTTGAACGAGGCCTCGCCGGTGCTGCCGCCGAGCCCCGGCGGCGCGGTGGCGGCGACGCCCTGGTTGATGACCTGGCCGCTGCCGCGCCGGATCTGCGCGCGCGGGCCGGCATCGTCCGGCAGCGGCTCGGACTGCACCCCGTCCTGGGCGGCCGCATCGCCGGCGACCGGGGCGCGCTGCGGCGCGGCGCGCGACAGGGTCGGCGGCGGCATCGTGGCGCAGGCGGCCACGAGCGTGGCCAGGAAGGCGGCGACGGCGGATTGGCACAGGGATCGTGGGGTCATCGGCGCAGTCTATTGGTTCTCGGTGGGGGGCTGGCCGGTGCGCGTGCGCTGTTCCTCACGCAGCCGGGCGCGGCGTTCCTCGATGCGGCGCCGGATCATCTCCACCTGGTCCTGCGCCGCGGCCTCGGCCTGCGGCGAGGGCAAGGGCGTGGGCGCGCCGTCCCCGGACATGGCGGCATCGCCGGCGACCGCCGGTGGCGCCGCGCTGCGTGCCGGGTCGGCCCCGGCGCGGGCACGGGCCGGCGGCGCCGTGCCACCGGGGGACGGCATCGCCATCGGCGTGGGCGGCTCGCCGCCGGTGCCGTCGAACAGGCGCAGCTCCAGGCTGCGCTCGCCTTCGGGACCGACGAACACCGCGCCGCGCGGCTGCACCGACTGCAGCACCCAGCCGGGCGCGGCCTCGGGCGCCTCGCCCAGCTTCACCCGCACCGGATCGCCCCCCGCGGCCGGCTGCAGGATCACCAGTTCCACGGTGGGCGTGCGCAGCACGCTGGTGAGCACGTAGTCGAAACCGCCGGTGGCCGACTCGGCCTCGCCCATCGGGTCGATCACGAACGGCTGCGGCCGGCGGTTGTCGGTGAACAGCGGGCGCGCGGCGATGTCCGCGTACCGCGCGAACGGCCCCAGCCGTTCCTCGGCCGGGGCGCCCGGCGGCGGCAGCGGCTGGCGCAGCGAGGGGTCGTCCGCGAGCCGGTCGATGCTGCCGCCCATGCCGAACATCGCCAGCGCCCAGACCAGCACCGCCCAGCCGGCCAGGCCGGCGTAGAGCCAGGTGCGCGCGCCCACGTCCTCAGCGCGCATCGGCCGTCACCGTCGCTGCGCCGGGCTGCAGGTAGCCGTACAGGTCGAAACTGGCGTCCACGCCGCCGCCGCCGCCCTGGTTGCCGCTGAACTGGTAGCGCTGGGCCAGGATGTTGAGGTTGTCCACGAACAGCCGCGGCGACCCGGTCTCCAGCGAATACAGCACCGCCGCAAGCTCGGCGTTGCCGCAGGTCAGCCGCACCTGCACGGTGGCGCGCGGAAAGCGCTGCGGCCGCGCATCGTTCATCGGCTGGCGGTTGCTGATCGCGCAGCTGCGGTTGCCGGGGCTGGCCTGGGCGACCACCTGCTCGAGCCGCTGCACCAGGGCCGAGGTCGCCAGCTGCACGTTCGGCTCGGCCATGAAGCCCGGCGCGCTGCCGGCGGCCGCGCGCTCGGCGGCGAGGCGCTCACGCACTTCGGGAGCCTGCTGCAGCGCGGTGCGCGCGCGCAGGTCGCGCTCGCGCAGGCTGTCGATGCGAGCGTTGGTGGCCAGCAGCGGCGCCGTCCACCAGGGGTGCACCAGCACCACGTAGGCCAGGGCCAGCACGCCGGCGAGGGTCGCCAGCGCCAGCCAGCGGTCGCGCCTAGTGGCTTCCGGCTGCACCGGGCGCCTCCGTCGCTGCCGCGGGTGCCTGTCCGCCCTCCGCGCCACCCGCGGGCGCGACCACGTTGAGGGTCGCGGTCAGGGTGAAGCGGTCCATGCGCGTGCGCGGGTCGGGCTGCAGCGCGCCGGCCAGGGTCGGCTCCGACCACAGCGGCGACCCCTGCAGCCGCGCCACCAGGCCCGAGGCTTCGCGGCTGAGCCCGATCAGCAGGATCCGGTCGCCTTCGACCGACAGCTTTTCCAGGTAGGTATCGTCGGGCAGGCGTCGGGCCAGTTCGTCCATCACCTCGACCATGGTCGGCCGACCGGAGCGGGCCGCGCCCAGGAAGGCGCCGCCCTCGACCAGGTCGACCAGCTGCCGGCGCTCGAGCGAGGCCGCGCGCGCGCGCTCGGCCTCCAGTTCGACCTGCCCGGCGAAGAACTCCGCGGCCGCCTCGCGATTGGCCAGCAACTGCCACATGCCCGCCAGCAGCGCCAGCAGCGCGACCAGCACCAGCACCAGGTTGCGCCCGCGCGCCGGGTCGTCGCGGCGGCGACGCGCGCCGTCCCCGGCCAGGTTGACCCCGAGCGGCGCGCCGCCGGCATCGGCCACGTCCACGCCGGCGAGGGTCGGCGCGAGCGGGCCCAGCGCGGCCAGGGCCGCGTCCAGCGTCGCGCGCGGCACCACCACCAGTTCCACCTCGATCTGCTCGCCGCGCGCGGCGAGCAGGCGCGCGTCGTAGCGCACGTCCGCCGCGGTGAACGGCGTCTGCCGGTCGATCTCGAAGCCCAGCACCTCGCGCAGTCGCTCGCCCGCGGCGGCCGGCAGCGACAGCCGCCGGCGCAGCACCGCCGAGGCCGGCAGCAGCAGCCAGCGCGGCACCCGCGCCATCGCCGGCGACAGCAGCCGCGCCAGCGGATCGCCGGCGCCGGCCTCGCCGGGCGGGACCGGGATGTCGGCCAGCATGCGCAGGCCATCGCCGCGCCACAGCGACAGGCGCAGGCCGTCGCCCGCCGGTTCGAGCAGCAGCCGCTGCGGCGACAGCCCGAACAGGTCGCGCGCGCGCACCGGCAGCCAGGCCGCCAGCGAGCGCAGCCACCATTGCCCGAAGCCGCGCAGGCGCGGGCGCAGCGAACGGTCGAGCCGGCGCAGGCCCGCAGGCCGCTCCGGCTGGGCCGCTGCAGATTGTTCGACGGTGGCCCTCATCGTGGCGACGCGCCTTCCTCCCATCTCATGACGGTGAATGCCGATCCGGGCACGCCACTGGGTCCCAGCCGGATCACGGCACGCAGGATGGATTCACGCCCATCCCTGAGCCGCGCATGGCTGTCGATACTATACGTGCCGCTGCCGGCGCCCACGAACGGGCTGTCGCCCGGCTGCGGCGGCAGTTCGCGCCCGGCCAGCACGCGTTCGGCGTCCACGCCCATCGAGGCCAGCACCGGCCCGGTGGCGAAGCGCGCGTCGGCCACCGGCAGGCCGCTGTAGATCGTCAGGTGCGGCGCCAGCAGCGCGTACAGCTCCGGCGTCATGCCCAGCACCTGCTCGACCTCGGCCACGGTCTCGAAGGGCGCATCCTTGGCGCCCCAGGCCAGGCCGGCGGCAGCGTACTGCGGGTCCTCGGCGCCGCCCTGGGGCTGGGTGAGATCGTCCGGATCGCGCCAGTCGACGATGGCGGCGGCCACCGCGTCGGCCTGTTCGGGCGGCGCGCCCAGCGCCTGCATGAGCGCCGACAGGCTGCCGGCCTCGGCGGCATTGAGGTCGAGCTTGCCCGACTCGTCCACCACCCGTACCTCGATCTCGGCCCCGGCGAAGCGCCAGCGGTAGGGACGCCCATCGGGCAGCCACTGCACGCGCGGGTCCGGGAAGGAGATGCGGGTGGCGGCGTACTCCAGCCCCGCGCGCGCGGCCTGGCCGGCGACCACGCCGCTGCGCAGGGTGCGACCCTGCAGGTATTCGGTGCGCGCGGTCATCGCGAACGCGCCCACCAGCGCCGACAGCAGCGCGATCATCCACAGCACCAGGATCAGGGCGGCGCCGCGCGCGCGCCTGGCGTGCGCCTGGCTCATGGCACCACGCCCCCCATGCGCTGCGGCAGCATCACCACCAGCGCCGGCCACACGCCGCCGCCGCGGCTGGACAGTTCCACCGACACCTGCAGCGGCAGCGCGTCCACCTGCTCCCAGGTGTCGGTCCACTCGCCCAGCAGGCCGTCCTCGCCGATCCCGCGATAGCGGAAGCGCGCCTCGACCAGGTCCGGCACCAGGGTTTCCGGCGGCCGCGGATCGGGGGATTCGATGATCCCGCCGCCGGCCACCATCGCGAAGGCCACCGTCAGCGCCGGTCCGCCCGGGCCGTCGAGCACCGCGATGTCGTGCAGGTGCGGACCGCCGCGACCCAGGTAATTGGGCAGGTCGGCGACGAAGCGCATCCGGTCGGGCTCGCCGATGAAGCGGACCATCCGCCCGGTGTCCTCGTCCACGGCGAAGACGATCGGCGTCGCCGAGGCCAGGCGGCGGCGCAGGAATCCATCGACCGCGCGCATGCGCTCGCTGCGCGCGGCGATCAGCTCGCCGCGCTCGACCGTGGCGGTGGCCGCGCGCAGGGTGGCAAAGCCCAGGGCCAGTCCCAGCGCGAGCAGGCTGGTGGCCAGCAGCACTTCGATCAGGCTGAAGCCGCGTTGCCCACTGCCAGCCGCCGCCCGCGAAGGCACGACACCCGCGCAGGCGCCGCGGGCCATCCCTCCCCCACCCGTTCGCCTGGTCCGCACGCCAGCGGGCCGCACCATGGCGCCCGCGCACAGCGGCAGCGTGTGCCTGCAGCGCTGGCGGCTCATCCGGATACCCCCGCGGGATCGGGCTGCACCAGGCGCAGGGTGTGCAATTCGAGCTGCTCGCGCGGCCCGCCCTCGCCCCAGGTCACCTGCAGCCGCAGCTGCAGCAGGCGCGGCGCGAACGGATCCCCAGCCGGCGCAGGCGGCCGATCCGCGTCGACATAGGGGGCCACGTCCAGCACCCAGCGGTAGCGCCCCCCCGCGAATTCGCCGTCGCGCCGCCCGGGCGCCAGCACCTCGCCCACCCCGACCTCGTCGAGCAGCGACTGCGCGTGCAGCGCGGCGCGGCCACTGTCCGCGGCCCAGCGCACCTGGCGGGTGCCGCCGGACAGCGCGCCCAGCAGCAGCGACAGGGCCACGGCCAGCACGCCGAAGGCGACCACGATCTCCAGCAGCGAATAGCCGCGCTGGCCCTGGCGCGGCCGCGCGGCGCACCCACCGTGCCGGCGCCTCATGGCCGCGGCTCCGCGCGGCGCAGGCTGACTTCGCCGGTCAGCCACGCCACGTCGATGTTCCAGGCGGCATCGCGCATGCGCAGCTGCAGGCGGCCGCCGGTCGAGGCGCCGTCGCCGAAGAACACCACCGCACCCACGCCCTGCGCCGGCTGCGCCTCGCGCGCGCCGGTGAAGCGCAGGTCGATCGACGCCGGCCAGCTTCCTGCCTCGCCATCCACGCCGCGCCAGGCGCGCGCGGCCGGATCGACGGTGAACCGCTGCGGGATGCCGGTGGCGATGGCGCGCGTGCGCGCGAAGCGCAGCTGCGCGGCGATCTCGCGGGCCGTGGAGCGCAGTTCGCTGCGATCCAGTCCGCCGGTGAGGATGCCGGCGGCCAGCAGGCCGGTGGCGGCGATCAGGGCCATCACCAGCAGGATCTCGAGCAGGGACATGCCGCGCTGTCCTGCGCCGCCGGTGCCCGACCCGGCCGCGACGGCCGCCGTCCCGCCCATGCCCGCCTGCTCGCGCATCGCCGCCCGCGCGTCAGTCGTTGCGGATATCCGCGTTGACGCTGTCGCCGCCGGGCTTGCGGTCGGCGCCGTAGCTGATGATGTCGAAGGGCCGCCCGTCGCCCGGCGCGCGGTACTCCAGCGGCGTATTCCACGGATCGTTGAGTTCCGCGGCCTTGGCATAGGGCCCCAGCCAGCCGGTGGCGCCGCCGGGCTGGGTCACCAGCTGGTCCAGCGAGGCCGGCAGCGTGCCGGTATCCATCTCGAACTGGCTGACCTTGTCGGCCATCGTCTGCACCTGCGCACGCGCCAGGTTGACCCGCGCGCGGTCACCGCCGCCGAGGATGCGGGTGGCGGCGAAGGCGACGATGCCGCCGATCAGCACCACCACCAGGATGATCTCGATCAGGCTGAAGCCGCCCTGCGCGGTCGCCGCGCCGCGGATCCGTGCCGCGCGCCCGGCGCGCTCCGGGCGCAAGCGCGCCATGCCCACGCCGCCGCCGTCCCTGGTCGCGCCCGCGCGCATCTGCCCACGCCGATTGCCCATGCCTGTCGTCTCCTCGTTCGTTTCCGGTTCTTCGATCATGATGCGCCTGCGCCGCGCGTTCAGCCGATCACGCTGGTCAGGTCGTAGACCGGCACCAGCACCGCCAGGATCACGGCCATCACCACCAGCGCCAGGACCATGGTGATCGCAGGCACCAGGGCCGCCAGCATGCGGTCCATCGCCTGACTGGTTTCCTGCTCGAAGGTGTCGGCGGTCTTGAGCAGCATCGTGTCCAGCGCGCCGGATTCCTCGCCCACCTGCACCATCTGCAGCGCCAGCCGCGGGAAGCGCTTGCCCTTGCCCAGCGCCACCGACAGCCCGACGCCGTTCTTCACTTCCTCGGCCGCGGCGTCGACATCGGCCGCCAGCACCCGGTTCCCGACCACCGCGCGGCCGATGCCCAGCGCCGACATCAGCGGCACGCCGTTGCGCAGCAGGGTGCCCAGGGTGCGAGCCAGGCGCGCGGTCTCCAGCCGCGCCATCATCGGCCCGACCAGGCGCAGCCCCAGCACCCAGCCGTCGAAGCGGGTGCGGAAGGCCGGATCGCGCAGGCGCCGGTCCAGCCACCACAGCGCCAGCGCCGGCACCACCAGCAGCACGATCCACCAGTCGCGCACGAACAGCCCCAGCGCGAGCACGACCCGGGTGAACAGCGGCAGCGGCGCATCCAGGCTCTCGTACATCGCCGCGAACTGCGGCACCACGTAGCCGAGCAGGAACATCATCGACAGGCCGACCATGACCAGCAGGATGATCGGATAGATCAGCGCGTTGACCACGCGCCCGCGCAGCAGGCGGCTGCGCTCGAGATAGTCGGCCAGGCGCTGCAGCGTCTCTTCCAGGCTGCCGCCCGCCTCGCCGGCGCGCACCATGTTGATGTACAGCCGCGAGAAGGTGCCGTGCTGGCGTTCGAGCGCGCCCGACAGGGTGCTGCCGCCGCGCACCGCGTCGCGGATCTCGGCCACGGTGCGCCGCGCGGCCGGCTCCTCGGGCAGTTCCAGCAGGATGGTCAGCGCACGGTCCAGCGGCTGCCCGGCGCCGAGCAGGGTCGCCAGCTGCTGGGTGAACTGCACCAGGCGCTGGCCGGTGAAGGGCTTGGGCCGCAGCAGCGAGCGCCACGATGGACCGGCGCCGGCCTCGCCTGCAGGCCGCGCCTCGACCGGCAGGTGGCCCTGCTCCTGCAGCCGCTGCGCCACGTCCAGCTCGCTGGCGGCCTCCATCTGGCCTTCCAGGGTCTCGCCGCGGCTGTTGAGCGCCTTGTAGCGGTACAGCGGCATCAGCCGCCCGACCCGCCGGCCCGCGCCGGCCGTGGCGGTTGCGCCGCGGACGTCCCTGCGGCGGGCCTCATGCTTCCTCCGTCACCCGCAGCACTTCCTCGATCGTGGTGACGCCCGCCAGCGCCTTGGCCAGGCCGTCCTCGTACATGGTGCGCATGCCGTGCTGGCGGGCCAGCTGCTCCAGCTCGCCCATGCCGGCATGGCGCATCACCGCGCGGCGCAGCTCGTCGTTCATCACCAGGAACTCGACGATGGTGGTGCGCCCGAGGTAGCCGGTCGGCGCGATCGCCGAGGGCCGCGGCCGGTACAGGAAGATCTCGCCCTCGGGCTGGAAGCGGCGCAGGTCGAACTTGGCGATCTCTTCCGGCGAGGCAGGGTATTTTTCTGCATGCGTGGGCTCGAGCCGGCGCACCAGGCGCTGGGCGAGGATGCCGTTGACCGTCGAGGTCAGCAAGTAGTCCTCCACGCCCATGTCGAGCATGCGGGTGATCCCGCCGGCGGCATTGTTGGTGTGCAGGGTGCTGAGCACCAGGTGGCCGGTGAGCGCGGACTGGATCGCGATGCGCGCGGTTTCCAGGTCGCGCATCTCGCCGATCATGATGATGTCCGGATCCTGGCGCACGATGCTGCGCAGCGCGTTGGCGAAATCCAGCCCGATCTGCGGCCGCGCCTGGATCTGGTTGATGCCCTCGATCTGGTACTCGACCGGATCCTCGACGGTGATGATCTTGACGTCGGAAGTGTTGAGCTTGCTCAGCGCGGTGTAGAGCGTTGTGGTCTTGCCCGAACCGGTCGGGCCGGTGACCAGCAGGATGCCGTGCGGCTGTTCGAGCACGCGCTGGAACTGCGGCAGGAAATCGTCGGTGAAGCCCAGTCGCTGGAAGTCGAAGACCACCGTCTCGCGGTCGAGCAGTCGCATCACCACGCTTTCGCCGTGGGCGGTGGGCACGGTGGACACGCGCAGGTCGAGCTCCTTGCCCTGCACGCGCAGCATGATGCGCCCGTCCTGCGGCAGCCGGCGCTCGGCGATATTGAGCTTGGCCATGATCTTGATGCGGCTGATCACCGCGGCGGTGAGGTTGCTGGGCGGGCTTTCGCCCTCCTCCAGCACGCCGTCGATGCGGTAGCGCACCTTCAGCCGGTTCTCGAACGGCTCGATGTGGATGTCCGATGCGCGCAGCTCGACCGCGCGCTGGATGACCAGGTTCACCAGCCGGATCACCGGCGCTTCGCTGGCCAGGTCGCGCAGGTGCTCGACGTCGTCCATGTCCGCGCCGCCTTCGCCATCGGCGGTCTCGACGATCGCGCCCATCGCGCTGCGGCCCTGGCCGTACCAGCGCTCGACCCGGTCGTCGATCTCCGAGCGCAGGCCGACCACCGGTTCGACGTCCGCGCCGGTGGCCAGGCGCACGGCCTCGCGCGCGTAGCCGTCGTAGGGATCGGCCATCCACACCACCAGCCGTCCGTCGCGCTCCTCGATCGGGCACAGGTGGAACTGGCGCAGGAAGCGCGTACTCAGCGGGTAGGCCTCGGCCAGCGCCTCGGGCGGAGCGGCCGGCATGTCGCGCACCCCCAGCAGGCGCAGCCCCAGGGCCTGGGCGCAGGCTTCGGCATGGTCGCGCTCGGAGACCAGCCCCAGGCGCGAGAGCAGTTGCAGGATGCCGCCGCCGGTTTCCTCCTGCAGGCGGCGCGCGCGCGCCAGGTCCACGTCCTTGAGCTGCTGGCGCTCGAGCAGGGTGGCGACGATGCGGTCTTCCGCGTCCTGCGCCACGGACTCGCTGACGGGAGGATCGGGGATCGCGTTCACGGTCGGCTTCCGGCGGGACGTACGACTTTAGCAGCTTGCGCGGGGGCGACCGCCGCGGCGACGGCAGGCGCGCCGCGACGGGCAGGCCCACCCGGCGGACGGCAGACGCAGCGGCCAACGCGCCCGGCCGCGGCGCGCCGCGCTGCAAAAAAGAGCCCCGGACCAGCCGGGGCTCTCGCCACGGATGCCGGCGCGTCAGTTGTGCCGCGCCTGCAGCCGCACGTTGGCATAGGCCCGGGTGGCGACCAGCTTGATGTAGTAGATGCCGGCCTGCGGGTTGGCGATGCGCACGGTCTCGTTGTTGCCCGGCCGCGCCGAGCGGAAGTCCGCTTCGGCCTCGGTCGGCTCCTCCTCGAAGCTGACCAGCAGGGTCACGTCACCGCTGCCGCCGGTGGTGGTGATGCTCAGCGGTCCGCTCGCGCCGGCCGGCAGTTCGATGCTGTACAGCGTCTCGCTGCCCGCGGTGCCGGACAGGCCGGTCAGCGCCACACCGTTGGCGATCGGGGTGGCGTCGGGCGCGCAGTCGACCTCGCACGGCGGCTCGATGGCCTTGGCCACGGCCGCCGCCGCGTTGACGATGCCCGGGCCGATGGGCTGCGACGGCGCGACCGCGAACGGCGTCACCGTATCCTGCAGCACATCGAGCACCTCGTCCGGGGTCAGCAGCGGCAGGCCGGCGTCGAGCCGCGCGCCCTGCATCAGCGCCACCACGCCGGCCACATGCGGGGCGGCCTGCGAGGTGCCCGCCGAGCCGCCGTAGGCGGTTTCCGGGTTGATGCTGGCCAGCGGCGTGGGCGTCGTGGTACTGGGATTGCGCGCCTGCCAGACGAAGCCGTCGTAGATCTGGGTGCCACCGGTGCCGTCGTTGGCATACACGCCGCCGCCGGGCGCCGCGATCTCGATGCCCTCGCCGTAGTTGGAGTAGTAGGCGCGGCGGCTGGTCACGCCGTTGGAGGCCACCGTGATGACGCCCGGGCAGTTGCCCGGCGAATAACCGGAGGTGTTGGCGTTCTGGTTGCCCGCCGCGACCACCACCACCGCGCCGAGCGCATTGGCCTGGGCGATCGCCTCGGCCTCGGTGGCGCTGCAGGGGCCCGAACCACCCAGGCTCAGGTTGATCACCTGCGCCGGATTCTGGTTGACCGGCAGGCCTTCGACCTCGCCACCGGCCGCCCAGACGATGGCGTCGGTGATGTCGCTCTCGTAGCCGCCGCAATGGCCCAGCACGCGGATCGGCAGGATGTTGGCGTTGTACGCGACGCCGGCCATGCCCACGCCGTTGTCGGTGGCCTGCGCGCCGGCGGTGCCGGCCACATGCGTGCCGTGCCAGGAACTGTTGCGCTGCGGGCAGGTTTCGGCCCCGGGATAGCCGATGGTCCAGTCGCCCAGATCCCAGCCGCCGGGCACGCGGTCGTCGGTGGCGCGGCCGGAGACGAAGGCGTCGCTGATGAAGTCGTAGCCCTGGTCGGCGAGCGAGGTGTCGATGTCGGGATGTTCGGTGATGCCGGTATCCAGCACGGCGACGGTGATGCCGTTGCCGTCGGCCAGGTCCCACGCGGCCGGGACGTTGGCGCCGCCACGGTTGGGCCCGCCGTCGAAGGTCGGACTGCCGTCCGGCGCGAGCAGGTGCCACTGGTACTCGGCCAGGTCCGGATCGTTGGGGATGTAGGCCGGCTGCACGCCAGGCAGGGCCACCGCGCTGCGCGCGATCTGGCGCAGGCGGTCGGGACGCGCCGAGACCACGTTCGGGTCGGCCTGGATCTGGCGCAGCAGCGCCTCGGCCTCGGCCCGGTCCAGTCCGCGGGACAGCTTGATCAGCTCCTGGCCGGTGGCCAGCCGGCGTACCGCACTGGCCGTGGCCGACCGGCTCTTGGCCAGGCCCGAGCGCGAGAGGGCGCGGTTGACGGCCGCCACGCCCGCCGCCCGGTCGGCCTTCTCCCGCGTCCCGTCCCGGTACTCCACCACGAAGCGGCGGAAGACCTGCTGGTCGCCCAGGCTCGCCGAGAGGCTGTTCGTGTCCATCGCCAGCTTGGGCTTCTTGGCGGCCGTCGCGCCGGCCGCACCGACCGCGGCGATGACCGCGATGGCCAGGGTGCAGGGGAGGATGTTGCGCTTGCTCATGTGGACTTCCCTCTCGACGAAATGGAACAACTCGCATGGGACGGCACGGGCGGAACGGTCCGCCGCGTGCCGCGGTCACCGTCTCAAGCTGGAGCCGACCCCGTGGCTGACGGATGCGCGGCGCGCACCACGGGGCCTGTCTGCTGCAGGCGGGGCACGCCGCGGCGCGCCCGCCCTGTCCTGCTCACCAGCCGAAGCCGGCGCCGACGCCCACGGACTTCTCGTCGCCGCTGAAGGCGCCGCCGATGGTCAGCGTCGCGCGGTCGCTCATCGCCCGCTGGTAGCCCAGCGACAGCGCGCTCTCCCCGCCCTGGAAGCCGATGCCCACGCCCACGCGGTTCTGGGTGCGGATGCCTGCGGCGCTGGTGGCCATGTTCAGCATCGCCGCGCCCATCGCGCCCTGCCGGTCGATGCGGCGGTCCTGGTCGGTGAAGCGGCGTTCCAGTTCGCCCTGGTAGGCGGAGAAGCTGTCGCTCCAGGCGTCGAAGCGCTGGTCGGTGTAGGCGTTGGCCGTGGCTACCGCCTGGGTGGCGGTGGATTCCAGTTGCTCCACGTTGACCGCATCGGTGGCCTGGGTGCCGGCCGCGACATTGGTGATCTGGCGCTCGTTGCCGGCACTGCCCACCGAGACGGTATTGGCCCGGTTGGCGACCGAGCCCTGGCCCAGGGCCACCGAGTTGGCCGCGCTGGCGGTGGCCCCGTCGCCGATCGCGGTGGCGGTCGGATCGGAGGCGGTCGCCCCGGCCCCGATGGCCACGGCGTTGGCGGTCACGGGGGGCGTGGGCGCGGCCGCCGCAGGCGCGGCGGGCTCGGGCGCGGCGACGGCAGTGGTGTTCTCGCCGAGGCGCCGGGCGCCGGAGGCCGCGGTCGCCTGGCCGCTGCGTGCACCCGAGCCGCTCTCCAGCGCGCTCAGCCTGCTGTTGAGCACACTGATCTCCGCATCCACCGCACCGAAGGCATCGCCGACGCTGAAGTAGGTGCTGCCCTGGATGAGGTAGGCCGGTGCCGACAGGGTGCCGAACGCGGTCACCTCCGAACCGCCGCCGAGGATCTGCGCGGTGCTGTCGAGTGCGCCGTAGAGCTGGCCGCCATTCGTCGCATCCGTGCTGCCGGTCGCCACCCGGCCAGCGGCCACGTGGGTGACCTGGCGCTCGTTGCCCGCGCTGCCGACCGAGACGGTGTCCGCCTCGTCGGCTACGGAACCCTGGCCGATCGCGACGCTGTTCTGCGCCTGCGCCAGTGCGCCCGCGCCCAGCGCGGTGGCATCGACCGCCACCGCCCCGCTGCCCGCGCCCACCGCGACCGCGCCGGACTGGTCGGCGGTGGCGTTGAAGCCCACCGCCGTGGCGCCGTCGGCCAGGGCGAAGGCCCCGCTGCCATAGGCCGAGGCGCCCTCGCCCGCGGCCGTGGCCGACTCGCCGGCGGCGGTGGCGTAGTCCCCCTCCACCGATGCGGCGCTGTCGCTGTCGACACCGCCGCTGGCGGCCAGATAGCGGGTGTACTCGGTGGCCTCCTGCAGCTGGCCGACCGTCGCCGCATCGCTGGCGGCGACACCGTCGCTGACGTTGACGATGCGGCGGGTCGCCGCGTAGGTCCCGCCGGTGGCATTGCCCACCGACACCACGTTGGCCTCGGTCGCGCGCGCACCCGCGCCGAGGGCCACGCTGCCCTCGGCGTTCGCCCAGGCGCTCAGGCCGACCGCCGTGGCGTTGACGCCAGCGCCGTAGACGTAGGCATCGCGGCCGATCGCCGTGCCGCCGACGGTGGTCGCCCAGGCCAGCTGGCCGAGCGAGGTGGCGTTGTCGGCACTGGCCCGGGCCGAGCCGCCCAGCGCGGTCGCATTGAGCCCGGAGGCGCTGGCGGAACTACCCATCGCCGCCGACGCGTTGCCGCTGGCCGTCGCGGTATTGCCGACGGCGGTGGCATTCAAGCCGCTGGCGGCGGAGGAGATACCCACCGCAGTCGTGCGGGTGTTGCTGGCGGCCGCCCCATAGCCGAGCGCGGTGGAGAACTCGCCGGACGCGGCGGAGAAGCCGCCCAGCGCGGTGGAGGCGCGTGCCGAGGCGACGCTGCTGTAGCCGATCGCGGTGGCCTGCAGTCCATCGGCGCTGGCCGCCGCACCGGTGGCCGTGCTGAAGGCGCCGTTGGCCTGCGCGCCGGCGCCGAAGGCGCTGGCACCGACTTCCGAGGCGGTCGTGGTCTGGTCGAGCAGCACCTCGCCGGTGTCCGGATCCTCGTAGTACAGGCTGCCGCCCACCGCCGTGGCGCTGTCGGCCGTGGCCGTGGCGTTGTAGCCCGAGGCCGTCGCGTTCTGGCCGTCGGCATAGGCGCCGCTGCCGTAGGCCGAGGCGCCCTGCCCGTAGGCATTGGCCGCTTCGCCCGAGGCGGTGGCGTAGGCGCCTTCGGCATACGCCCCGACATCGTCGCTCGGGTCCTCGTCGTTGCCGGTGGCCTGGAAGTAGCGGTTGCTGGCCGTGGCGTCCTCCAGCTGGTCCAGGTTCACCGCATCGGTGCCCTCGGTGCCGGCCGCCACGTTGGTGATCTGGCGCTCGGCGCCGGCCGCACCCACCGAGACGGTATCCTCGCGATCGGCGATTGAGCCCGATCCAAGCGCTACGGCATTGGCAGCGCCTTCCTCCACTGTCGCACCCGCGCCGATCGCGATGGCGCTTTCTGCATCGGCAAGGGCATTGGTGCCGATGGCGACCGAATGGATATCGTTGGCCAACGCCTGCGTGCCCAGTGCAATGCTGTAGCTGGCATAGCCGAACGCGCCGCGACCGACCGCGACCGAGTTCAGGCCGGGAGACCAGCTGCCCGAGCCGATCGACACTGAGCGCCTGCCGGAAGCATAGGAATCGATACCCAGGGCTGTCGCCTCCTCGCCGGTTGCCCAGGCGAAGCTGCCAAATGCGGTGGCGCCGTATTGGGTTGCCCACGCATAGGAACCCGCGGCCGTACCCTGCTCGGCCGCGCGGCTCTCGTCGCCCAAGGCCACGCTGTAGTCACCGGATGCGTGCGCCTTGTTACCGCCAGCGAGCGAGCGCAGGCCCGTAGCCCGCGCGTTATAGCCAAGAGCCGCAGAGAGCTCTCCGGCCGCTTGCGCGCCGGCCCCCACGGCCGTGGCGTAATCGCCTGCCGTCGCGCCGACCCGAACCGGGTTGCCGTCCTCATCTTCGATCGGCCAGCCAAACTCGTCCAGCGCCACACCCTCTCCGCCGATCGCAACGCTGGATACACCTGCTGCGGTGGCGGAGTTGCCGAGCGCGGCGCTGTTCTCGGACACTGCCGAGGCATTGAAACCGACGGCAGTCGCCGTATCCGCCAACGCGAACGCACCGCTGCCGTAGGCCGAAGCGCCATCGCCGGTCGCGGTGGCCGATTCGCCCGCCGCGGTGGCGTACTCGCCTTCGGCCAGCGCGCCGTTGTCGCTGTCGGTGCCACCGGTGGCGACGAAGTAGCGGGTGGAACCGGTCGCCGTTT
>Ga0233369_1000169_pt1 | contig 33385 bp, 28 predicted proteins | sample ElkDunMinimDraft_26_FD_191537 | JGI IMG/M metagenome (GOLD analysis project Ga0233369, IMG submission 191537) | Fecal eukaryotic communites from dung pellets of Tule Elk in California, USA - Elk Dung D16 | ecosystem: Host-associated > Mammals > Digestive system > Large intestine > Fecal | place... | reverse complement strand
GTGGATGATCGACTACAACGAAGAACGACCCCACGACTCGCTCGGCGGACTGACGCCTGCCGAGTACCGCGATCAACACGCCGGAAGTTCTACTTTTGAAGTGTCTGCTTGACGGGGGAGCTTACGCGACGCTGCAGTCGCAGTCCTTCGCTTCAACAGATCGTAGAGGTACGCAGCCCTTAGAGGCGGAGGGCGCCGCCGGTGCAGCGCATCCCGACGGCGCATTCGGCGTTTTGCTGTCGCCCGATCAGGGCATTGCCGCCGCCTGCAGCAGCGCGTCCGTGCCGTCCAGGCCCCATTTCTCCACTTGCGCCAGGGCCACCGTGCGCGCCTGGCCGGCCGCGCCCAGGCGGGCAAGGTCGAAGCCGGTGTAGTTGAGCGCGCCGTAGTCGCGGACGTAGAGCCGCGTGCGGTCGAGGTCGCCGAGCACCGTGACCGAGGTGTATTCGGTGGTGGCGCCGGAGCTTCCGGACCCGCCCTCGGCGCCCGAGCCGCCCAGGTCGATGGTGATGTCCTTGGGGCGGTCGAAGTTGTTCATGACATGGGCCAGGGTCAGCACCGCTTCGTCCGGGGTGCTCGCCTTGTGCGCGAACTTGGCGTAGTACGCGGCGCGCACGAAACGGCCGACCGACGTGTCCGATGACGGCAGGCCGGAGGTGGCGCTGCCCGCATCCGGCTGCCTGGCAACGAAGGTGCCGAAGGTCGTCTGGGGTTTGTCGACGTTGTCCAGGAAGGTGTAGTTGCCCAGGTTGGTCAGGTGCCACGGGAAGCTGGGGCCGTTGGTCATCACGCCGACGCCGTTGTCGTAGATGTTCTGCTTGCCGTTGGCGTATTCGATGACGATCGAGGCCCCGCTGCGGTCATGGGCGATGAAATGGACGGGTGGCTGGCCGCCGCCCAGCCTGGCGAGCGGCGCCAGGATCACCGGCTGCCGCTCCAGCGCGGCCTTGACCTCGGCCACGGTGGAGAACTGCCCCAGCGCCCAGCTGCCGAGGTCCAGCGCCGAAAGCACTTCCTGGGTCTTGGCGATCGTGTCGCGGGGGCCCTTGGCGGAGGCGTAGGCGAGCAGGCTGAAAGTCAGGCCTTGGTCGTTCATGCCTTCCAGTACCTTCTGGTCGGCCGGCCCCAGCGGCGCCTGCGGGGTGGGCGCGCGGAAGGGCAGGGTGACCACGAGCATGCCGTGGCGCGTGGTGTACTGGAGCGGGCGGTGCTGGTCCGGGCTGGAGGTGTACTGCCTGCCGGCGGGCACGTAACTGAGCTGGTAGGGCATCTCGCCGCCCAGCTCCACCGTGCGGCCTGCATAGGTGTGGTTGTTGGCATCGGTGTACAGCAGCGCCGTGCAGGCGTCGGCGGGCATCGAGCCCAGGAGCGTGATCGCGCCCAGCGGCGCATAGAGCATGTGCTGCCACTTCATGGTGCACCTCGTTCTTCGTAGCGGTCGCTCGGTCGCGGCCAGGGGAGGAGCAGGGCGAGGCCCCGCGGGTGGGGTGTCGCCGGGCGCGCAACGGCGCGAGCGAGGCGGGCAGAACGTGGACGCGCGTCGCCAGGGGTGCGATGCAGGGCGATGCGGCGCACCGACGGGCGTCGTGCCATGGACGAGGCGGCGGAGTCTGCAGTGCCTGCCTTCATCGTCGTTCCTGACCGAAGGTGTCGGGCCGGGGGATGGCAGCGCCCGCAGCGTGGCGGGACCTGCGATGCCGGCGACCGCGACGGGAAGCCAGGCGGCAGTATGCGCGCGGCTCCGGCAAGGCCCTCTTCACGCCTGCGGGGCCCACCCGGGCGGCAGCGGGCCGGTCGCGGCGCCCCAGGTTCCCCGGATGTCCCGGGGTGACGAAGCCGTCAGCCGGCGGCGCGCGGCGGCAGGATGGCCGGGGACTGGTCGGCCAGCAACCCGACGATCCATTCGATGAACACCCGCAGCTTGCGGCTGACGTGGCGGCCGGCCGGGTATGCCAGCGACAGCGGCATCGGGTCGAGTTGCCAGTCCTCGAACAGGCGCACCAGTTCGCCGCGCGACTGCGGCCCGTGCGCCATGTACTGCGGCAGCCACAGCAGGCCGAGGCCGGCGATGCCGGCGGCCAGGTAGGCATTGCCATCGTCCACCGACAGCACGTACCGGGCGTGCGCGCGCACCTCCTGGTCGCCGCGGCGCATCGCCGGGACCACGGGCGCCCCGGCGCGGGATCCGCGGTAGGCGACGATGCGATGGTGGCTGTCGGCCAGCGCCTGCGGGCCGGAGGGCCTGCCGGCGCGCGCCAGATAGGCGGGCGCGGCGTACAGGCCGAGCGGCAGGTCGGCCACGTGGCGGGCGCGCAACGAAGGCTCGGTGAGCGTGCCGCCGCGGATCACGCAGTCCACGTTCTCGTCCACCAAGTCCACCTTGCGGTCGCTGGCGCCCAGTTCCAGCTGGATGTCGGGATAGCGCGCATGGAAGGCCGGTAGCGCCGGAACCACGACCAGCCGCGCCAGCGGCGAGGGCATGTCCACGCGCAGGCGTCCGCGCGGCGCTTCGGCCGCGGCCGAGAGGCTGGTTTCGGCGTCGTCCAGGTCGGCCAGCAGGCGCACCACGCGGGTGTAGTAGGCGGCGCCGTCGGCGGTGACCTTGACCCGGCGGGTGGTGCGGTTGAGCAGCTTCACCCGCAGGTGGGATTCGAGCTGCTGGACCAGCTGGGTCACCCGCGTCCTGCTGGTGCGCAGCGTGTCGGCCGCACGGGTGAAGCTGCCGGTTTCCACCACCCGGGCGAAGGCCTGCATCGCGTCGAAACGGTCCATCGGGCGCCGGTCGGTTGGGATTGTTCCGATTCTACAAACAGTGATGCCGGCTTCGCCCCGTTTATCCGCTGCGGCGCCGTCCCGAGTTCCTGCCTGCAGCGGGCCCGTCGGCCCGACAGGAGCGTTCCATGAACCAGCGTGATGTCGTTTTCCCCGCAGGCCGCCAGGCCCTGTACGAGCGCAACCGCTATTCGGCCGCGGTCCGCGCCAATGGATTCCTGTTCGTGTCCGGGCAGGTGGGCAGCCGCGAGGACGGCTCGCCGGAACCGGACTTCGAGCAGCAGGTGCGCCTGGCCTTCCACAACCTCGAGGCGGTGCTGGCGGCGGCCGGCTGCAGCTTCGACGATGTCGTGGACGTGACCGTGTTCCTGGTCGATCCGGAGAAGAACTTCGAGCGGGCGTGGAAGGTAGTGCCGGAATTCTGGGGCGAGGCGCCGTATCCCACGCTCACCGGGATCGGCGTGACCTGGCTGTACGGCTTCGACTTCGAGATCAAGGTGATCGCCAGGCTCCCCGAGGCCCCGGGGCCGGGCTGAGGCGGCGCGGCGCGCATCAGTAGCGCAGCTGGCAGTGGTCGCACCAGAAGGTCCGCCGCTGCCGCGTGCCCAGATGGGCGAGGTTGAGCCTGGCGCCGCATTCGGAGCAGTCGCGCTTGCGGTGCACCAGCCAGTGCTGGCGCAGCACGTACTGCTTCTTCCACTCCAGGAAGTCGAAGCTGTATGCACGGGCCTGGGCGATGAGCTGGCCGAGCTTGCGCGGCGGCAGGTCGCCGATGCGGGTTTCCGGGTGCACGCGGATGCGGAACAGCACCTCGTTCTTGATGATGTTGCCCACGCCGGCGAACACGTCCTGGTCGAGCAGGGCGTCGCATACGAGCGTGTCGGGCTGGGACTTGAGTTTCCTGCGCGCCAGGGCCGGGTCCCAGTCCGGCGACATCACATCCACGCGCCAGTCGTAGGTGTCGGCCAGCGGCCCTTCGACGTACTTCACCGACGAGGAATAGAAGTACAGCGTGCCGTTGTCGAAATGCAGGGCCACGCGCGCGGGCTTGGGCTTGGGTTCGTCGATGCGGTAGGAGCCGAACATCAGCATGTGCACGCGCATGCTGAAACTGCTGAACTCCAGCAGGAAGTGCTTGCCCCAGCTGCGCACGGCGACCACGCGGCGGCCGTGCATGCGCTGCAGGTCGAGCGAGCTGTTGCCTTCGACGCGGCGCACGGCCTTGCGCCGGAAGCGGGCGGCCTCGTCGCGGAGGATGACGAGCGATGGACCTTCAGGCATGGGACCTCCTGCGGGCGCGGGGCCCGGCGTCGAGCAGCGCCTGGAAGCGCAGCGCGTCTGTCGCCGCATGGCCGTGCGCGGTGTTGTCGAAGATCACCCAGGCCGGCGCGCGCCCGGCCGCCGCCACCTCCGCGGCCAGCAACGCCAGGGCCTGGTCGTCGTAGCGGCTGTAGTACATGCGCGGCGCGCCATGCCAGCGCCAGTAGCGCCAGGCGCCGCCAGCGCCAGGGCGTGCCGCCTCGGGCAGGCGGGCCGGATCGGCCGCGGCGCGCGCGATCGCGTAACGCTGCATCACCTCCTCCGCGCGATCCTCGAACCAGCTGGCGTGGCGCGGCTCGCAGGCCACCGCCACGTCGCTGCGCCGGCGCAGCATGGCGAAGAAAGGCACCGCGCTGCGCGCATCGAAGGCCAGGCTGGGCGGCAGTTGCAGCAGCAGGCCCCCGAGTTTGTTGCCCAGGCCATCGACCTCGGAGAGAAACCGGTCCAGGGCCGGACCGGCGCCGCGCAGGGCGAGCTCGTGCGAGATCGTCCGCGGCAGCTTGGCCGAGAAGCGGAAGCCGGCGGGCACGCTGTCGGCCCAGCGCTGCCAGGTCTCGCGGCGGTGCGCACGGTAGAACGAGGAGTTCACCTCGGCCACGGAGAGCCGCGTGGCGTAGCGCTCCAGCATGCTGGCGCCGTCGCCGAACAGTCCGCGCTGCGCCGACGCGATGGACCAGCCCGCGCAGCCGACCCGGATCGGGGAGGGCATCGCTCAGCCTTCCCGGGACGGCGGGGGCGCGCGGAACCCCGCGGCGGACCGGTGCGCCGCCACGCTGCGGCGATGTGCGCCGATGTTGCCGGGAGGCCAGCCCTGGTCCATGCGTTCGACCGCGTTGCGACGATCCGGGCAGGCTGCCGCAGGGCCGATCAATGCGCCGTGAGCCGTCGCGCGGCGCGGTGCCGGTTCCGCGCGTCGGGTCGCCGGTGCTAGCGGCGGCCGCCCGCCTTCTATGCCGCGGGGCGCGACCTCGGCGTGGCCGGGGCGGCCAGGCGCCGCGCGGGCGCCTTGCGGGCCGCGGACTCGTCGCCATGCAGGGTCATCAGCGACTCCATGAGCTGCTCGTCCGGGCTGGAACACACGCCCAGCAGCAGGACTTCGTCGCAACCCTCCGCGGCGATGTAGGCATGGCCCATGTTCGAATCGATGTACACCGACTCGCCGGCCTCCAGCACCATCGGATCGTAGAACTCGGTGTGCACTTCCATGCGGCCCTCGAGCACATGGATGTACTCCTCGCCCGAGTGCCGGACCAGTTCGCCGAACTCCTCGATGGTCTTGGCGCGCACCCGCGTGAGCACCGGGATCATGCGCTTGCGGCGCAGTTCCGGGCACAGGTAGTAGTAGTCGTAGTTGGGCGTGTTGACGCGGATCGCGTCCTCGATGCGGCCGATGCTGCGGCGCGCGGTGACGGCGGGGCCCGGTGCTTCGTCCTGCTCGGCGAACAGTTCGGACATGCGCAGGTTGAGCCGCTGGCTGAGCTGCAGCAGCTTGTCGTAGGTCAGCGTCAGCCGGTCGTGCTCGACCTTGGACAGCGTCGACAGCGGGATGCCGGAATGCTCGCTCATCTGCTTGAGCGTCCAGCCCTTGCGCGCGCGCAACGCGCGCAGTAGGCCGCCGATGGTGGGGTGCGATGCGGTCATCCGGGGTGCTCCTGATACAACGTCCGTGTCAGGCCAGTATGTCCTGTGCGGGATCGCCATGATCGCTCCCGCGCAGGGTGCGCGGAAGCCTGCGGGCGCGGATCGGGGACGGGAAACAGGGGCGTTGACAATTCTCTGATTAGGATCATTATCGCCAAATCAGGATAGGGGGAGCGTGGGGGTCACGGTCCTGGTCCTGCCTGGCCCGTCCCGGAGACTGTCGATGCGCCTCATTCCCCTGATCCTGAGCGGCTGGCTGCTGGCCGCGGGTTGGACCCAAGCCGCCCAGCCGGCGTCGCCCAGCCCCGTGTCGATCCTGCCCGCGGGGGCGCCGTCACTGCCGGAAGGCGTCCCGGGCGAAGTGGTGGACGGGCAGCCGCAGGGCGACGGCGCGCCGGTGCTCGAGCGTGCCGATCTGGAGGCCTGGCTGGACGGCTTCTTCCCGCACGCATTGGCCACCGGCGATATCGCGGGCGCCGTGGTGGTGGTGGTGAAGGACGGCCAGGTGCTGCTGCAGAAGGGCTACGGCCACGCCGACCTCGCCGCGCGCACGCCGGTGGACCCCGAAGCCACACTGTTCCGTCCGGGCTCGGTGTCCAAACTGTTCACCTGGACGGCGGTGATGCAGCTCGTCGAGCAGGGCAAGCTCGACCTGGACGCCGACGTCAACCAGTACCTGGACTTCAGCGTGCCCGCGCGCGATGGCCAGCCGGCGACGCTGCGCCAGATCCTGACCCACACCGCCGGCTTCGAAGAGCAGATCCGTGGCCTGATCACCGCCGACGAGGCGCAGATCGCGCCGCTGGGCGAGGCGCTCAAGCACTGGGTGCCCGAGCGCATCCACGCGCCGGGCACGACGCCGGCCTATTCGAACTACGCCACCGCGCTGGCCGGCTACATCGTCGAGCGCGTGTCGGGCCAGCCCTTCGACGATTACATCGAGCAGCACATCTTCCAGCCGCTGGGCATGACCCGGTCGAGCTTCCGCCAGCCGCTGCCGGCGCAACTGCTGGCCGGCATGTCCAAGGGCTATGGCGCCGCCTCCGACGGCCAGGCCAAGGACTACGAGTTCATCAGCCTGGCGCCGGCGGGCAGCCTGGCCGCCACCGGCGCGGACATGGCGCGCTTCATGATCGCGCACCTGCAGGGCGGCGCCTATGGGGATGCGCGCATCCTCGGCCAGGACACCGCGCGGCAGATGCACCGCACCGGGCAGGCCTCGGTCGGAGCGCTGACGCGGATGATGCTGGGCTTCTACGAAACCTCGGTGAACGGGCACTTCGCCATCTCCCACGGCGGCGACACGCAGTGGTTCCACAGCGACCTGCACCTGTTCCCGGACGACGGCATCGGCATTTACGTGTCGATGAACAGTTCGGGGCGCGAAGGCGCGACCGGGCCGATCCGCTATGCCTTCGCACGCAACTTCGCCGACCGCTATCTCCCCGGCGACACGTCGGCGACCGGCGGCGTGCCGGAGGAGGACGCCAGGCTGCACGCGCAGCAGATCGCCGGCACCTACTTCAGCAGCCGCCGCGCGCAGAGCAACCTGCTGTCGCTGACCAACCTGCTGGGTCCGGTGAAGGTCGTCGTCAACGAGGACGGCACCATCAGCGTGCCGGCCGCGCGCGGCTCCAACGGCGCGCCGAAGAAGTGGCGCGAGGTCGAACCCTACGTCTGGCAGGACACCACCAGCGCCGATCGGCTCGCCGCCGATGTGGTCGACGGACGGGTGACCCGCTTCGGCTTCGAACCCTACGCCTCGATCATGGTGTTCGAGCGCGTGTCCGGCCTGCACGCGGTGGGCATGCCCCTGGTCGCGGCGAGCCTGGCGATCCTGCTGCTGACCGTCCTCGCCTGGCCGGTGTCGGCCATGGTGCGACGCTACTACCGCGTGCCCTACGGACTGTCCGGCCGCGACGCGCGCGCGCACCGGCTGGTGCGCATCGCCGCCCTGCTGGTGCTGCTCGCCATGGGCGGTGCGATCGGCCTGGTGGTGGCGATGATGAGCCAGCTCGAACTCACCAGCCCGGGCAGCGACGGCCTGGTGATCGCGGTGCGCCTGTTCGCCACCGTCGTACTGCCGCTGGGCGCGCTGGTATCGATCTGGAACGCCTGGCAGGTCCTGCGCAGCCGGCGCCGCATCGGCGCCAAGCTGTGGTCGCTGCTGCTGGCCCTGGCCTGCCTGGTCGTGCTCTGGGCCGGCGTGGCCTACCACGTCATCGGCTTCGGCGCCCGCTACTGACCTCGCGCAGGGCCGGCCGTCGCGCCGGTCCTGCTGCGTCCGCATTTCCCGCCGGAGCGCAGGCGTGCCGATCCAGCTCGAACTCCACAACGAACCTCTGCGCCTGGCCGCGCCCTTCCGCATCGCAGGCCATGTCTTCGAGGCGATGCCGGCGACGGTGGTGACGTTGCGCGATGGCGACCTGGTCGGCCGTGGCGAGGCGTCGGGCGTCTACTACAACAACGACCATCCCGATTCAATGATCGCCACGCTCGAGGCGCTGCGCCCGCGCATCGAGGCGGGGCTCGACCGCCACGACCTGCGTGGGCTGCTGCCGCCCGGCGGCGCGCGCAACGCGCTCGACGCCGCCCTGTGGGAACTCGAGTCGCAGCGACTCGGGCAGCCGGTATGGCGGCTGGCGGGGCTCGATGGCGTGCGGCCGTTGCTGACCACGATGACGGTCGGCGCCGACGAGCCCGACGTCATGGCGCGCAACGCCGCCGCCTACGCCCAGGCGCGCGCGCTCAAGCTCAAGCTCACCGGGGAGGCCGCGCTGGATGCGGCGCGCGTGCGGGCGGTGCGCGCACGGTGTCCGCGGCCGTGGATCGGCGTGGACGCCAACCAGGGCTATCGCGTGGACGGATTGCCGAACCTGCTGCCTTCGCTGCTGGAGGCAGGCGTCGCGCTGCTCGAACAGCCCTGCGCCCGCGGCTGCGAGCAGGAGCTGGCCGGCATCGCCCGCCCGCTTCCGTTCGCCGCGGACGAGAGCATCCTCGACCTGGTCGAACTGGAGGCGCGCCACCACCACTTCGACGTGATCAACATCAAGCTCGACAAGTGCGGCGGCCTCACCGAGGGGCTGATGATGGCGCGTCGCGCGCGCGAACTGGGCAAGCAGGTGATGGTGGGCAACATGTGCGGCACCAGCCTGGCCGCCGCGCCGGCGTTCGTGCTGGGGCAGTTCTGCGACGTGGTCGACCTGGACGGCCCGATCTTCCTGCAGGCCGACAGGACACCGTCGGTGCGCTACGAGGACGGCCACATCCACTGCGGAGACGAGGTCTGGGGACCGCGGGCGGGCCGGTGAGCACGGCGGCGGAAAAAACGTGGTTCGGGCAGCCGCGCGGGCTGACGATCCTCTTCCTCACCCAGATGTGGGAGATGTTCTCCTACTACGGGATGCGCACCCTGCTGGTCTACTACATGACCCGGCAGCTGCTGTTCGCGCAGGAGAAGGCGTCGTTCGTCTACGGCACCTACACCGCGCTCGCCTACTTCACCCCGATTCTCGGCGGCGCCATCGCCGATCGCTGGCTGGGCAAGCGCAATGCGGTGCTGCTGGGCGGCAGCATCATGGCCGTGGGCCATTTCGTGATGGCGTTCGAGCCGATGTTCTACCTGGCCCTGGCCGTGATCGCGCTGGGCAACGGCCTGTTCCTGCCCAGCCTGCCGAGCCAGATCAACGACCTGTATCGCGCCGACGATCCGCGTCGCGGACGTGCCTACAACGTGTACTACGTGGGCTTGAACCTCGGCGGCTTCATGGCCCCGCTGGTGTGCGGCACGCTCGGCGAAATCTACGGCTGGCACTACGGTTTCGGCGCCGCCGGCGTGGGCATGTTCGCCGGCCTGATGGTCTATGTCTTCGGGCGGCGCTACCTGCCGCCGGTGCCCTCGCGCGTGGCGCCGCCAGCCAGGGATGCGGCCGGCCAGCGCGCCGACGCGCGCCGCATCTGGTGGCTGCTGCTGGGGGTCGGCATCGCCGCGACGGTGTTCCGCGGCGCCTACGAACAGGTGGGCAACACCCTGCCGTTGTGGATCGACGCCAGCGTGGCGCGGGACGTGGGCGGGTTCTCGATCCCGATGACCTGGTTCCAGTCGCTCAACCCGCTGCTGGTGATCTCGATGACGCCGCTGCTGCTGATGGCGTGGCGCCACCGCGCCGCCGCGGGCCGCGAGGCATCGCCCGCCAGGCGCATGGCCAACGGGGCGCTGATCGTTGCCGCGGCCTACCTGCTGCTGGCCCTGTTGTCGGCGGCAGGCGCCGGCGCGCCGGTGAGCTGGCTGTGGCTGGTGGTGTTCTTCGTGGTCCTCACCCTGGGCGAGCTGTACATCCTGCCGACCGGCCTGGGCCTGTTCGCGCGCCTGGCGCCGCCGCGGCTGGGCGCCACGACCGTCGCGTCCTGGTTCCTCGCCACCTTCAGCGGCAGCCTGCTCGCCGGTCTGGTGGGGATGCTGTTCACGCGCGCGGGCGATGCCGGTTTCTTCCTGCTGCTGGCGGCGCTGGCCGCGGCCGCGGCAGGCCTGCTGTGGTGGCTGGACCGCCCGATCAGTGCGCTGCGCTGATCCGTGCGCGCTGTTTTCTGATCGTATTGACAATTCTCTGATTGGGATCATGATCCTGATCAGGCTCCAGCGCCCGGCGCCACGTCCCCGGGCATCCATCAGCATCGATCCGGGGGATGACTGCGATGAACGCACCTGTATGCCGCTCGCGGCTTGGACTCGCCATTGGCGCCGCCCTGGCGCTTTCCACCGCCGCCGCCTGGGCGCAGGAGGCCGACCGGCCTGCGGCGGACGAGGTCGTCAGCCTCGACAGCGTCATCGTCACCGCCAACAAGCGACAGGAAAACATCCGCGAGGTCGCCACCGCGATCAGCCGCCTGGGCGAGGAGCAACTGGAGAATCTCAACGCCACGCAGATGGCGGACTACGCCAGCTACGTGCCGGGCCTGCAGGTGCAGTCCAGCGGCACGCCCGGGCAGGTCCAGGTCTCGATGCGCGGCATCGCGGCGCTCTCGCCCGGCTCGACCGTCGGCACCTACGTCGACGATGCGCCGGTGGGATCCAACAGCCTCTACCAGCAGGCCACGCTGTACCAGCTCGACCTGCTGCCCTACGACGTGGAGAGCATCGAGGTACTGCGCGGACCGCAGGGCACGCTGTACGGGGCCGGCGCCATGGGCGGCCTGATCAAGTACACGATGCGCCGGCCCGACGTGAACGGCCGCGAGTTGCGCGTCGGCGGCGGACTGTCGTTCCCGCACGACGGCGAGACAGGCCACAGCTACCGCTTCGGCATGAACCTGCCCATCGTCGAGGGCGCCTTCGCGCTTCGCGCCAGCTTCGCCAGGAATTCGCTGCCCGGGTATGTCGACAACCTGGTCGATGGCCGCGAGGACATCAACGCGGCCGAGCAGACCAGTGCGCGGGTCGCGCTGCGCTGGGAGGGCGAAGGCACCAGCCTGCAGTTCGCGGCCATGCGCCAGGAAGTCGACAGCCGCAACAACAGCGTCATCGCCCTGGACCCGGACACCTACCGGCCGCTGTCGGGCCTGTCCAACCGGATCCATGTCGACGAACCGTTCCGCAAGGAAATCGACCACTTCTCCTTCACCGTCGAGCACGAACTGGGCTTCGCCGACCTCGTCTCGTCCACCAGCTACGCCGACAGCCACACCGCCAACCGCGGCGACGTGAGCCTGAGCTATGGCGAATACCCGTTGGCGTTCCTGGACGCCGATCCCACGCTGGAGCCGGGCTCGGCCTATATCGACAACCGCCTGGGCCTGAGCCAGTTCACGCAGGAGCTGCGCCTGCAGTCCAGGTCCGGCGGCAGGCTGGAATGGCTGGTCGGCGGCTTCTACTCCAACGAGGACGGCGACAACTACCAGTACGTCGCGCTCAACCGCCTCGATGGCTCGCCGCTTCCGGCGCCCTGGGACGGGATCATCGGCGTGCTGGGCGAACTGGTGATCCCCAGTTCGTACGAAGAGACGGCGGCGTTCGCCAACGCCAGCTACCGCTTCACCGACCGCTTCAAGCTCGGCGCCGGCCTGCGCTTCTCCCGCAACGACCAGGAGTTCCAGCAGAACGTGGTGGGCGGCGTGCTGATCCCGCTCGGGACGCAGGACAACAGTTCGCGCGAGGACGTGTTCACCTGGAGCCTCACGCCGCAGTTCCAGCTCACCCCCGACCAGATGGTCTATGCCAAGGCCTCGACCGGTTACCAGCCGGGCGGTCCGAACGTGGTCGCGGTCGGGCTGCCTTCGGCGGTGGACTCCTCCACGCTGACCAGCTACGAACTCGGTTGGAAGGCGGCCTTCGGTCGCGCGCTGCAGCTGGACGTGGTGGCCTACCAGATCGACTGGGAGGACATCCAGGTCGCATCCCAGGTCAATGGCGTCAGCGGCCTGGTCAACGGCGGCCAGGCGACCAGCCGCGGACTGGAGGCCAGCGTGCTGTGGCGTCCGATGCGCGGGCTGACGCTCGGTTTCAACGGCGCCTACAACGACGCCAGCCTGGACGAGGATTTCCCCGCCATCGTCGTGCCGCTGGGCGATGCCCTGCCGGGCGGCGTGATGGAGATCAATACCGGCCTGGCCGGCGACCGCATGCCCTACGTGCCCGACCTCACCCTGTCGGCGACGTTCGATTACGTCCACGCCCTGGCCAACGGCTGGAGCCTGGGCGTGGGTGGCGGCTACCGCTGGGTGGACGGGCGCACCAACGCCACCACCGAGCGCGAGGTGCTGGCGATCGCCGAGCCGCGCACCGTGCTCGACACCACGATCACCGCGCCGTTGCGCCTGGACAGCTACGGCGCGCTGGACCTCTATGCCTCGCTGTCCAACGGCACCTGGACGGTCCGCGGCTACCTGAAGAACGCCACCGACGAGCGCGCCTACTCCAGCATCACCGACATCACCGGCGCGTTGACCGGCGTGACCTCGCACCTGGCCGCCACGCCGATCCAGCCGCGCATGTTCGGCCTGGAGTTCGACTACCGCTTCTGACCGCCCGGCCCCGGCGCGTCGCGCGCCGGGTCAAGCCACCCGACGAGCACGGCCTATGCACAGCGCTGTCGCGCCTGTACCCCCGGTCCAGGCGCTGCCCCAGCCGTACCTGCTGTTTCTGGGCGATGTCACCGAGCCCGGCTATGCCAAGACCGCCTTCGGCCTGCGCGACTGGGCGCCGGAGCGCTGTATCGGCGAATACGCCCTGGCGGAGGCCACGGTCAGCACGGGCCTGCCGTTCCTCGCGCCGGCCCGGGCGCATGAAGCCGGGGCGCGCGCGATGGTGATCGGCATCGCCAACCCGGGCGGGCGCATTCCCGACCGCTGGCTGCCTTCGCTGCTGGACGCGCTGCGCGCGGGCCTGGACCTGATCGGCGGCATGCATGCGCGACTGTCCGGCATCGAGGTGCTGCGCGCGGCCGCGCGCGACCACGGCAGGCGGCTGATCGACGTGCGCGAGCCGCCGGCCGCATTGCCCGTCGCCACCGGACGCAGGCGCGGCGGCAGGCGCCTGCTGACCGTGGGCACCGACTGCGCGCTGGGCAAGAAATACACCGCGCTGGCGCTGGCCCGGGCCTTCGGCCAGCGTGGCGTGGACGTGGATTTCAGGGCCACCGGCCAGACCGGCATCCTGATCGCGGGCGGCGGCATGCCGATGGACGCGGTCGTGGCCGACTTCGCCGCCGGCGCGGCCGAGGCCTTGTCCCCGCATGCCGATGCGGGCCACTGGGACGTGATCGAAGGCCAGGGTTCGCTGTCGCACCCGGCGTATGCGGGCGTGTCGCTGGCGCTGCTGCACGGCAGCCAGCCGGACGTGATCGTCGCCTGCCACGCCCACGGGCGCGAACACGTGCTCGGACTGCCCGGGTATCCCCTGCCGTCGCTGGAGGAGACGATCGAGCTCAACCTGCGTCTGGGTGCGCGCACCGCCCCGGGAATCCGCTGCGCGGGGGTCAGCCTGAACACGTCCGCGCTGGACGAGCCGGCCGCGCTGCGCGCGATCGACGAACTCGCCCAGCGGCTGGGCCTGCCGGTGGCCGATCCGATCCGCGGCGGCGACGAATTCGACCGTCTGGTGGAGCGCTGCCTGGCGTGAACGCCGCTTCCACCTGGTTCCAGCGCTACCTGCTCCCGGGCTTCGTGTTCCAGGCGGCGGTGATCGCGGGCGGCTACGCCACCGGGCGCGAGCTGGTGGAGTTCTTCCTGCCGGCGGGCGCCTGGGGCGGCCTGCTGGGCATGGTGGTGAGCATGCTGGTGTGGAGCGTGGTGCTGATGCTCAGCTTCGAGCTGGCCCGGGTGGGGCGCGCGTGGGATTACCGGGCCTTCTTCCGCCTGCTGCTGGGGCGCGGCTGGTTCGCCTTCGAGATCGGCTACGTGCTGCTGATGCTGGTGATCATGGCGGTGATGGGCGCGGCCGCGGGCGAGATCGCGCACAGCCTGTTCGGCCTGCCGCGGCTGGCCGGGTCGCTGGCGATGATCGCGGCGACCACCGCGTTGACCGCCTGCCCCGCGGCGATGATCGAGCGCTTCCTGGTCGCCTCGGTGGGCTATCTGTACCTGGTCTACGCGGTGTTCGTGGTCTGGTGCGTACTGGCCTTCGGCGACCGTATCGCAGGAAACTTCGACGCCGACGTGCTGGGCCAGGGCTGGGCCGGCGCCGGCCTCACCTATGCCGGCTACAACGTCGCGACCATTCCCGCGGTGCTGTTCTGCGTGCGCCATTTCGCGCGCCGCCGCGATGCGCTGGTGGCCGGCGCGCTGGCCGGGCCGCTGGGCATGCTGCCGGGCCTGGTGTTCTTCATCGCCATGGTGGGCTACGCGCAGGAGATCGCCGACCAGGCCCTGCCGTCCGCCTTCCTGCTGGGCAAGCTGCAGGCGCCGTGGTTCGAATGGGCCTTCCAGCTCGCGGTGATGCTGACCCTGGTCGACACGGGCGTGGCCCTGCTGCATGCGATCAACGAGCGCGTGGCCGGCGCCTTCGCCGAGCGCAGGCGGCCGATGCCGCGGGGCCTGCGCCCGGCGATCGCATCGGCCGTGATGCTGGTGGCGGTGTACGCGGCCACCGCGGTCGGCCTCGTCGACCTGATCGCCAAGGGCTACGGCACCCTGACCTGGTACTTCCTCGCCATCTATGTGCTGCCGCTGCTGACCTGGGGTGCGTGGCTGCTGTGGCGGGGACGACCGCCGGCCGACGGGGGCCGCGCAGGCTGACGCGATGACACTTGCGAAGGAGACCCCGATGGCAATCGTCCGACACACCTGGCGCGGCTTCGCGCTGGCGCTGCTGCTGGCAGGCGCCGGCGCCGCGCAGGCCGTCCCGCCCGGATTCGAGGCGCGCGTGCGGGAGGCGATGGCCTCGCGCGAGGTTCCCGGCATGGCGATATCGGTCGTCAAGGACGGCCGGATCGTGCTCGCGCAGGGCTATGGAGTCCGCCGGCTGGGCACGGGCGATGCGGTCGACGCGGACACCATCTTCCCGACGGGCTCCACCGGCAAGGCGGTCACCGCCGCGGCGCTGGCGATCCTGGTCGACGAGGGCAGGCTGGGCTGGGACGACCCGGTGATCGACCACCTGCCGGATTTCCGCATGTTCGACGCGTGGGTGACGCGCGAGATGACCGTGCGAGACCTGCTGGTGCATCGCAGCGGCCTGGGCCTGGGGGCCGGCGACCTGCTGTTCATCCCGCGCAGCTCGCGCAGCCGTGCCGAGATCGTGCAGGCACTTCGGCATATCCGCCCGGCCACCAGCTTCCGCAGTGCCTACGCCTACGACAACATCCTCTACATCGTGGCCGGCGAAGTGGTGGCCGCGGCAAGCGGGCAGAGCTGGGAGTCGTTCGTGCGCGAACGCATCTTCGCGCCCGCGGGCATGGCCACCGCCGTGAGCCACGAGGACGCGCGCTTCGCCAGTCCCAATCGCGCGCATCCGCATGCCAGGCTCGACGCGCGCCTGCGCGGACTCGGCCCGCAGCAGCGGCTTGGCGAGCGCGAAGGACTGGGCCAGGTGGGTGCGCCGGCCGGTGGCCTGTCGTGGAGCGCGAAGGACTTCGCGCGCTGGATACAGCTCCAGCTCGCGCTGGGCGCGGTGCCCGACGGGGAGGGGCGCCGGCTGTGGAGCGAGGCCACCGCCCGCGAGATGTGGACGCCGCAGGTGCCGATCGCGATCCGCGCCTATCCCGCGCCCATCGAGGCGATCACTCCGCAGTTCTCGGGCTACGGGCTGGGCTGGAACGTGCAGGACTACCGTGGCGTGCGGGTGGTGCAGCATGGCGGCGCCGTGTTCGGGGTGCTGGCCTTCGTGGTGCTGGTGCCCGAGCACAACCTCGGCATCGCCCTGCAGATCAACTCCGAGGACGTGGAGGTGCTGCGCGGCCTGGGGTACGAACTGCTGGACCATTACCTGGGCTTTGGTCCGCGCGACTGGGTGGCGGCGTTCTCGCAGTGGAACCGCGCGCGCCTCGAGGGCGGCATGGCGCTGCTGGCGACCGGCGCCCGGCCGGCCCGCACCGCCTCGGCGCCCTCGCTGCCGCGCGCGGCCTATGCGGGCGACTATGCCGACGCCTGGTACGGGAAGATCGCGATCCGCGAGGAGGGCCGGAGGCTGCGCCTGGATTTCACCCGCAGCCCGGGCATGGTCGGCACGCTCAGCCACTGGCAGTACGACACCTTCCGCGTGCACTGGGACGATGCGGCGATCGAGCCCGCCTATATCAGCTTCGCCCTGGATGCGGCCGGCAAGGTGGAGCGCGCGACGATGAAGGCGGTCTCGCCGCTGGCCGACTTCAGCTACAACTACCACGACCTGCTGTTGCGGCCGGTGCGCTGAGCGGCGCGCCGCCGCGCGGCTGGCGCGCGGGCCTGCGCTGCCGCGCCTGCTGCGGCCGGCGGCAGCGCGGACGGCGGAGCGGCGTCGCAAAGGCGCTGGTACGTAGCGCCAGCCCGCGGCACGCCCCCAATGCACGGCGCGGCAACGCGGCCGTGGCATCCTGCCCGCCTTCCCGTCCTGCTGCGTCGCCATGTCTTCCAATCCACTGCTCGATTTCTCCGGCCTGCCGCGTTTTTCCGAGATCCGGGCCGACCACGTCGCGCCGGCCATCGACCAGCTGCTGGCCGGGGCCGAGGCGGCGGTGGCGGAGGCCGAGACCGTCACGCCGGTCACCTGGGAGGCCTTCGCCGTCCCGCTGGAGGACGCCACCGAGCGCCTGGCGCGCGCCTGGAACCAGGTCGCGCACCTGGAGGCCGTGGTCAACACGCCGGAACTGCGCGCGGCCTACAACGAGGCGTTGCCGCGGGTCACGCGCTTCTGGAGCGGTCTGGGGCAGAACGCCGCGCTGTTCGCGCAGTACCGCCAGCTGGCGCAGGACCCCGGCTTCGATGGCTGGAACCCGGCGCGGCGCAAGGTGGTGGAGAACGCGCTGCGCGACTTCCGCCTGGGCGGTGCCGAGCTGCCGCCGGAGGAAAAGGCGCGCTTCGGCGCGATCCGCGAGGAGCTGGCCGCGCTCGCCGCGCGCTACTCGCAGAACGTGCTCGATGCCACCGACGCCTTCGCGCTGTACGTGGAGGACGAAGCGCGCCTGGCGGGCCTCCCGGCCGAAGTGCTCGCGGCGTGCCGCGCGGCCGCCGAACGCGAGGGCAGCGCGGGGTGGAAGCTGGGCCTGCAGATGCCGGTGTACCTGCCGGTACAGACCTATGCCGAGGACCGCGCCCTGCGCGCCGAGCTGTACCGCGCCAACGTGGTGCGCGCCTCCGAACTGGGCGACGACCCGGCGTTGGACAACACCCCGCTGATCGACCGCATCCTGGCGCTGCGCGCGGAGCTGGCGGGGCTGCTTGGCTTCGACAGCTACGCGGCCTACGCGCTGGCCACGCGCATGGCCGACACGCCGGCCAACGTGCTGGGCTTCCTGCGCGACCTGGCCGCGCGCGCCCGCGCGCATGCAAAGGCCGACCGGGCCGAACTCGAAGCCTTCGCCCGCGACACGCTGGACCTGGCGCCGCTGGAGGCCTGGGACCTGGCCTTCGCCAGCGAGAAGCTCAAGCAGGCGCGCTACAGCTTCTCCGCGCAGGAAGTGAAGCGCTACTTCACCGAGCCGAAGGTGCTGGCCGGCCTGTTCGGCCTGATCCACGACCTCTACGGGCTGCGCGTGGAGGAAGACAGCGCGCCGGTCTGGCACGAGGACGTGCGCTTCTACCGCCTGGTCGATGGCGATGGCCGCCTGGTCGGCCAGTTCTATCTCGACCTGTACGCCCGCGAGGGCAAGCGCGGCGGGGCCTGGATGGACGACTGCCGCAACCGCAGAGAGCTACCCGGCGGCGCCCAGACACCGATCGTGTACCTGGTGTGCAATTTCGGGCGTGGCATCGACGGCCGCCCGGCCACGCTCGGCCACCAGGAAGTCACCACCCTGTTCCACGAGATGGGCCACGGCCTGCACCAGCTGCTCACCAGGGTGGGCGAACTGGGCGTGGCCGGCATCAACGGCGTGGAATGGGACGCGGTGGAACTGCCCAGCCAGTTCATGGAGAACTTCTGCTGGGAATGGCCGCGGGTCGAGGCGATGACCGCGCACGTGGACACCGGCGAGCCGCTGCCGCGCGCGCTGTTCGACAAGATGCTGGCCGCGCGCAACTTCCAGAGCGGCATGGCCACCGTGCGTCAGCTGGAGTTCGGGCTGTTCGACATGCTGCTGCACGACGGTCACGACCCGGCCAGCGAGCCGGTGCAGGCGCTGCTCGACCGGGTGCGGGCGGAGGTCGCGGTCAATCCGCCGCCGCCGTGGAATCGCTTCCAGCACCAGTTCAGCCACATCTTCGCCGGCGGCTACGCGGCCGGCTACTACAGCTACAAATGGGCCGAGGTGCTCAGCGCCGATGCCTATGCCGCGTTCGAGGAGGATCCGGCGGCGCTGGCCGAAACCGGGGCGCGTTTCCTCCGGGAGATCCTGTCGCGCGGCGGCAGCCGCAGCGCGGCCGAGAACTTCCGTGCCTTCCGCGGACGCGCGCCGCGGATCGACGCCCTTCTGCGGCATTCGGGCATGGTCGACGCGCCGCCCGCGCCACCCCGTTGACGTCGCGTTAAGCGAAGGCGCGTCTAATGGTGAGGGGTCCTGGACCCCTCCCCCCACGAGGCTGCTCTTGCATCGCCGACAACTGATCGCGGCTGGCACCGCGTTGCCGCTGCTGCTGTGCCTGCCGCTGCGCTCCGCGCTCGCGCAGGCCGCTACCCTTCCTCCGGGTACCCCCTTCGATCCCGACACCGTGTCGCGCCTGGCCCGGGACCTGGCCGCGCGCCCCTACGTCCCGCCCGTGCGCGACCTGCCCGCGCCGCTGGATACGATCGCCTACGACCAGTACCGCGACTACCGCTTCCGCCCCGAGCGCGCGGTGTGGCGCGAGGACGGGCTGCCGTTCCAGCTGCAACTGTTCCATCGCGGCTTCATATTCAAGGACCGGGTCGAGCTGTACCTGGTCGAGGACGGGCGCTCCGAACCGCTGCCGTACCGCCGCGCGCTGTACGACTTCGGCCCCCAGGCGCTGCCGCCGGACGATCCGGCGCTGGGCCATGCCGGCTTCCGCCTGCATGCGCCGGTCAACCGCCCCGACCATTTCGACGAGCTGTGCGTGTTCCTGGGCGCGAGCTATTTCCGCGCGGTCGCGCGCGGGCTGGCCTACGGCCTGTCGGCGCGCGGACTGGCCCTGGGCAGCGGCGACCCCGGGCCGGAAGAGTTTCCGGTGTTCCGCGCCTTCTGGCTCGAGCGCCCGGCGCCGGGCGCGGCGACCGTCGTGTTGCACGCCCTGCTTGACAGCCCCAGCGTGGCCGGCGCCTACCGCTTCGCGATCACGCCCGGGGGCGACGACACCACCATGGATGTGGACGTGCGGCTGTATCCGCGGGTGGAACTGCCCAATGCCGGCATCGCGCCGCTGACGAGTATGTACGAGTTCGACGCCGGCGACCGCACCGGCGTGGACGATTTCCGCCCCGCCGTGCACGACTCGGACGGGCTGGCGATCCTCAACGGCGCGGGCGAACAGCTCTGGCGCCCGCTGCGCAATCCTGCCCAGGTGGAGCACAGCGGCTTCGTCGACGAGAACCCGCGCGGCTTCGGCCTGATGCAGCGCAAGCGCGACTTCGAGTCCTTCCAGGACGCCGAGGCCCACTACGAGCGGCGTCCCAGCGCCTGGGTCGAGCCGCTCGGCGACTGGGGGCCGGGTGAGGTGCACCTGGTGGAACTGCCCACCGGCAACGAATTCGCCGACAACATCGTCGCCTTCTGGCGCCCGCGCGCTCCGCTGGCGGCCGGGCGCGAGCACCGCTTCGGCTACCGCCTTCACTGGACCGGCGACCACGCCTGGCAGCCCGGCCTGGCCCGGGTCGTGGCCACCCGCACCGGCGAGGGCGATGCCGAGGGCCCCGCGCCACGGCTGTTCGTGCTCGATTTCGAGGGCGCGCGCCTGCCCGGCGCGGACGCCGCGCCGCGGCCCGAGGTCCAGGCCTCGGCCGGAGAACTGCGCAATCCGGTCGTGTACCGGCTGGACAACGGGCGCTGGCGCCTGAGCTTCGAGCTGTGGCCCGATGCCGCCCCGGTGGTCGAACTGCGCGCGCGCCTGCTCGATGCCACGGGCGCGCCGCTGTCGGAAACCTGGCTGTCGCGGTGGTCGGCATGACCGTCGCCACTCCCGTCCGCGACCCGCTGCGCGGCCCGTCCGCGCAGGCGCCCTGGCTGCCGCCCGAGGCGCCGCTGGACATGCCGGTGCAGGACCTGCGCCACGGCGCCCTGTCCGACGCGGCCCTGCCCAGCGCGCCGCCGCGCATGGGCCTGCGGCGGCTGCTGGTGTTCGGCGGCACCGCGCTGGTGAGCCTGGTGGCGGCGTGGCAGATGTGGTGGCTGCTGCGCGGCCATGGCGTCACCGTGCTCGAGGGGCTGCTGCTGGCGCTGTTCGTGCCGCTGTTCGCCTGGGTCGCGCTGTCGTTCGCCAGCGCGGTGCCCGGCTTCGTGCAGGTGCTGCGCCAGCGCCGGATGCGCCTGGGCCTGTCCAACGACGGCCCGCTGCCGACGCTTTCGACCCGCACCGCGCTGCTGGTGCCGGTCTACAACGAGGATCCGCAGCGCACCTTCGCCGGCGTGCAGGCGATCGTGGAGTCGGTGCAGGCCACCGGGCAGGGCGCCTGCTTCGACCTGTTCATCCTCAGCGACACCCGCCGCCCCGAGGTGGCCGCCGCCGAAGAAGAGGCGTTCCTCGCCCTGCGCGAGCGCCTGGGCGACGAGCCTGGCCTCTACTACCGGCGGCGCGAGGACAACGCCGAGCGCAAGGCCGGCAACATCGCCGGCTGGGTGCGGGCCTTCGGTGGCGCGTTCGCGCAGATGCTGATCCTCGACGCCGACAGCCTGATGGAGGGCGCGACCATCGTGCGCCTGGCCGCCGCGATGGAGCGCAACCCGGACGTGGGCCTGATCCAGACCCTGCCGATGGTGGTCAACGGCAACACGGTGTTCGCGCGCATGCAGCAGTTCTCCGGCCGTGTCTACGGGCCGGTGATCGCGCATGGCGTGGCCTGGTGGCACGGCGCCGAAAGCAACTACTGGGGCCACAACGCGATGATCCGCACGCGCGCCTTCGCCGACTGCGCCGGGCTGCCGGCGCTGGAAGGACGCGCGCCGTTCGGCGGCAACGTGCTCAGCCACGACTTCGTGGAAGCGGCGCTGATGCGTCGCGGCGGCTGGGCCCTGCACATGGAGCCGGCCCTGGCCGGCAGCTACGAGGAAGGCCCGCCGTCGCTGACCGACATGCTCGTGCGCGACCGCCGCTGGTGCCAGGGCAACCTGCAGCACTCGCTGGTGGTGCCGGCGCGCGGCCTGCATCCGGTCAGCCGGCTGCACATGCTGATCGGCATCGGCCACTACTTCACCGCGCCGATGTGGGCGATGCTGATGCTGGTGGGCCTGTCGATCCCGCTGCAGGCGGGCCTGGAGGCCGGCTACGCGCCGCTGTCGTACTGGCGCGACGTGGACCCGTCGCGCTTCCTGTGGGTGTTCGCGCTGACCATGGTGCTGCTGTTCGGACCCAAGCTGCTGGGCGTGGCCGCGGCGCTGGCCGATCGCGACGCGCGCCGCGGCTTCGGCGGTGGGCCGCGGCTGCTGGCCGGCGCGCTGCTGGAGACCGTGCTCGCGGCGCTGATGGCGCCGGTGACCATGTACCTGCAGTCGCGCGGCGTGGCCGAGGTGCTGTCCGGGCGCGACTCGGGCTGGGACGCACAGCGCCGTGACGACGGCACCCTGCCGCTGTCGGCGCTGCTCTCGCGCTATGGCGGGCTGACCCTGTTCGGCCTCGGCGCCGGCGTGGTGGCCTGGCTGGTCTCGCCGGGGCTGGCGGCGTGGATGTCGCCGGTCGTCGCCGGCATGGTGCTGTCGATCCCGGTGGTGGCGTTGACCTCGGCGCACGGCACCGGCGCGTGGCTGCGGGCCTTGCGCATCTTCGCCACGCCGGAGGAACTGGCGCCGCCGCCGGTGCTGCGCCGCGCCGAGGCGCTGCGTCGCGCGGCCCGGCCGGGGGCCTAGCCCGCCGCGCTAGGCGCCGAACGCCCTGCGCAGCAGTTCCACCAGCCCCTGGCTGTCGTGCAGCCGGCGCACCAGGATCTCCACGTACACGCCCAGCAGCAGCAGGATGATGCCGGTCGCCGCCCAGGCCTTGAGCGGCAGGGTCAGCGCGAACACGTTGAGCTGGGGCGCGTAGCGGTTCATCAGGCCGAAGGCGAGGTCCACGATCAGCAGGATCACCATCACCGGCGCGGCCAGCACCAGCAGGGTGGTCATGAAGTAGCCGAAGTAGCCCACGAACAGGTTCATGCCCGCGGCCGGCAGGTCGGGGTAGAACGAGGTCGGCGGCCACAGCGCATAGCTGCCAAGCAGCAGGTCCAGGAAGATCAGGAAGGCGCCGCTGGCCATGAACACCCAGGCCGCGAACTGGGACAGGAAGTCGGCGTGCAGGGAGGTCTGGTGGCCCTGGATGGGATCGAACACCGTGGCCATGCTCATCCCGACCTGGGTGTCGATGACATTGCCCGCGGCCGAGATCGCCCAGAACACGATGCCGAAGCAGAAGCCGATGGCGATCCCGATGAACAGTTCCTTGACCACCAGGGCCGGCCACGACAGCGTGCTCATGGTGCCGGGGGGCGCGGTCGCCACCACGATCGGCAGGGCCACGATCGCCAGGCTGACCAGGAAGCTGTTGCGCACCATCGCCGGCATGTTCTGCGGGCTGATCAGCGGCAGCATGATGAACGCGCCGATGATGCGCGGCAGGGTCAGGCCCAGCGCCAGCATCGCGGTCTCGGCGGAAGCGAACAATTCCATCAGCGCCGGGTCAGGCTCGGGAACTCGAGGAAGATCCGGTTCGAATACGTGTACAGGGTGCCGCCGATCATCGCGCCGGTGACGAACAGCGCCAGCACGATGGCGACGAACTTCAGCGCGTAGGCCAGGGTCTGCTCCTGGATCTGGGTGGCCGCCTGCAGGAAGGCCACCACCAGTCCGACGATCGCCGCGGCCGCGATCGGCGGGCCGGAGAGCATCAGCACCAGCCACAGCGCCTGGCGGGTCAGTTCCAGCGTCTCGCCCATGGGCCGTCCTCCGTCAGGGCGTGTAGGTCAGGACCAGGCCGTGCACGAGCTTGGCCCAGCCGTCGATCAGCACGAACAGCAGCAGCTTGAACGGCAGCGAGACCGTCGTGGGCGACATCATCATCATGCCCAGCGCGAGCAGGATGTTGGCCACCACCAGGTCGATGATCAGGAACGGCAGGAAGATCAGGAAGCCGATCTGGAAGGCGGTGGTGAGCTCGCTCACGGTGAAGGCGGGCACGACCACGATGAAGTCGTCCGCGGTCAGCGCGCCGCGACGCTCCTCCGGCAGCAGGCGCTGCGCGCTGCGCAGGAAGAAGGCGCGCTCGGCCGGGCTGGAATGCGCGATCAGGAACGCGCGCAGCGGCTCCTTGCCGGCCTCGAACATGGCCAGCAGGCGGGCGCCCTCGCTGCCGGGCGGCACCAGCGGCGGCGCCGCCTCGGGCGGCGGAGTCGTCGGCGCAGGCGCGTCCTCGACCGCTCCCGAGCCGGTGACCACGTTGCCGAACAGCGGACCCGGGGCGGCGGCCGGATCGCCGGCCGCGCGCGCCTCGGCCTCGGCGCGCAGGGCATCGGCCGCGGCGGGACTGGCCGGGGCGGGATCGTCCGCCTCCGGCAATGGTGCCGCGCCGCCAGCCTGGTCCGACTGCGCGGCGCGTTCGGCGGCGCGGCGCGCGGCGGCCTCTTCGCGCGCGGCCTGCTCGCGCTGGCGCTCGTCCACCTTGCGCTGCACCGAGGCCGGCACCGGCCGGCCCTGCTGGTGCGCGCTCACCGCGTCGTAGGTCTCCAGGATCACCGGGTACATCACGTAGATCGAGAGCACGATCGCCAGGCCGTTGATCACCACGTTGGGCGGGACCTGCTGCAGTCCCAGCGCGTTGCGCAGCAGGCTCAGCACCACCACGATCTTGGTGAACGAGGTCACCATCACGGCGACGAAGGGCGCGAGCGCCAGCGCGACGATGACGACGAGGACGAGGGCGGGGGAGTAGCTGCTCAGATCCATGAACGCTCCTGGGCGGGCGATGCGGCGACGGCGGTGGGCACGACGGTGGCGCTAGCTCCAGCCGAGCAGGCGCACGCCCAGGCTGTCGCCCACCGCCACCAGTTCGCCCTGGCCGACGGCCTGGCCGTTGGCGCGGATGGTCACGTTCGCGCCCTCGAGCGCGCCGGCCAGCGGGAACACATAGCCCGGCTGCAGTTGCGACAGCTCGCCCACGCGCAGCTCGGTGCGGCCCAGTTCGAAGGCAAGGTCGACAGGCAGGCGCCGCGCCAGCGCGTCGGGGTCGGAAGCGTCGCCGGCATCGCCGGTCGCGGGAAGGTCGTTCATGGGGGAGGTCTCCTGCAGGGGAATGCGTATGTGCCGCGGCGGTCCGCTGATGCGCCATCCCTCGGCGCCCGGGGTCAGCGGCCAGGCCAGGCCACCGGCGTGCGCTTCGGCCGGCGGCGGCTGGCTGCGGCGGCCGAGCACCAGGACATCGCCCGGGCGCAGCGCCGCCCACTCCGCCCAGGGCACCGGCGCCACGCTCCAGCGCAGGGCGATCGCCACGCCCAGGCCGCGCCAGCCGTCCAGCGGCGCGGGGTGGCCATCGGGCGGATCGGCGCGCTCGAGCAGGCGCTCGGCCCAGTCCAGCGGGGCGCGCAGCACTCCCTGCAGCACCGGCATGCGCGAGCTGGTGTCCTGCGCCGGCGCCTCGTCGACGATGAAGTCCAGCCACAGTTCCGTTCCAGACGTTTCCGCTGGCGCCGTGTCGGGCAGGGGGGTCAGCACCACGCCAAAGGCCTCGCTGAGCCGCATCAGTTCCGCTTCATGGGCCAGGCTCCAGGCCAGCACGCGCGAGCGGCCCTGGTAGTCGCTCCAGTGCGGTCCGTCGTCGTGGCGCGGGCGACGCAGGGCCAGGCCGATGCGCGTGCCTTCGGCGTCGATCTCGAACAGCTGGCCCGCGGCCACCGGCCGGCCGGGCATGAACTGCAGCACCGCCTCGTGCGACAGGCTCCAGGTGCGCGGCTCGGAGAAGATGCCGCGCAGCGTGGCGGCCGCGGCCGGAGCGATCGCCGGCAGGCGGCCGCGCAGCGGAACCGGCGTGCGTGCGTGCGGCGCGGCGGCCGCGCGGCGCGTTGGCGGTTTGCGTGGACTGGTGGCGCCCGGGTCAGCCATGGCCCAGTGCCACCTTCATCAGTTCGGGCAGGGAGCGCACGCCGAGCTTGGCCATCATGTTGGCGCGGTGCAGTTCCACGGTCTTGATGCTGATCCCCAGGATGTCGGCGATGATCTTGTTGGGCTTGCTGGCCACCACCAGGTCCAGCACCTGGCGCTCGCGCGGGCTGAGCTTCTCCAGCGCCGGATTGCGCTGCGGGCCGTGTCCGCTGCGGCTGGCGAAGGCCGCTCCGATGGCGTGCACCAGCGCCTGTTCGCTGAAGGGCTTCTCCAGGAAGTTGCTCGCGCCCTTGCGCATGGCCTCCACCGCCAGCGGCACGTCGCCGTGGGCGGTGACGAAGACGACCGGCAGGCGGATGCCGCGCCGCGCCAGTTCGTCCTGCAGTTGCAGGCCACTCATGCCGGGCATGCGGATGTCGGAGACCAGGCATTCCTCGCGAGCGCCATGCCGTTCGCCCTCGTAGGCCGCCAGGAAGGCGGCTGCGGACGCGTAGGGGCGCGGCTCGAAGCCGGCGGTTTCCAGCAGCCACGCGGTGGAATCGCGAAAGCCGTCGTTGTCGTCGACCAGGTACACCAGCGCCGCTGCCATGCCCTAGACCCCCTCGCGCGCGCGGGGCAGCGTGAAGGCGAACACGCTGCCACCGCCGGGCCTGGCCTCGAAGTACAGGCGGCCCTCGTGGTATTCGATGATCGACCGGCAGATCGCCAGGCCGATGCCCAGTCCGTCGGTCTTGGTGGTGAAGAAGGGCGAGAACAGCTGCTCGCTCTGCGCCGGGCTGAGGCCGCCGCCGCGGTCGAGCACCCGCACCTCCACCTCGTCGTCGAGGTTCACGCGCCCTTCGATGCGCAGTTCGCGCTGCCCCGGCGCGGTGGCGCGCATCGCTTCGATGGCGTTCTTCACCAGGTTCAGCAGCACCTGCTCGACCATCACCCGGTCGGCGTAGACCGGCGGCAGGTCCGGCGCCAGCGCCAGTTCGATGCACAGCTGCTGGCGCTCGGCCTCCAGCCGCAGCAGTTCGACCACGGTGCCGGCGATGTCGGCGATCGCGTGCGCGTCGCGCCGCGGCTCGCGTGCACGCACGAACTCGCGCACCCGCGCGATCACCGCGCTGGCGTGCTCGGCCTGGGTGCGCGCGGCCAGCAGGGCGCGTTCGACCTGGGCCGGTCCGCCCGCCTGGCCCACCAGGCGCAGGCTGCCGTTGAGGTAGTTCACGATCGCCGCAAGCGGCTGGTTGAGTTCGTGGGCGAGGGTGGCGGCCATCTCGCCGACCGACATCATCCGCGAGGTGAACAGCAGCTTCTCCTGCTGGTGCTTGTGCGTCTCCATCGCCTGCAGCCGCGCGCTGATGTCGACTGCCGTCAACAGGTCCACCGCGCCGGCGGCGGGCGCCAGCGGACGCCAGTGCAGGGCGTACCACAGGCCGCTGTGCGGGGCGCGCACTTCCACGTCGCCGCGCGCCGACGCCGCGCCCAGCGCGGCCAGCAGGGCGCCGCGGTCCCGATGCGCCGGCAGCGCGGAGAACGCGGCCGCGAAGGCCGGGTTGTGCGCGAGCAGGGCGCCGTCCGCGCGCGAGAACGTCGCGCAGGCGAACGGGATCGCCTCGAGGACGGCGGCCAGCGGGTCGGCCGCATCGGCGCCGGGGCTGTCGGCGCCGCGCTGCGCGGCCGGCGCCGCCCTCACGCGGCGCGGCTCCCTGCGGTGATGCGCGGTGGACGGGGGCGCCTGCTACGGTATGCCGACACCGCGGACCAGGCGTCCGCTCCCGTCAGCGATGGAACCGGTCCGATGATGCGACGTGCGCGCCTTGCCCTGAGTTCGATGCCCTGCCTGCTGGCCGTGGCCTGGCCGGGCGCCGCCGCCGCGCCTGCCGCACCGGCCTCCTCCGCGCCCTCGTTCGGCTTCGAGCTGCTGGCGATCCTGTTGCCCCTGGCCTTCATCATCCTCTGCCTGCTCGTCCTGCTGCGTGTCCTGCGCCGGCGTTTCGGGTTGGCCGGCACGGACGCCCCGCTGTCGGTGGTCCAGGTGCTGCCGGTCGGGCCGCGTGAACGCATCGTGGTGGTGCGTTCACGCGCCGGCCGCGCCTTCGCCGTGGGCGTGGCCGCCGGCACGGTGAGCCTGATCGCCGGGCTGGACGGCGAGGACCTGGGGCCTGCCGCCGATGCTCCGTCCGACCCCACCGCGAGCGCTCCGCCGCCGTCGGTATTACAACGTTACATGGTTAATCGATCGTGATGCATCGTCGTGTCGCGGGTCACAGTTCGGCTGCGATCCATGCACAACACCGTGTTGACTCGCATGTAACATCGCGGCGATATATGTAGTCGCGACACGCACGGATACCGTGCAGCCCGTCGCCCGGGCCGGAGCAGCACACCGGGTCGCGGCGGGTGCCACCGTTCCCCCGACCGGTGGCTGCAGTGCCCCTTCCCCCGAGGGCTCGATGACGACGAACGTACGCGGATGGCTCGGTTCCCTGTTGGCCGCACCCGACGGCGCGGCGCCCCGCAGGGGCCTGGGCTACAGCGACGTGGTCCTCGCCTTCGGCGCCGTGCTGATCATCAGCGTGATGATCCTGCCGCTGCCGCTGGTGGTCATCGACGCCCTGGTCGCGATCAACATCTCGATCGGCTTCGGCCTGCTGCTGCTGGGCATCTACATCCCCACGCCGGTGGCGTTCTCCAGCTTCCCCAGCGTGCTGCTGCTGACCACGCTGTTCCGGCTCGCGATCTCGATCGCCATCACCAAGTCGATCCTGCTGCACGCCGACGGCGGCCACATCGTCGAGACCTTCGGCACCCTGGTGGCAGGCAACAACCTGGTGGTCGGCCTTGTGGTGTTCCTGATCATCACCGTGGTCCAGTTCATCGTCATCGCCAAGGGCTCCGAGCGCGTGGCCGAGGTGGCCGCGCGCTTCACCCTCGACGCGATGCCCGGCAAGCAGCTGTCGATCGACTCGGACCTGCGCGCCGGGCTGATCGACAAGGACGAGGCGCGCCGCAAGCGCCGCCTGCTGGAAACCGAAAGCCAGCTGCACGGCTCGCTCGACGGCGCGATGAAGTTCGTCAAGGGCGATGCGATCTGCGGCATCGTCATCATCCTGGTCAACCTGCTCGGCGGCCTGGCGATCGGCGTGCTGCAGAAGGGCATGACCCTGGGGCAGGCGACCCACACCTACAGCATCCTCACCATCGGCGACGGCCTGGTGTCGCAGATCCCCGCCATCCTCGCGACCATGGCCGCGGGCCTGGTGGTCACGCGCACCACCGGCGAGATCGACGACCGCCACCTGGGCGACGCCATCTCGCGTCAGATCGGCGCGCAGCCGCGCGTGGCCCTCATCACCGGCCTGCTCGCGTTGCTGATGACCCTGGTGCCCGGCTTCCCGTGGCCGGTCTTCCTGGTGCTGGCGGTGGCCCTGCTCGGGTACAGCGCCTGGCGCTACCGCTACGAGTTCGAGAGCCTGCGGCGCATGTTCCGGATCAGCGACGAGGAGATCACCGCCGCGCTCAAGCCGGTGGAAACCGACGACTTCGCGCCGCCGCCGCCGCTGCTGCTGGAGCTGTCGCCGGCGCTGGCCGCCGCCATCGGCCAGGAGCCGCCGCGCGAGCGTGCCTCGGAAGCGGCGCGACGGGTGCGCGACGAGTTCGGGGTGCCGGTGCCGGTGCCCGTGGTCCGGGTCTCGGCGGCGCTGGACGAGGGCGAGTACCGGCTCAGCGCCCATGGCGCGCGCGTGGCCAGCGGCCGCCTGCCGCGCACCGGCGGCTGGCTGGCGCAGGGCGGCGGGTCGCTGCCGGGCTTCTTCCCGGCGCTGCCCGGCCGCTGGGAGCCTTCGCCTGGCGCAGACGGCGCGCTTCCGCCGCTGGATGCGCTGACCCGGCACCTGGACCTGGCCCTGCGCCGGCGGCTGGGCAGCTTCCTCGGCATCCAGGAAACCACCAACCTGTTCGGCAAGATGCAACGCGACTATCCGGACCTGGTGAAGGAGATGCTGCGCGTGGTCGCGCCGCAGCGCGTGGCCGACGTGTTGCGGCGGCTGGCCGAGGAGGGCGTGCCGATCCGCAACCTGCGCGATGCCTTCGAAGCGATCACCGACGTGGGCAGCCGCGAGAAGGACGTGGTGCTGCTGACCGAGTACGTGCGCGTGGCGCTCAAGCGCGAGATCGCCGAGCGCTGGGCCGATGGCGAACGCAGCCTGCACGTGCTGCTGATCCATCCCGAACTCGAGGACAAGCTGCGCCAGTCGGTGCGCGTGGCCGGCGGTGCCAGCCAGCTGGCGATCTCGCCCGAACTCGCGGCGCGCCTGGGCAACGAGGTGCGCGCGCAGCTGGCGCGGCAGGCGCCGGGCGTGCGTCCGGTGCTGCTGTGCTCGCTGGACGTGCGCCGCCACCTGCGCAAGCTGCTGGAGGTGGATTTCTTCGACCTGCCGGTGCTGTCCTACCAGGAACTGGCACCGGACCTGCGCATCGTGCAGGCAGGGCAGGTCAACGCATGAGCAGGTCGCCGTCGCGCCGCCGCACCTCGTCCCGCGCCGCCGCGTCCGCGCCGGAGTCGGCGCCCGTGTCCGCCCCGCCCGCCGCCGATGCGCAGGCCCGGACACAGGAGCCGGCGGTGCTGCGGATCATTGCCGGCCTGCACGCCGGTGCCACCCGTCCGCTGTCGCGCCGCGAGATGGTGCTTATCGGCAGCGGCGACGACTGCGATGTGGTGCTGGCCGATGCCGGCGTTGCGCCCCACCATGCGCTGCTCAATGTCGTGGACGGCCGCTACCACCTGCGCGCGCTGGACGCGCCGCTGGAACTGCCCGGCGGCACGCTGCATCCGGGCGATCCGGTCGAGGTCGCGCAGATCCAGCGCATCGGTCTGGGCCAGGCCGCGATCGCCTTCGGCGCTGCCGACGCGGTGGAGTGGCTGGTCCTGGGCCCCGATCCGGCTGGCGGTGCCGGCTCCGCGCGGGCGCGACCGCCCTTCGCCAGCCGCATGCCGCTGATCGCGGGCGTGGCGGTGCTCGCCCTGGCCGCGCTGGCGATCTTCGCGGCGCTGACCCCGGCCCCGCCGGCGCCGGTGGACGTCGAGCAGCGGCTGCATGCGCTGGCCCGCGAGTTCGACGTCAGCAACGTGCAGATCACCCGCGATGTCGATGGGCGCGCCGTGGTCTCGGGCACGATCGACGATGCCGAGGCGCGTGAACGCTTCGCAGCGCGCCTGCGCGAGGAGGGCGTGGACGCCGGCCTCGCGCTGCGCAGCGGCCAGGACCTGGCCGGCGATGTCGCCCGGGTGATGCGCACCGGCGGTTACGTGGTCGAGGCGGACTACCTGGGCGACAACAACGTGCGCGTGACCGGGCACCTCGGCGGCGACGACCAGGCGGTGCGCGATTTCATCCGCTCGCGGGCGATGGCCGAGACCGGCGTGAACAAGGTGGAGGCGGTGAACCTCGATCTGCCCGTGGCCGACGCGGTGGCCGACGCGCAGGCCCCGCCTGCCGGCAAGGCGCATATCGTGGCGATCGTGCGCGGAGAATCGCCGCATATCGTCGATGCCGAGGGCAACGTGTACCACGACGGCGCCTCGGTGCCAGGCTGGGGCGAGCTGGTGTCGATCGGCCAGTTCGCCCATGTCCTGCAGCCCGACGGCACCCTGGCCAAGCTCACGCCATCGCCCGCGCCGCAACCGGCCGCGGCCTCCGAGGATGGCGTGGAGGGTGAAGGCGCGGCTGCGACACGCCACCCTGCGCCTCCGGCCGATGGGGCGCGCCCGCGTTCATCCACATCATCACGCAACGCCCCTGCCGACAGGACGTGAACATGCACTGCGGTAAACCCTAGGTCCCGATCCGAGGCCGTTCTTATCCGCTACAGTGCGACGCATGGCCGCGGGAAGTGCGCAGCGGCCGGCTCTCCCCCGAGTACCCCACGAGGCCCCCGCCTCGACGCACAGGAGTCATCCCCATGACCATCCCGACCAACAACAACCTCATCAACCAGTACGTCGGCGCGGCGACCTTCGCCAATGGCCCCGGCGGTCCCGCCGGTCCGCGCAGCAGTGGCGGTGGCGGCGGCACGAGCTGGTACGAGGCCATGTCGCGCGCCTGGGGCCAGACCCTCGATGCGCAGGCCAGCGAGATCACCACGCTGTCCGACCAGATCGGCACCGGCTCCGACCAGCCTTCGCAGATGGTCGCGCTGACCGCGGCCAGCCTGAAGATGCAGTTCATGTCCAACAACGCCGCGACCTCGCAGAACAGCGTGGCCGAATCGCTCAACGCCGTCGCCAGGAAGCAGTAGCGTCCGCGCAGGCGCGCGCCGATGCGCAAGGCATCGCGCGCGCCGCGCCCGATCCAGGCAACGCGCGCAGGCGCGGCACGAGGAGCAGGCTCATGATCGACGCAATCCAGGTCGCGGCGATGGACGCGACACTCAATCCGGCGGCGGCGCAGGCCGCGCAGCCGCAGGCTTCGGCGGTGGACGTGCGCGAATTCGCGCAGGCGCTCGACCGCGCCGGCGGCGCGCCGGCCGTGCGGGCCGATGCGGCCCAGTCCGCCGCCCCCACCGCCCCGCCAGGCGAATCGGCCACGGCCAAGATGATGGTCAACGCCTTCGACGGGCTCAACGGCACCGCCAGCCGGATCGAGACCCTGTCGCGGTCGATGTCGGCGAGCGCCACCGAGATGACGCCCGGGCAGATGCTCGAGATGACGATGCAGTGCCACCAGTTCCTGTTCCAGTCGCAGCTCACATCGAACGTGGCCAACCGCACGTCCGATGGCGTGCAGCAGCTGTTCCGGCAACAGTCCTGACCGGCGCGGAGCCTGGCCGATGGTTCCAGAACTGCCCCAAGCTTCCACGCGCACCGCGCGCGCGGTACTCGTGGTCCTGGCCTGCCTGCTGCTGGCGGCCTGCTCGCGGGTCACCATGTACGGTGACCTCGACGAGCGCCAGGCCAACGAGGTGTTCGCCGCGCTGCTCGCGGCCGACGTCGACGCCGAGAAGCGCACCTCGCTGAGCAAGACCGGCTGGGAAATCCGCGTCGACCGTTCCGATTTCGCGCACGCCATGCAGGTGCTGCAGGCGCGGGGCCTGCCACGCCAGCAGTACGTGTCGATGTGCGACGTGTTCAAGAAGGAAGGCATCGCATCGTCCTCGGTCGAGGAAAACGCCCGTTACCTGTGCAGTCGCCAGCAGGAACTGGCACGCACCCTGGCCGGCTATCCGGGCGTGGTCGATGCACGGGTGCACATCGCGCTGGCGCGACGCGATCCGCTCGGCGGCGACGGCGGAGACTCCTCGGCCTCGGTCGTGATCTTCCAGCAGCCAGGCGCCAATCTGGAGAGCATGCAGACCCGGATCAAGACCGTGGTCAAGGACGGCATCGAGGGGCTGGAGGACATCAACAAGGTGTCGGTGGAGTTCGTGCCGATGCCGGGCGCGCCGCAGCCGGCGCAAGGCCAGGCGACGCCGGCCGCGCTGTCGGCGGCCAATGCCACGTCCTTCGGCCTGGGTCTTGGCGTGCTCGCGCTGCTGGGCCTGGTGTGGGCCGGCTGGGGCCGGCTGCGGCAGCGGCGCCTGCGACAGTCTGCCGGCGGCGACGGCACCCGACTCTGGAACGGTTGAGGCGCGACGTGACGCTGCAGGCGGTCCTGCGCGAATGCGACCGGCACTGGCGCGGCGATGCGCCGGCCGGAGCGGATGGGCAAGTGACCCAGCAGGCCATCGGTAGCGCGCTGGGTCGGCGCCTGCTGCTGCGCGGCCTGCCCGCCGAGGTGATGGATGGCCTGTTCGCGCCGACGCCGGGCACGGCGGCGGGTGCCGCGATCCTGGCCCGCTGGCCGCGCGCGCGTGTCCAGGCCCTG
>Ga0233369_1000166_pt1 | contig 33888 bp, 60 predicted proteins | sample ElkDunMinimDraft_26_FD_191537 | JGI IMG/M metagenome (GOLD analysis project Ga0233369, IMG submission 191537) | Fecal eukaryotic communites from dung pellets of Tule Elk in California, USA - Elk Dung D16 | ecosystem: Host-associated > Mammals > Digestive system > Large intestine > Fecal | place... | reverse complement strand
ACTCTCCTTTTTTATCTTTTAAACAAAATTCATATAGCGCCATATTGATTATTTCTTGGAATTTATAATCTCTTTCTTTAGCTAAATTTTCTAGACGTTTTTTTATAATTCCGTCCACTCTTACTGTCATGGGTGTTAAATTGTCATTTTTCATTTTTTTAAAATCTCCTCTTCTGTTAATAAAGTAATTGTATCATATTGCAAAAAAACTTACAAGTTATTTATAATTTAAGACTTACTCTAAAAGAATAAGCCTTTTCCCATTTACAGCGCGTTTTGCATAGCAAGGTGTACCGAAAAACCTTAGGCCCATTTCTGTGTATCCTGTTTGTTCCATTATTTCGGCTATAGTTCCAACGGCTATTGTTTCTTCATCCTTATAAAGCACGTATACCTTTAAATACTTTTCGCTTCTTTTATAATTCCTCTTATTAGCCATTAGAAGCCTCCTAGATGAATTTTAATGTAATACCTAGTATTTGTTCCACTATCCCCAAAATCTTTCCCTATCGTTGCGTAAACACCGTTTAAAGAGACATATGAGTTAGGCAAGAAGTTTTTATCATTGGTAATGGTTTCATATTGTTTTTCAGATATGTCGATTTTATAATAAATATCGTTGTCATATGCACTAGCTAATAATTCTCTTTGTCTTTCCATAAACAAATAATTAGCTAAGTCATGGAATGGACCCGATAACACTCTAAACATCATTTAACCACCCTTCTAAAGCTAGTTAGTAGTTTGATAGCCAACAAGACAACAGCGAGCGTAACGGGCAACCTTAATTCTATTAATGTGTAAAGGTAAGGATGTTGGAAAGCCCATACGAAAATCTCCTTGTTATTCAACAAATAAGCCTCCTAAAAATTTATTTACAAAGTATTGTTGGCCTTTTCCTGTAACGCGAGTTGTAGTAGTTACTACCGATTTTGTACCCTTAAGTGTTACTGATTCATTAATAACGAATAATCCTGATTCAACAAAGCGCTGTTTAGGTGTATTCCAGTTTTGGCCGTTAGCTTTCACTAGGTAACCATTATTACGTAACCATTCATACATTTTGTTTTGTCCGATAGCATAACCGTTTTGTGTAATGATTTTAGATAGTTCGGCAACTGTAATAGTGTTTTCCGCGTTATTAACAGCGTCACTAAATAATACTTTTGGTTGTACTTCTTTCTTGTATTCTACTAATTTTTCGCGTTCTTCTTTCAACGCTTCTAATAACTTAATCATTGAATCTGGGTCTTCTAGTATTCTTTCGGCTGTTTCTGTTGTCATGTAAGCACCGTGTTTGCGTATGCTAGGCAATACTTCGTGAGTGACCCAACGTTTAAATTCTTTTGCTTCAGGTTTACGACTATTCATTATTAATTGATAAAGACCGTATTCGTTTATAGATGTCATTATTTGCTTTCCGCCAGGGGTGTCTATTTTAACCGACACCCTCTCATTTTCTTCTAAATTAGATACCGCTTCTCTATGATTTTTAATACCTAAAGCTTCACATACGTCTTTTGCAAGGAATAAAACTTCTCCTTCTTTCTCTACCATTCTTACATTGTTACCTCTGAAACTGAAAATTAATTCATTCATTTTAACACTCTCCTATTAATTTATTAAGCTATCTCATCAGTGTACCTTGCTTAAGAGTACAGACGGGCAAAAGCCCATTTCGAATTATTTATATTCTTTTAAATCAAAATCAGATATGAACATCACAGACTGTTGAGATTTATACCAATCTTTTAAATTATCAGACCATAACAAATTTTCTCCATCTATTTTGTAATAACGCGGAAAATTTCCGCCCCACACTAGAATCTTACCATCTTTTAAAAGCGTTAAATTGTTTTCCATTTTAATTTCCTCCTTGCGAGAATCTTGTTCTATCGTTTGTGATTTCATCTTACCATATATATATTTATATAGTCAACAAAATATTCGTAAATTTATATAAAAAATAAAAAAGCCCCTAATTACGGGACTTTTCTTGTTTTTCAATATATTCATTGACAGCTGTAACGACTAAAGCTTTCATACTAGTATCATACTCTACCGCCTTAATTTTTAATAACTTCTTGAAGTCATCTTCTACACTTAATAATAGTTGTGCCATGTTTTATTTCTCCTTAAATGGGCTTTATTGCCCCGTAGTTTTGTTTTTAATAGTTTTGCTTGCTTCTTCCTGTTGTAACATTAAAATCGCTTCTACAAGCTCGCTAGGTGCTTTATCGTGTCCTGCTACTTTTCCTAAATAAGGCTTATCATTTTCCCATACTTGTTTTACTGTTTTACCTGCGTGGGCTGTATACATAGTAGGCATAATCATTGATTCAGCTTCAACTAAAGTTTTTGGCATTTGTAACGTTTTTTCAGCAGGCTTTACTGGTTGTGTAGGTACAGGTTTTTTATATTGTTGTTGTGGTGTTTGTTGTCTAATCATAGCCCCTTCAGCGTCGTCATCTAATTCGCTAGCTATACCAAATATAGAAGCTAAGCTATAACGTCTTAAATAAGTAACTACCGCCCCTAGCGCTTGAGCGTCGAATTTTTGGGGCTTTACAAATACCGGATCACCCTCTATATACTCACCGCTTTCGTGTAATATTATAGTTTTAACACCTACTTTATCATCACTGTTTAAAGGAAATTGTAAGAAAGACAGTCCGAATTTTGGCGCTGTATCATTTATCGTTTGTATAACGCTATCTAACGTGATAAATTGACTACGGAAGTGTGGATTAGTACCATCTTTTTTAGGTTGTTTAACTTGCCCTTGGAATTTGCTTAAAGCTTTAGATAATTCCATAATAGAATCTGATTTATTCATTTTAATATACCTCTTTCCAAATTTTGTTATTACATATCATACTTATAGTCGGTACACTTACTTTAAATTTAATTGATATTTCCTTTAAACTTAAACCTTGCTAAAGACTTCACTTCTCCTTTTTCGTTTACTTTGTAAATACCTTCATATCCAACAACGTCTTTCCATACCGGCATCAGTCTACCTCCAATTTAAAGTTCGTATTTGCTTCTTCTACCTCTACACCTTCAACCAATTGACCGCTTTCATCTATTACTATTAATTCTTCTCCTCGCTCAACAACATGCAAGCTCTTCTTTAACTCACCCCAATTGATTTTTTCTTCCGTATACCAAAACTCTGGCGAATTTAACTTTAAATAATCTAATAGTTTATATTGATCTTTTATTTTCGGTTGTGCTTTCTTAGTAACACTTTTAGCTTTTCCGTAAGGTGTGCTAATTGACTTCTTTTTAGGGTCTTTCAACATTTCTTTGTAATGGTACTCTTTTATCTTGTATTCGAAAAATTCTACTGATTGTTGTAATACCCCAACTTTCTTCTTTTCCCACTGATTGATGCGTTCACGTTCAGCTTCTGCAACTTGATTAATTTCCTTAATTTCTTGATTGATAGCCGATAGCTTACGAAATGCCCATGTAAGACCTGATAAATCGTCAATAACAAATTCCTTGCGCGTTTCTGTTTCCGTTTCCTCAAAATCGTGTAATTCTTCTTTTAAGTATTCATTCATTTTAATTCTCTCCCTTTTCCTTTTTATCGAGAGGGAATATTTCCCCCTCATTTAATTTATCATATATCTTTATATATTGCAAGTTAAATTAATCTAATTCTAGACTAGATTGAAAATAATTGGAACATTCTTCCGAACATACTCTAGACAATGTTTCTACTAATTCTCCACAAACTATACAATGCAAATCAGACACCCCCTAGAAAAAATTCACATAGAATAAATTGCTATGCTTTACTGGCTCATAAAAGTATTTGTTCTCAATGTATTTGATTAGTTCTTCATCACTTTCTATCTCGCTTGCATAATAATCTTGAAAGCGTTCTTCGACATATTTACAAATGTTATCAAAGTGAACATTCTCTTTCGCTGTCATAAAATATAAGTCACCTATGCAAATACGTTGCTTGTAAAAATCTATGATTGGTCTTTCGTTCATTACTTTTCACCTCCCCCATTAGGTAATATAATTACTTTTAACATATCTTTATAACCAACTCGCTTAGAACATTCTAGACAGAATTCTATCTCACCTTTCCATACTCTGTGCTTATGCATGCAATTATTCATTATCCACATACTCCCATTCATTTAATGTATTTATAAGCTCATTGTTCATCACTAAGTTATGGTTAATATCTATATAAATGATTTCACCTATTTGATTAATGAAAGTATCTCCACAAATATAAGCGCCTTCGGTTAATCCTTTTAATATTTCCCATAATTGTAATTTCTTATCCATTGTTATCCTCCTTAATATTTACTTTCGCTTTTTGTCTTCCTAAATGCAAAGCCTCTTCGTTATTTGAAACTAATACATCAATACGATTACCTTTGATTTTACCCCCTATATCTCCCGCTATTGCTTCGAAAGATTCCCCATTCTCCAATTCTACCTCTACTATACTTTCTAAAGGTATAACATTAGGGTCAACAGCTATAATACGTTTGTTGTTATCGTAAATTGTATTTCTTACGTCCTGGCCTGTTTTGGTAATACCTAAACATCCTATACAATCAGCCGTATAGAACGTAGCTTCCATTTCTAGCGCTTTTACTTCTTCTTTTGAGTTATTGGTCCATACTTGATTAATGTCGCTTGTATGGACCGCTAGAGCCATTAAAAAACCTATCATACTTTTACCTCCATTTCTACATTAAATAACTTTTAATAAATATGGATGTTAATACAAAACTTATTCCCACGTAAGGTGTTAAAGCATACACCCAGTCGAACAGACTTAATTTTTCATCAGCTTCACAACTGAATAGAAAGCGTTTAATCACGTTACTCACCTACCTTTTCCAATAAAGTTATTTTGTTTTCTGAAATATCTATATATCCTTTACCGTAACCGAATCTATAAGCCTTTAAATGTTTGTTTTCTCTTTCGTTAAAAACTTCACTCTCTCCTAAATAAACACTAACTTTCCCACGTCTCTCCCAACTTGCTCTAACTTTGTAACTTTCACCTATAACCAATTCTTTAACATTCATTTTATTTAACCTCCGATTCTTCAATGTAAAGTCCGCTTATATCTAAATCTTGTTTAGCGTAACTTAAAATTGTTTTATTATAGAAATTTTCAGCGCCTTTTTTAGTTTTGAATTTTTTACACATACCATATTTCAAATCAAATACTTTATATTCTTTTTTCATTTTATTTAGCCACCTTTCCTAAACGGAATTTTAATTCATCCATATTTTTCTCTACGAAAGTTGTAACTACTTTGTTATCTTTACGTACTGTATAACCATCCGTTAAAGTAACTTCGTATCCTTTACCTTTTCCTAAAAAATCTACTTCTTTTACTAATCCTTGGAATTTCTTTGGTAATTTATTAATCATTTTAATTTCCCCCTGTAGGCTGTTGCCCTTTTTCTTAAGTTCATCTTAACATATATATTTATATACGGTCAACAATTGTTTTTAAACTTTTTTAAATTAAAAAATCCCTAATGACAACATAGTTGCACAAGGGATTAATTTTTTATTTATTTAATAATTCATTCATAGCGTGTAACATCTTCCATGCCTCTTGACGAGTTAAATCGTCATCCGGACGACTACCGTCACTGATTCCGGATTCTTTGGCCCATTTAGCCGATTCTTTGGCCCATTCAGCTAACTTGCCAGTTTTCTTTGAATCTTCTTCTAATTTAGAAACTTTAGCTTTCAACGCTTTTAATTCTGCTTTTAATTCTTCCATTTCTTTTTCATCCACCTCACCATTCAAAACGCTTAATTCTTTAGCTATTCGCTCTTTAAAAGATTCCCATCGCCCTTCATCTAAAATACGATGTGGACAATACTTGCCGGAATAATCTTGATGCTTTTTAACCTTGCTAACGTTCCAGTTACGCTCTTTTAAAAGTTTAGCGACATACTTTACTGTATTTTCTTCAGCTTGCTTATAACGCTCTCCACCGCTTTTAGAGTAGCATATCTCAATGCCAATAGCTTTTCTATTCCCTCTACCTTTACCACCGTCCCCGGCATGAAAGGCATTACGATTAAACGGTATAACTTGAATAACTTCTTTATGATCTATTGCTACATGGTAACTAGTTGCATTGTTGTTGCGATTATGATAATTGGCTTCGTTTTCTGCACTAGCATCGTTTGCTGTATTATGAATTGTTATTTCTTCAGCTACCATATTATATGGACATTTTAAGGTGTATTTAGATTTATCTAAAAGCTGTTGTTTGAAAGTATAACTCATTTACCTGGTTCCTTATACTCTAAAGCTTTTTTAGAATCTTCTAAACCTGGTGTAACTGGGTCGATAACAACACCGGCAACTACTAGCACACCTAAAATCGCATTAAAAATGTTTGTAACTTCAGCATTAAATAATGTAGTATCTACACCGAAAGCGTTACCTACTTGCGTTACCAATAAAACTAAAGCCGAAAACATAGCAACTAAAAAAGGTTTATGTTTTAAACGCACTTTCCAATTAATTTTCATCATTTTCCATCTCCTTTTTCACTAATTTATCAATTCGTTTATGGGCGCTCGTAGCACTCATATACGCTCGTTCTGCGTGTTCATATGACTTTTGCGCTTCGTTTTGCGTTAGGATTAAAGTTTCTTTAAGCCTCATAATTTCGCGCGACTGGTCTTTTTGCTCTAACGTAATGTTATCTATACCTCGCTTGACATAGCTTAAGTCGTTTGACAATTGACCTTGAATGATACCGTCTGCTTTATTGTCTTTCTTCAATACGTTAAATAAGGAAATTGCTGTCATAATAGCCCCGAAAATACCAACGACTATCGCCATTTCAACGCTCAAAAATTTTCATCCTTTCTATAAATAAAGCTAGCGCTACAAATATTATAACACTAGCTTTTAATTTTAATTTTAATTGTTTTCTAAAGGATTACCATACCCATCCAGACCCTCTTCGGCTAATAGGTTTAAAGTTTGTTGTTTCCAGTAATTAGGTACGTTTTCGATAGTGAAGGGGTTAATGGTACCGTTGTTCTTCTCGCGTTTAATTCTATTTTTGTATAAAACAGCCATTACTCTCCCTCACCACCAGTCACTAAGTTAGCTAGTTCCATTAAAGCCATTTCCAATTCCGCTGTCATTTCTTCTTGTTGCGCTAGCATTTCTTTTAGTTCTGAAACTTCACTTTTAGGAATATCCGCAAAAATTGGCTCGCCCGTTTCAATGTTAACGCCGATAATCATTTTACCTTCTGGAACTGTTACAACTAGGGGATTAAATTCGCCCTCATTTATATCTGTATTTGTATTTGCAAAAACAACTTTTCCTTGTTCGTCATAAATAACTAAAGTTTTCATTTACATTCTCCTCTCTATTCTTCTGCGTACCATTCGAAAGTTTGTGAACCCGAACCTATAACCGGGAAGAAAAAACCGCCATCATATAAGTAGCTAGCGCTTGAAACGTCTACGTAATTTATGTTACTAGAACTTGTATTCGATTGAAAATCTCCTACGAAAGCATAAAATGGCTCGGAACGCGCGTCATAAATAGTTATAAATCGTTGGTTTCCATTTCTACGCCATATATTTATTTTAGACGGTCTAAAACCTAAACCATCAACTCGAACTGTTGTGAAAGGACTAGTAACGCCAGTAGAAAGTGGGAAAACATTACTAGAATTTATCGCTTCTACCGTTCCGCTTGCACTTCTTTTTGTAGGTAAAGCTGTTATTTTGTCGGCATATATTGAAAAATCTTCATTGTTATTTGACGGTATACCCTTAGCTGTTAAGGCATTAGCGATAAGGGTTTTTGCGCTAACGCCAGATAACTTTAAATCGCGTATTTCTTGTGATACCCCAGAATTGATTTCAAAAGGCAAGCTATCCGTTCTGGCTTCGAAAACTCCTGAACAGTTTTCAGCTAAATAGCCTGCATTTATTGGCCCTGTAAAAGTTATACTTATTCTTGTTCCGTTTACCGCGTCTGGTCGTCTTTTTATAATTCTGAAATAATATACAGAACCGTCATCAGAAAGATCAGTTACGAAATATTCGTTTCTTAAAACATCAGAACACTCTAAAACTTCCATTTGTATATAGTGTGCCGTTTGATAAAAACCTGCATGGTATACAACTTTCATACCGCCTGTAGCGTTAGTGTTTGCGTATTGACTAGTAATATTTACTTCTATTGTTCCGTTAAAATTTGTTTTAGGAATTAATACCGTAAAGTCTCCATTTTGTCCTAGACTACCGAAATTGGTATCGAAAACTCTAGTAGCGGTCCCTTGAAAACCTGTTATAGTGTTATCTTGGTTTGTATTATTCTTTTTAACAGTATTAGCTTGCAATTGAACAATACTAGGGGTATTATCTATTGCCTGTCTAGTTCTTAAAGGTGTCATAGTCTTTGTGTTTTCTGTTCCTGCAATTGCCTCTGCTTCCGTTGCTACATCAGCTGTTTGACTTTCTAAAGCTGTAACCCTATCATCTAAACCATTAATTAAATTTAATAAGTTAGACGCTGTATTTTCATCTAATACATCCTCTAATTGTGCGATAAAGTCAGCGAATTGTTGTCTCTGTTGCGCTGTCATTTGTTCGAATTCTGTAGCGTATTGATTATATAAAGTAGTTACATCAACTTGTTGTATAGTACCCGATACGATACCACATAGATTTGCATTAGGGCGTAAGTCTGTTATTTGTGCTTGCGTAATATTAACCGTTCCTGCATTAATGCGAATATCAGCTAAAGCCAATTCGTAAATAGTTGCGTCACGTTGTAAAGTCGGGGCAACTGGGTTTGACGATAGAACACCGCTTTTGGCGTAAACTTCAATCTGCCGAGTTGTAAAGTTCAAAGCGAATACAATACGGTCGATACGATTTAAAGTACCGTCAGCGGATGGTAAGCTGATAGAATAAGCGCTAGTATTGCGCAAATAATAACCGTTAATCCAACCCTTACCTGCGCTAACATTAACTGTTAAATTTTGATTGGCGATAACTTGTAAGTTGTTGGAAGGGTTAGGAAATACTCCATTACCTATAAAACTACCAAAATACGAGGTAAAAAATTCTGATTGATAAAGTCTGTCTCCGTTGTTACTTGTGAAAAAACCACTTTGTAAAGCCATGTTTGACCTCCTATCTTTTTCTTATAATACCATTTCCGAATGTAGGTTTTACTTCTTTTCCATTACGGTCTATCTTAGTAGAAATGGAAGTTATACGGACATTGTCTTGTATGCCTAATTCTCTATCCATAAAAGTAACTAGGAAGCCTACATCGTAATTATATTGTACACCATTTACAGTCGCTTGAAAGTTTTGTACCCTGTTATATTCTTGTAGAGCCTCTAGTCCGCGTTGTATTAATAGTTGTCTGTACTCATTATCAGGAATAGTTATATCTGTACCATTTTCATCTTGATATACACTTTGTAAGTCCCTAGCATCAACATAAACTTCTCTTCTTTCTATACCCTCTGGGGCATTTCCGGCTTCTACTATTACGCGATTAATACCTTCTCCTTCGCCCGCTACGATAGCTATGTTTTTATAATCTAATACACTATCGAAATAGGTTTGTTCTAGTATATTGTCAAAATCTAAACTAAAGATAATAGGATTGTTAGCTGTTTGATTAATCGAATAATCAGGGCCCTTGTAAACTACTAAGCGTAAATTCTTGTTAATCACGTCCATTAATATTTCTATACCTATTTCGAATTCTTGTGCCAATGACTGTATATGTTCAGATAATACACCACCCGTCGCGCTACTATCTACATTAATGTTAGATAAAGTATTGTTAGATATGAATAAATTAGGTATAACTCGACTTGTAACGGTTTGTATAGCGTTATAATTAACGAAGTTTTCTATTACTCTAGTTAAATCGCCAGTGAAACGTGATTGTGTAGGTATAGTTCTACGTCCCAACAAAGAGTTGAGCGATAAAGCAAAGACTTCCACAATATCGCTCTCTTCTTTTATTAATGAAAAATGTTGGATTATATAACCGTAAGACAAATCGCTCTTTAAGGCTATAATATTTCCGTTAATCAAATTTCTAACATTCAAGTTATTTTTACCAACTCGCAAAGTTAGTTTACTAGTTGTATAGTAATTGCGTTCGATTTCTAAGCTTTCGAATGTACTAATTTCTCCAACTAGATTTAAATTAGAATCGAATATATATAATTCTTCCAACTTAAACACCTACCAATCTTATTCTGTATTCCAGTACCACTTGCAATAAATTTTCTCCACTATCAGCGCCATATACAAAAGAGTTGTCGCCAGGTTTTAGTTGAAGGAATGATGAATCACTTAGGTCTAAGGTATAGAATAAGTTTTCAGTGACACCGCCACGAAGCCGTGTAATATTTCTTTCCCCCGTATAGGTATTAATTGTTATAACGTCTCCATTTTCCATAGTTGTATTAAGTTTTATACGTTCAAAAGTCCTAGCGTTAGTTAGTATAGGGTTGACTACCGTACCGCTAGCTATGAATTTTATAACCATTCCGTCTGGACCACTACCAGTAAAGAATATGCTACCTTCTAAGCTGTCTGTACGTTCTTCGAATACGTCTCCTTCGGTCGGTATTTCCCATATAAATTCTAGACCGCCTCTGAATGTTGCTATTTCTAGCCTTGTTTCAGTTTTTTGATAAATATGCGGGTCCGGACACACAAATTCTAATAATGCACGTTGGAAACCTGGATTATAATTTTTCTTATCCGGTTTCATGGTAGGAGCGCTTAATAGGTAAGCGGTTAGATAATATTCGTTGCCGATTGAATCTTTAAAGTCGAATCGTATTGGGTTTTTCAATGGAGAAAAAACAGAATACATTCTCGCGCGTCTACTATCCATATCTTGTTCCGTACTATCATTTCTACGAAGTTGTAACTCGAAAGCCAATTCGCGCTCTTCTAAAATCGTATTTTGATATAATGAACCACCGCTAGCCCGTTGTGTTCTATTCACTTTAGCTTCTAATCCGCTCAAGTCGAACCCATTAACAATCCTGTTTTCTTTATCGAAATAGAATTGTTCTCCTTGCGAATTAGTTGCAATTATACTAGTTATCATATATTAACCTCCTTTTTAAAAAGCGAAAGTTTGCTTTCTTAATTGTCTAGCAATTTCTATTTCTTCTCGACTACTTCGAACTGTAATATTATTAACTTGTGTCGGTGTGTTATTAGTAGTATTACTAGCACTTAATCCCGTTGTTCCTAAAGTCCCTGAAGTTAATCCGGCTGTATTAACATTCAAACCGTTGAATCCTCCTAGCAAGTTTCCGCTAGCGTTTAAAGCCTCTGCTAATAAGCTATCAGTAGTACCCGTTACGGCATTTAAAACATCCCCCGCGCTATCCTCTAGACCGATAGTCCACCCCGCGTTGATATCTTCACCAATACCTTTAAACACTCGAGAAGGTGAGAATATTTGCAACGCGCCTTTTACTCTATCAACCATGCCTGATGCTATATCCCCGACTACCGCTAATACGTCAATACTTCTGATACCGTTAATTAGTCCATTGATAATATCTTTACCAAACTGAATGAATTGAGAAGGTAGGTTTCTAAAAGCATTTAATATATTTGTCGCGATATTTCCGAAAGAAGTTGTAACATTCGTTGCAAATGTGCTTACTGTGTTTATTACGCCACTAGCTAGATTACTAAAGAGCGTTCTAACGCCATTCACTAAATTAGCTACAGTACCTGTAACCGCACTAGCGCTATTTGTAAACGAAGTTGTTATATTAGTCCATAAACTTCTAATTGTTGCGATAGAAGCTGTTGCAAAGTTAGTTAATAACGTTCTGATACTACCTACGAACGATAATGTTAATAGGCCTACAATGAATTGTACCGCGCTACTAAAAATCTGTTTAACCGCCTCCCACAAGGCCGTAAAGTCTCCGTTAATAACAGCGCTAAACAACTTGATAGCGCCGTCTATAATCCCGATTGCACCCTCTATTACATCAACAATAGCGCCCCATACGAATTTTACTACGCCTAACACGATAGGTAATACCGTCTCCACTACCGAACTAATAATATTGAATGCTGTTGTGACTATATTTATAATACGCTCTCCGTTAGATTCCCAGAATGTAACTATTTCCGTAAGTATGAACGATACGAAGTTAGAAACAGTAGTTAATACGTTAGTAATGAATGGTTCAATCTGTGTCCACACGGCTGTAGCTGTCGTGAATATTTGTTCTTGATATGTGTTAAAGGTCGATATAACGCCTTGTAAAGCGTTGTCTATAGCTGTTACTATCTGTGCCCCTATCGGTACTAAAAAGCCCGTTACAGTCCTTACAATGCTATCAAATCGCGCTTGCGTTGTGTTAGCTAAATTGTCTAATATAGTGTTAGCACTTCCGGCAAAGTTAGATACCGCTGTACTACCAGTAAATAAAGATATAGCTACGTCAGCGCCTAAGTCTTCAAACTTAGTTCCGAATAAATCTACACCGATAGAGTTTTGTAATAATGCATCGTCAATACCCGCTAGCGCTTGCCCTGTTGTTTCTGATAATTGTTGTACACTGATTTCTCCGTTTTGGAATTGTTCAAATGCTAGTTGAGCATTACCTCCTAACCTAGCGAAAGCGTCTGCTGTAGTAGTACTAGCATCTTGCGCTCTGATACCGAACTCCTTTACAATATCATTAATGTAGTCAAGGTTATATACGCCTTGTTGCGATCCGTTTATAAGGAAACCAAAAGCCTCCTCCGCGCTGTACCCATACTGTTGGAATAACGGTATATATTCCGAAATGTTATCGAACAACTCTCCACTAAAGTTTAGTCCGTTTTGCGCGCCATAAGCTAATAAATCGAATGCTTCTTGCGCTTCAATTCCGTAAGCCTTAGCTATATTAGCGCCCGCTCTAGTAACTTCATTTAAATCAGCATCAAAAGTTTGCGCTAGCCCTAAAGCCTGATTAGTGACTTCTTGTAAGTCTTCGTTATTAAGGAAGCCAATATTTTGTCTAACTTTAGATAAAGCCTCTGTAACTTCTCCTAAACTTTCGCCAAAACCTTTATTATAGATATCTCGCGCTACATTAGTTAAATCTTGCGCCCGTTCCGCCCCGATACCCAACTGATTTTGTAGCTTTACACTAGCTTGTTCGGCCTCTAGGAATTGGGCAACAGCAACAGCACCGACACCCGCAATAGCCGTTGTTAAAGCTGTAACGGCGACCGTAACAGCACCGAAAGCCGGAGACAGCTTACCCGCTTGGTTAGATAGTCTATTAAGTCCGTTTTGCGCTTGTAAGCTATCTAATAAAACGTCTATTGTTATGCTACCATTAGCCATGTCTAATCTCCTTTCAATTCATATATTTTTTTTAGTTTCCTTAGTTCTTCACGTTTTTTAGCGTTTTCGCTACCTTTAGGGAATGGGGCTTGGCGTATTTCAATCACTTTCCGAAGTTTAGTGTTTTCTGATAGTCCATTGAGCAATGAATTGAACTCGTACCAATGTAATTCGCCTTGTTCTTTAAAAAGGTTAATGCCATAATCTTGCATAAAAGAAGAGAAAATGTAATCAGAATCTTGTGAGAAGTCAAAGACTTTTTTCTTTTCTTCTTTACTACGCTTAGGCATTGGATTACCTTTTAAATCATATTCAATTTCTTGTTCTTGACCTAACAAAGCATTAAAAGCCTCGCCCCATACAACTATCAACTCCTCAAAAGGCAAGTCTGGCAACTCTTCAAATAGCATATTAAGCCCAGTAAGAACCTTTACCCCATCAGAAAGCCTGTCGTCTTTTAACATTTCGAGAATATGAAGGATGTTGTCAAATGCCATATTAACAGCGTATTCTTTGCCATTAACCTGTATCGAATCTGGTAATTTATCGAATAGCCTCATAATGTCACTTCTTCTTTTTAACGTATTCTTTCATAATAGCTTCTTGATTATTGTTATTTATTAGACCGTTCACTTCTTGAGCCCACGCCTCTAATAGTTGTCGCGCAATATCAGCTAGCGTAATAACCGAAGGGTACTCTTTGTAAATCTCTTCTCCCGTACCTTCACCTAGTGTAATGTCGAATATTTCAGTCAACCCTTCTTTCGCTTGTTCGATAGTCGCCACTTGTAATCCGCTTAATTTGCGTTGACAAGCGTCCAGGTCCTTAGCTAGTCGTTGAATATTTTCGTCTGCTGTCGAAATTTCGTATTTCAGTTTGCCAATTTCTACCGGAATAACGTGCTTAGTATTAATAACGATTTTCATATATATTAGTCTCCTTGTAATAAAAAAAGATAGAAGGTTTCCCCTCTATCTGATTTTACCATATTATTAAATTGTAGCAGGGACAATAGTTGGAATAGCGTCCCACGCAATAGCACATTCGAATGTAGCGTATTCTTCGGCTACACCACCAGTTACTTTAATACCCGTAACTGTAGCCGGACCGTATAATACACTACCGTCTGTACGAACTTGACGGAATGCGATTTTTCGATCATTACCTAGCGCAAATTCTTTATCAGAAATAAACTTCATAGCCGGGTCTTCTACATCAAACATACCTTCAAAAGTATAAATTTTAGATACACCAGTTACATCCTGAATAGCTGTCCCGTCTCCATCATAAAAAGCTGTCGTTTCTACAGTTTCATCTGAATCGTCCGTTACTGTTGTAATCCACTTTGCTAGTTCTAACGTAGCCGTGTCGGCTTCAACCGTTCCTGTTAATGGTAATTCTCCCACGAAGTAACTCGTAAGGGCGTTTTTAATACGTGCCATACTTATACAACCCCTTTATTAATAGTTAGTTTTGCTGTTGCCGATAGTTCGTAAATAAACCAACCTTGTTCATCTTTCACCACGAAGTTAGGCGGTGTATCACTTACGAAGCTATCGAATACATAACTTCCGTTGCCAGAAGGTAAATCATTTATAGTAAGCAATGAATATTGAATAGCATTCAATGCACTTACACAGTTTTGTTGCTGTTTAGATTTCGTAACAAAAGAAATGTTATAATCTTGGTCGCGTATACCATCATAAAACTTTTGCGTAATGCCTCCAGGTAAAGCTGTTACGCTTATACTTTCGGTGTCCATAAGATTACCTACGTTAGAATTAGCATATAAACCTAAAGAATTGATAAATTCGTTTAGTCGCCATAAAAAATCTAAGTTATTCACCGACTAGCCTCCAATTCTATTATTCTCAACCAGTCGTTAATATGCCGACTAGACGCACGTTGGTCCCATCTGCCTCCGGTACCAGGCTTAGTATAGTTGCTAAAGTTACCGTAATATTGATAGTTGGCATAGGGTACATTCCATACGATACTTTTGTTATCGTTCGTTATATACGATAAACGCTTTAAGTCTCCACTTAATTCTGGTACATATTGATTGGAATCAGACAATATTTGATTAGCTAAAGCGAATTGGCCACGGTCTGTTATATCTTGCAAACGTATGTTAGTCCCACTTAAATCAATCCGTACTGTCATTATACCACTTCCAACTCGTAGTGATGGATTGTATTAGATTGTGGATGGTAGCAATTAACGACTTTATTAATAACCATTTCTTTTCCGTCAAAAACAACCTTAGATTTTTCTCTGAATCTTGTTGGTAAATTTGTACTATTTAATGCATCTACGAAAACGATTCCGGCATACTTCAACGAATCTTGTGTAGCATCACTAGAGTAATTCGTTCCGTCGTCATATCGTACGTTAGAAATAGTTACTGGGTCTAAAATGATATCGTTGCCATATTCGTCTCTCATGTCAGTATAAGCCTCATATTCGATTGTATGGATTAACCATGATAAGGGTAAAGGTTTTGCTAGCATATCGTATTAACCCCTTTATATAGTAATCCTGTAGGCCCTAGAATGAATGATACATCAATAGGGACATTTCCGTATGGGCTTTTTAATCCGCCCGAAGCACTGTTGCCCTCACTCATGCTAGTTCGTCCGATAGTTACAGATTGCGCTGTTGATTCAGTAAACATTTCCGTACCGCCTTTAGAAGTGTAATAGTCCATAGTAACGGCAACCGCTCTTTTAAAAGCATCTCTACGTTGTGGATAGTCATTCTCTAAATCGACCTTTATATAGAAGTAATTCGTAATCGAATCTAAAGTAAACGAAGCGCTAGCAAGTAATGAATTGAATTTATCTAAAGGTAATGGGTTACTACTTAAATTAGAATATTCATCATAAGTTAAATACAACTTATTCACCTTCTTTTTCTGTATTTACTTTTTTAACGCGAGTTTTTTTAGGTTTCTCTACTTCTACGATTTCGTAAAAACCTTTGGCGCTATTAGCGAATCGATCGAACGTTTCAATTAGTTCTGGGTCTTCAATTTCCACTATTTCACCCTTTTTAATTAATCGACCTTGCGAAATACTATATAAATCTTGTAAGTATTTGTATTTTTTCAATAGTCACAACCCCTTGTATTTATTAGGTTTTACCCCTATTTCCATTATACACTAAAAAAAGTTTTAAAAAGTTTTAACAAAATAGTTGACGTTATATAATTATATATGGTAAAGTTGTCTTACGAACAAGGGAACGCGATTCCCACTAGGAGGAAATTAAAATGTTCACAAAAGATACGCAAGGTAATTTATTCATTATAGAAAAATCGGAGGTGATTGTTCATCAAGAATACGCGACATACTTTCTAACTTGTTTAGATACAGACTTGGAATTTTTAGATACACATATTGCTGTTTTCCACGACGAACAACTAGATAATGTTTTGGAAATGTATGATTACGATAAACACCAAAATCACTTATATTAAGGAGGAAATTAAAATGAATGCAAAACAATTAATCTTAGAATTAAAAAAAGGCAAGGTTATTACTTATAACAAAGGAGGGGCTTTTCAAAAGTCCTTCAAGCAAGTAGCCGAAAAGTATTATTATAGCTTTAACAATACAGACTGGAACCCCACTTTTATAGACGTTGAACAAAAGGTTAAAAATCAATACGGGCAATTTACTTTAGGGGGTATTTAAAATGAAACAATACTTTACAATAGTTACTCATAATTGCGTTATAACTTACGAGAAGACATCAAAAAGGATTGTAGAAGAGTATAAGGATGGTACGAAAAATATTATCCCGTTTCCAGACGCGCCAACAGCGTTATACGAGTTTAAAAAAATGATTACGAATAAATAATGGATTAAATGGTAAGATTGATTACAGGGGCAATAAAGCCCCTTAAAACCTAATATATGGAGGAAATTAAAATGAAAACTAAATTAATCGGTATTTTAACACTATCTGCTTTACTGTACGCTTGCGAGGGGTCTGATATTGATGTTATAGTAGAGGAAGAGCAAAAGCCTGTAGAAACGGTCGAGAAAGCTGTTAAAAAAGAGGTGAAAAAAGTGGAGGCGACTGTTAATGACATCCTGGAAATTTACAACAATGATTTAAACGGTCAATTCGTAGTTACTTACAACGAGAAAGAAAAATGCTTTATCTTCTTGCCAGTAAATCAAACGTTCAATAAAGACTTAGTCGATATGATGCAAGAACGCCTACCTTTAGACGAATGGTATAAGGTAGTGGATGGTATGAGAAGCCTCACTCTAGCTACTACAGAAAAGCTAGGAGATGGATATGGTCACGCTATTATGAACCCTTACAACGCCGAAAATATTTTGCTATTAATAAAAGATGGTACGGTTTTATTAGACGCTTTCGAAGGAAGAGAATAGATTTAAAGCCCCTACCATTTAAGGAGGGGCTTTTTATTATATTTCTTCTACTGTAAGTATCCCAGTATAACCTAACAATATCATTGTTGCTGTCGCGTGAGCCGTCACACTCATTTTTATTGCTGTTGTAACTGTTGGTGTATAGTAATCTAAATAAGTATAAGCACCTCTTTGTTGTGCTCCACTTGCATTACCGTTTACTAAGCCGAAATTCGTGCTTATAAAGTCCCCGTTATCTACTCTAGTCAAACGATATTCTACTCTACCACTACCCTGGAATGTACCCTGGAATTGTATACGATAAGTCTTTCCGGCTTGTACGTTAAAACCTCCGTTATCCCTATTATAAGTCAATCCGCCTCTACTTTGAGTAATGTTAGTTAAAACAATTGGAGCCGCAGCTGTAAAACTTATATTGGCATTGTTTTTGGCTACTAATAAGCCTTTTTCGCCTCCACTACTACCGCCCGTTACAGAAATAACACCATTATTAACAGTAAGACCTTCACCGACTTGTACAACGCCTTTAGAAGTAGTCGTAGCATCATTTAATGTCGGCATAGGACCCGCTACACCTTGTAATCCTTGCGGACCTTGCGGACCTGTCGCTCCGATTAATCCCTGCTGACCTTGCGGACCTGCCGGACCTGCAGGACCACGCGGACCCTCTGGACCTTGAATTCCGTTAGCTGTAAATTGATAAATAATCTGCCCGTTATCAAACAAATATACATTACCCGTTTCAGTAGGATTATCTGGGCTAGAAATATAAAAGAAAAATGTCCCTGTTTCATTCGCTAAAGCTATTTCTGCATTAGCTAGAGATGAATACATCCCAGACACTTCAAAACCTTGACCACGCGGACCCTCTGGACCCTCTCGACCTTCTGGACCTGCAGGACCTCGCGCTCCCTGTTGACCTGCTACACCTTGAATACCCGCTACACCTTGCGGACCTGCCGGACCTTGTTCCCCTTTGTCGCCCTTAGGGCCTTGCGGACCAACAGGACCTTGTGGACCTGGATCGCCTTGCGGTCCTGAATCTACATTTACATTCCCTAGTTCGTCCGGCATCATACCATTAACAGTCTGTACTCGCGGAATTGCTCGTAAAGTTCCCCATGCATCCATGCTAGGTAGGCTTGCGCGTGTAAGACTAGGTAAGAATGTTCCATCTCGACTGGTATCAATTTCCTGTATAACTATATTTTGTTCGGGGAACGATTGTGTAATAATAATAATTTGTCCATCCTGTACCGTTGCGTTAGCTTCGTCAAATACCGACTTCCAACCTGGATAGCGTGCTTCGTTGTAATCAATAACCGCTACACTAGTTCCTTGCTGGAATGTGGATGGTAAGTCTGTGGCCATGATTTCAGGTAGTACCGCGTATTCTACAGGCACCTCTACATTACCCTCTGCATTAGGTCTGTTACCGTTGATACTTGCGATATAAGTGTCGAACAAGTCTGTATAATCTTGTTGTGTCGGCACGTAATTCGTAACGAATTTATTTCTTAATTCTCCGGGTGTTTTAACTACCATGTTCATACCTCCATTTAATGTTAGTGAAAAGCTTTAAAAACTCACCTCCTTTAAATGTTCGAAAAATAATTTAAAAAAAATAAACAAAATGCTTGACGTTATATAAATATATATGGTATAGTTACATTACAAACAAGGGAACATGATTCCCAACTAGGAGGAAATTAAAATGAAAAATTTAAACTTTGTACTAACAGTGACTGAAGAGAAAGGAAAATTTAACCACGTTGTAACTTTAGATCATAAAGTAGTAGCTAGTCGTAAATCAGCAAAGACTTTCTCACACGTTGCAATCATAGAAGACAAATTCGGAATGAGCGAAATCGGATTCGGAAACAACCCCACTAAACTACAAAAAGACGTTGAATGGTACAAGGTTAATCGCAACGAAGACGGTATTGTTCTAACATTCTAATAAAGCGGGGGCGCAAGCCCCTTAAAACAAAATAAAAAATCGGAGGAAATTAAAATGAAGTTTACATTGTATTTATTAAACGGCCAGGAATTAATCTTAGATAGCTTCGAAAGCTTAGAGGCTTACTTAATAGACAACAAAGAGAAAGTTGATGTTATAGTCCCTCGATAGAACAAAAGCCCCTACCAATAAACGGTATGGGGCTTTTTATTATACTACGACTAAACTGTCTCCGATTGCGTCGAATCCAATCCCTCTTCGAGAGGGCGTATTAGGGTCCAGTTACTTTTGCAACAGCTTGTAAGTTATCTAATGGAATGTAAGCGCCATGTTTACCCGCACCTTGAATTACAACGCCGTCAAAGTCGATAGCTTCTTGTGTACGAGTTGTTGAGATACCGACGAACGCTTTACCTACACCTTGTGGATAAACTAAAGCTACATTACCTGCTAATTTAGCCGTTGGTACCGCTTGGATTACGAATCCTTTAAAGCGAGTAATTCCGTTTGCGTCGATATTTACAGATGAAGCTTTAGCTGTTGTTGCTAGTGCTCCATCAACGATAGCGTTATATAGCTCCGGAGAAACTTTAGCTACTACGTTGTTAGTATCAACTTCCAAGTTAATGTAATGAGCCGATAAAGCATCAAATAAAGCACGTACTCCCGCGTCGTCCATTGTAGCAAGTTGTTCTGTGTGTCCCGCGTTGTCACTTAAGTAAGTTGCAACAGCACCATCAATTAAATTAGCTTGTGCGCGAGCGTTTAATGCTAAACGGTCTGCTAATGCACGTTGGAAGTCGTTGTTTACTGTAAAGCGGTCGATACCTTCGTGGATAGCCCATGTACCAGTGTAAGGAACGTCAATGTTTGAGTAAATAACTTCGGTACGATTACCAAAACGTGTAGTATTTGCTGTACCTGTACCGAACGCTACATTAGCGTCAGTATTATAAGTTCCAACTGTCACCGCGATGTCAGAAGTTTTAACAGAGAAAGCTGTTGCCGATTCTTTAACGCCGTCTAATGCTTCGATACCGCCCGCACTCATATCCGAGAAGTATGAACGCTTGTTAAATACAGTTTGTAATAAGTCCTTGAATTGCTTTTCGTAACGACCTACCGCTAGTTCGTTGTTATTTCCTAATGCCATGTTATATGACCTCTTTTCATTATTTTAGTTTATATGATTACCGCAGGACATTTTCTAAAGCTTGAGCCCAGACGTTATCATTATTTTCATTCGCCCCTTGTGGATTACCAATAGACATATTAGGTAATACAGGTTCAGGCACTTGTTGTGGCTCTTCATTTGGCTTGAATAGGAATGATTTCGCTTCTTGTAAAGAAGCAATTTGTTCTTCTAAGCCTTTTACGATATTTCCGTTCTCGTCTAGTTCAATTGAATTTTTGTCGATTAAGCCGGAAACAATGTCGAAGTCTAAAACTTTATCATTCAATGCTAGTTTCATAGCGCTGTTTAAAGTAACTTCTTTGACCTTACCTTCGAATTCAGCTTTAGTAGACTCATTAGCTTCCTGTAGCTGTTTAATTTGATTCATTAACTCTTCATTACCTGTAGCTAATGGTGTAAGTGTTTCTAGTTGCTTATCGCGTTCTGTTAAATCGGCTTTAAGTTGCTTGTTTTCCTCAATCTTTTCATTAAACTTAGCTTTTGGAATCCAATTTCCGTCATTAACGACACCTAATTGCTTATCCCCTAACTTAGCTTGTACTTGTTGAGCCAACTCTTCACCTAATAATTCTACTAACATATTATACCTCTTTCCTTTTAATGTTTTTTAGCGTGTCACACCTCACGCAACAAGGGAAATAGAAATGACCCGCCTATTTCAATCGGTAGATTTTAAATAACACTAGCCTTCTCGCAAATTAAAGTACGGTATTTATAACAGCGTCCCGTACAACGCTCCTATTCGCGTTTATTATGCTAACCAATCCATTGCATTACCCGTAGCGACTTATTACGCTATTCACCCATCATGCAATTAAACCCTTTTTCTTTAGTTAGCTAGTCTGTTGGATTCGACTATTACATTAATAAATATATCATAAGTTGTTATTTAAGGCGGTTTTTCCGCGCCTTTTCTAACTGTTTATAATGTTGTTTCTCAATAACCCATATAGCCAGTAATGAAGTGGCCAGTGATCCACATGCAACTATTAAAGAAATAGCTAAATTAATTATATTAATCTCTCCTTGTCGTAACGTCTAGCTAATCCAGTTTGCTCTGTGTATTGTTTAACTTTAGTTTGTCGCACTCTTATATTCTTTTTCCATTTATCAATACTATCTTGGTCGCCTACTTGTTCGGCAATACGCAAGTTTTGCTTAGCCTTACGAACCTCGCGTTCTAAACTTCTTTGCTTTTGCATCTGCTTATAAACTTTATCCGCCTCTTCTATACTAGGTGGATTATTGTTGTTCGTGTTTAATTCTGGGATGAACGGTCTCATGCTATGCCTACAGTTACTTCCTCTGAATCCGTCTGGGTCTCCGAATTTAAAGTCATATATACTCTTATAACCTTCGGTATTACGTTTACGAGTAGAAGCTACAGTACCTTGTATACCTTGACAAGCGGGCCTAGCGCCCGAATAGTGGTCTACTACTACTAAATGAACGTCATATTCATCCATACGTCTTATAGCCAACTCATTATAAGTACGATTAACGGTAGTCCTCACAACAGCGTCTGTATAAGATTGAATATTCATAATTCGTCCGGCTTTATTACGATACCCCGAAGGTAATCCTTTTTCTCTAGCTTGTATAACCGCTTGTGCTACCGCTTGATTCACTGTAATGTTACCAACTAATACACGTGCCGTAACGCGTTCTATTATATCCTCTAGCGTTCGTTGTGCCACACCCTTACCTAGTGCTGTTGTAATTAAAACAGCGTTCACATAGTTGTCTAAGCCGTCAAAAACTTGGTCTACATATTCCTGTAATATGATGTCGATATCAGAAGGTATTGGTATAGCTGTCAAACGGTCTGCTATTTGTTCATCAATTGTCTGAATAGTATCTATTCCAACAGTTCTAAATAAATTAGTTATTTCCTCTACACTCAAATCAGTAGCCTTAGAAAGCGCTACAATAGTTTCCTGGTTAAAAGCCCTAACTTGTTGCAACTTCTCTGCTTGCCACGCTAGAGCACCTTCAAAACCTACACCATCCCTAGTCTTTAAGAGTTGAGCCATCCGGAGAAATATATCTTGCTCTATCTCTCCGTAAATGTTGATTAAAGGGGCTGTATAACTATCTAATTGATACGGTGTTATTCTTACCATCTTACACCTCTATTCTTCATCTAAACTAATAATCATTAATACTTTGCTATCTTCACAACTTATATAAAAATCACAATTTAATTCAGGTGAATGATATAAACCTACAACAGGTACAGTAGGAAAACCTACCTCGTACCCGTTCCAGTCACTTTGCCAAAGTAAGTTATCTACTATTGCCTTCATTCGTTTATACCTTTTACTTTCATGTCTAAAATGTTCAATAAATCGTATATACCTCGCTTATAAAAGTTTCTTAATTTTTCATCATTAAAACCATTACAATATTCGTATGTTTCTAATATAATTTCTTCTTTCGTTTTCTCTACCTCATAACCTACATATAAAGCGATTGCCATTTGTTCAATACTCAATTGATTCAAGTATTGATAATTATCGCCCTTCCATTTCCCGTCGTCTTTTAAATGTACACTAACATGAGTTTTTAAAACAATTTCTTTTGTAAAGTTGTTCTCTAAAGCCTTTTCTAAAGCCAACGCTTGACGTTTAGTTAAAATAATTTTATCCACTTTAACTCCTCCTCTTTTTAACTAAAGCAACCTTACCATATATAAAAATATACGTCAACTGTTTATTCTAAACTACCGCCTAGTGTAATTGAATCGGCTATCGTCTGCATGTCCGGCGCTCCAATTAAGTCCTCGTTCATAATGCGCTGTAGCTTTAATGTAGCCTCTTCTTGCGTTAGGCCGTAATAGTTCATAATAGCGTCTACTCGCGATTGTATGCCCGCGCTAATGGCCTTAATTTCGTTGTCTAGTTGAGCGTTCTTGTCTACAATGATACTATCGTCAAATGAAACTGTTACATCGTAATCAACTGGCGCACGGTATAGTCCAGAAGCTGTAGCTAAGATTCCGATAGCCTTGATAACGTCTGTAATACCTTGTTCAATTACATTCTCATGTGATTTCTTAGTTCGGAATGTTTTGCTATTCTCACTAACGATTTCTGTAGCTGTTTTAAGCCCTGATTTTTCAAAGCTAAACGACCCCGCACTGAAACCAATTTGTAAAGCCAAAGTGTCTAAAGCTGTATTAAGTCCGCTAATGTGTTCTTGCGCACGAATAGTTAGGTTGACCTCTTTCATAAAGTCGCTATCCATACCACCGACATCCATAGCTTCGTATGTTTCATCATAAGCGTCGAAATAGCGGTCAAAGGTTCCATTAGCGTTAGGTGTAGACTTAATAGCGCTAGTTGGTACAATGATACGCTTACGACCTAATCGGAACTCTCGTAAATACGAATCGAATATAGTATCAATAGTTTTCAATGTGTCGATACTGTTTGCATAAATCGAAATACCCAGAGGTAAAGAACTATCTATGTTATTCGCTGTATTCGGCTTAAAGTAAGTGAATAACGGTCGATCAACGTTATTAAACCGAACTTCTGGCTCCAGGTCAGGAAATACCTCCGACAATGGAACTTTAGTACCTAACTTTTCCTTGTTATCGCTACGATATAATTCGTTCCGTACTACATAAACGCCTTGCTCGAATAAATGCCATTCTAGTAGAGTGTAATGATTTTTGCCTTTAGTAATATAAGAAGGGAATACCGCCTCTTTCACTCGCGTGCTGTCCCACGATACAGGAATAAAGTTTTCCGCTGTACTGTAACCAATTCGAATCTTGCCGCCTTCAATGTACGGTTTAACTATCATACCGCCTTGAGAGAACATGAATTCTAAATATTGTTGGAAGTTTGAGTTGAAAGCATTGTCTTTAAATACATCCTGGATGAATTGATTATAGTTTTCGTCACTAATACTAATGTTCGAGCGTTCATTGAAAATCAATGTAGCAATTTCTTGTGACACTACTTTAGGAATGTTTAAAGTCGCTAGTGTACGTTTGTACGAACCGCGACCGATTGAATGAGATTGCACTTCATGGATACTCTTAGCATATCCCTTGTGAAGTTGTTTCCATAGCTTTATATGCTCGTAAAACTCAACAGGTATATTAATACCCTTTACTTCTTCTAAGCCTTGTAAATCGTTAATAATGCCCATCTTTACACCAACCTTTATAATAAAATTTTTAATATTAGAAAACAATCTTTATACCCCCTTAATTCACATATCGTTTATAGAAGTAATTTATTGCGTACCTCGCGCTATCTAAAGCATGGTTATAGTTGTCTATCGGCTTTCCGTTGTCTAATCTCACATACATTCCTATTTCAGTTAAAATGCCATTATGGTGGTAAGTGTTATTCTCTAGTAGGTAATAGCGTTCGTCACTCATAGCATTCTGTAAACGCTCAATACCTACTTCTATTCCTTGACTAGAACCTTTTACTTCGCCGTTGTTATTCATAGCGCCCTTAGTTTTAATGCCTAAGAGATGCAACTCTTCTCGTAATGATTTACAAGCGGGGTCAACCATAAACTCTGTATGATTCATCTTATACTTGCGTTCACACCATTCTTTAAATACTTTCAACTCTTTAGCATAAACACTCATAGCTTTAGTTTCTCCGGTATCTTTACCTGAATGATAATACGAAGCTACTTGAACCATTCTAAACTTACCTTCGAAATTAACTACGATATTGCAATGACAAGTAGTTGCGTCAGACTGGCCTCCATCTGCTGTAAAGAACATTTCTACAGGTTGCCCCTTTAATTGATCAACGACATGATAAGAAGTGTCAAACATGCTGTATATAACACCGCTAGGCATTACACGTTTTCCCTCCCAATCTCGCGCTAGCAAGTACGGAGATTTCTTTAGCACGTTATAAATTTCTAGTTTACGAGTTTCTGTTAGTATAGGGTTATCTTGTACTAGCCAGTGTGTCCACTTAGTATCTTGTATTTCAAATACTTTACTAATAACAGGATGATGAGGGGCAGGAGGGTTTAGGTCCGCTAAGTGAAAACGATTTTTCGCGGCAAATGTACGTCTGAAACATTCTTGAATAAAGTCCATATTCAATAAATTTATTTCTGCAAAAAATACAGAACCTAAAGACATACCTGTAATAGCCCCTACACTATTTGATTTACTACCGCCTTTATAATATACACGTCTAACACCTTTAGGCGTATGGATTAATAAGTGCGCACCATGTTTGTCGTCCCGTTCTTCACATAAGTGTCCGAATATATGTTTCAGACCTGTCCCATCTCCATCTACTACTAATCTATACGCTTGTTCCTGTGAGTAAGCAACTATTAAATGGTTAGCATCTTCTGTTTCTAGTAAATAACGTGCGTATCTAAAGTGACCTGCGGTCGTTTTACCACTTCTTGTTTAACTACGTATAGGAACCCCTTCATTCACTTCTAAAGTATGAATAAAAGGGGCTCTAATAATCTCCGTTTGTTTAGGAGAAAATTTCATTAACATATGGGCACCACCACTCTTTCCGCCTTTAATAAGACTATAAAAATATATATTATTTTTCTGATTCTTCTGCTAACTTGACTTCTTTTTCCATTGCTTTAAATGATTTGTCGCTTAAAACGTCCACTAAGCTCTCTAATAAGCTAGTATCTTTCTTATCTCCACGAAGTTTTTCTTTGGTAAGTTTAACAACTTCCGTTTCTTCCTTAATTTTTTCAACTTGCGCTTTAGATAATGGACTTTCTCTCCACTGTTCGGGCATGCGTGATTTAAGCCAGAAAATTTGCGCTGTTGTATCAGGTGGTAATTGTTTAGTAACACGTTTAGATATTACCAGGTCCCCGAATTCATTCAACTCTTCTGTAACTTCTGTAATTGTAGTCCCTAAAGCGCGCTCGAATAATTTATTCTGTACAATCTGGTCCGGCTTTACCGCCCCGCGTCTATAAGCATCAGCTATTACTTCGTGGTCCTTTTCCCATTTGTAAAAAGTTTTTTCATTAATGCCAATATTTTTGGCTACGTTTGCTTTCGTTAATCCTTTTGAAGCCCACTCATTAATTTTTTGTAGTCCTTCTTCGGTTACCCAAAAAGCAAACTTTGCATTATATCCACTACGTTTAGTCATTAGTTTCACCTCATATATATTATAACATTTCCCCTATTATACCTATGTTTTGGGCATAAAAAAAGAACCTCAACCGGCAAAAGTTGAAGTTCAAAAAAAGGAGGGAATTAAAATGAACAAAAAAGAATTTGAGAATAGAAATAATGCCCCTTCGTATTTTTAATTGTGGTAAAAATAGTTCAAGTAACACTAGTTCGTATATTAAATATAACAAACATTTTTTCTTTTCTAAACTATTATTTACTCTTTTTGTTTATTTTTCCAACTATACCCTTTAATTCCTTTTGCTCTTTCACCCATTTATCGAATAATACTTTAGTTATTCCATGTTTCTCTCTTATCATCTTGTAAGTAATGCCGTTCTCTATCATTTCAATTATAACTTCTATGCTTAAATGTTTCTTTAAGTATTCTATATTGTTATTAGGATAGCTTTTAGATTCCATAAGATGCTTGTTTTCAGGTCTACCTAAGAAGTTATAAAGGTTTTTGCTCTTCACTCCGTATCTATTGGCTATGTCCGTTACGCTTAAACCTCTACTTCTCATAATCTTAAACTCTTCTTCATTAAACTTTGAAGCTATGATATCTTTAGGTTTAAAGATAACTTCAACCGCCTCTTCTTTTTCATTTTCCGACATTTTCTCGCCGTTTAATTTAACACCTACTTTGTTTCTGTAATCCTTAGTTAGTTGTTCAATACCCTTACCTAATTCATTTAGCTCCTTTAAGGCGGGACATCCTAAACATTCGTCATGGATAGTATTCAATCGACTAGCGTTTATTGGACACTTTCTGCAATTGTCATTAAGCGTCTTTTCAACTTTACATATTAACTCGTATCTGCTTTTAATAATCTCTCTCTTATTCATTTTAATTATCCCCTTTTATTTGTTTTTGTAAAATGTTCCGTCTTCTCTTTTGTTCAGCTTGTACTTATTTACGAAAGAGCGTAAAATCTTATATTCACAATCTAGCATTTCAGCAATAGACACAAGACTATGATTTTCGCGTAAATACTTTAAGTTTTCTACTTCTAAGTCTTTCTCTAGGTCCGACAACTTTTCATATTTATACAAACGTTCAGTGTAACAGTCTGCCTTTTGGCCTCTATCGCTTTCCCAGGATTCTTTATGAATCTTATGTGCTGTTAATGATTCCAGTTCTGTACCTAAGTTTCTAAGTTCTTTATAAAAAGGACATTCTAAGCATTTAATCCTGTTTTTATCGCCATCTTTAAATGGGCAATTGCTACATTCATTGTCAAGAATTTTACTAACTTTCAAAGTAGTCTGTAAAAATAGCTTATTTCTTTCCTTGCGTTCTGTCAACTCTTTTTTTCTATCAACCTTTTTGGCAGGTTGTACTATATCTAAATTGAATATATTAACTTGCTCTTCGTAATCCTTCATAATTACCCCCGTTATAAGTAGAATAAGTGTCCCGATAAGTTTTTATTTAATTCGATAGCCTCTTTTTCAAAAGTCGACAATGGTATACTTTTCCTTCCGCCCTCTATAACGCCTTTAACGTACCTCTCAAGCGTTTTAAAGTGTAACCTGAAGTATTTGTCATCCGAAGTAAAATGAACGATTAGGAAGGCTTCAGCGCCCTTGTAATGCCACGACCGGAGCAATTCGTATTGGTGTTCGTGAATATTAGCTAAAGGTAACGACTTGCCTTTTGTTTCTTTAGCATCAAAAATTACAATACTGTTATAACTGATTCCTACATAGTCGACCCACTCGCCAGTTTCTGTATGTCCTATTTTCAAGCTTTTGTTCTTCTCGTATGTACGAAGCACTTTGAAAGGCGTTGGTATCTTTCGGACATCAGCTATATTTTCCGCTCTATAAAATTCGTTAGTTTTATCTATTAACATTTCTAACGACTTGCCTCTATTTGCGTATTTACTTTTCATTACTTGCCACCCAATATTCCGTTTTTTCTAACTGGTAATAATCCTCTATGATTTAAGTCGATTGATATTAATAAAAATTCCGTTTCCGTTAATTCCAATTCCTTGCATATTTCTTCAGGTGTAAAACCTAATGCGTATAATCGAATAAAGTCTGTTTTAGTCTGTAGTGTAAATTGCATTGTAACTTCCTCAAAACCTTCTTTGAATAATTGGTACATGTTTATACCTCCTTAAGAGAAAAGGGGCTTGTAGCCCCCTTTAAATGCGTTAGAATGGCAAATCTGATTCAGTAACAGCGAATGGGTCTGTCGGAGGTGTATATGCTTGTTGTTGAGATTCCTGTTTTTTAGATTCGACGAATGTAATAGAATTTACAATAACGTCTGTAGTGAAAACTTTTGTTCCGTCTGATTTTTCGTAACTTCCTGTTTGAATTGACCCTACTACACCGATTTTATTACCTTTAGCAAAGTTATTAGCGATAATTTCCGCTGTCTTGCTAAAAGCTTTACATGAAATAAAGTCTGATTCATATTGCCCCGAAGTTTTATCCTTGAATTGACGTTTAACCGCGATTGTGAAGCTTGCAATTGCCATTCCTGAAGCTGTTACCTTGTAATCTACGTCACGCACTATATTTCCAACAAGATTTGTAGTATTCAATTTACATTACCTCTTTCATTTTTAATTTATTTTCCTTAATTCGTTTCTCGAATGACTTAATTTTTCTTTCAATCTTAAGTTTCTGAATATTTCGAGCAATATTCCAATTGTCTGAAGCTAGTACTTGCTTCAATTCGTTCTCTAAACTACGTATCTTGTTAGATAAAATTATATTTACGTCTTTTAACAAATTATATTGATTCACTTCCATCCCTTCTCTCTCATAAGTTTTAATACCGGCTCAAAATTCGGTAGTCTAATAGTTCCTTCTTTCCCTTTAATCATTGTCACGCTTTCTAATTTAAAGTTAGGAGGTACACGTCTTTTCATTTTTTTTGGCATTTGAACAATTGCTATGCCATTTCTAATTTGCATTCAACCATACCTCTAACTTTCCTACTAAACTTCTAACATCCTGTTTACTAAGAACAATGCCCATAACGCTGTATAAGTATTTCCCGTCTTTGCCGTAATACTTCTCAACTTCTAGACCTTCATTTAGGAATAACATTGATTCTTTGTCGATTTCATCCACATACAATTTACTATTTTCTTCTCGTTTACATTTGAATTCGCTCATTTTACATAACCTCCGACATAATTTTTTTAAATTTTTCTAATTCTACTTCTTTTAAAACTATCGCTATACAATTACCATCTTGTTCTGAATAAGAATTAAAAACTATGCTATCTTCATTCAATTTAATGTCTAAAAAATCGTTTTCGCCATAATGACAATTTAACTTCATTTTACATACCCTCCATTTTCTTTGCGATTCGATAAGCTTCTTCATAATCTTTGCTGTCTAAAGCCTTGTCTAGCATTTCTTGGAAGTCTTTTTTTGTTAATACGTCTGGTACTGGCATTTCTTCGTTAATCCATTGTTTAAGCTTTCTATCAGCGTAACCATCAAGCGCTTTTTCCATATAGCTTTTAAACTGTTCTGCCGTTAAATGATCAACCTCTTCTAGTTCATCTAAGAATTCTTCGTCCATGTCTTCTAATGTGTCCCATGAATAACCTTTAGATTTTACTGTCCCGCAATATTCGATACCGTTATCCAAGAAGATCGTTATAACATTCTTACCTATCCAATCAACTTCTCCATATTCGTGTTCATTCTTGCTGTAGTAATGGAAAATTATAACTCGTTGACCCTCTTTAACGTTTTCCATTTCTTGCCTCCTTTTTAAGCTAAGACTACTATACCATTCTATAAATATAGTTGTCAACTATTTCCTGTAAAAAAATTCAGAAACTTTTATTTATTGTTTAAAGTCTACAATCTTAGATATTTCTTTATGGAATTTAAGATTAATAGTACCTATACGTCCACCTCGATTTTTAACAATAATCAATTCCATAATATCTTTGTCTGTTGTGTTAGGATTGTAAATTTCGTCGCGATATAACATTCCTATAATGTCTGCATCTTGCTCTACTTGCCCACTGTCGCGTAAATCGGATTGCATGGGTCTTTTATCTTGTCGTTGCTCCACGTTCCTAGAAAGTTGCGATAAAGCTATTACGGTACAATCTAATTCTTTCGACATTGTCTTTAAGGCTTTTGAAATCTCGCCTATTTGTATATTTTTATTAGCTTCAAGTCTTGGGTCGCCTTTAATCAATTGTAAGTAGTCAATGAACACAACCATATGTTCACCCGGATATTTACGTTGTACTAATCTACATTTTTGTTTAATGTATGCCATATCGACAGCAGGCTTATCGAAAATATGTATCTTAGATGACCCTATTGCACCTATTGAATGTGTAGCTCGTTCCCAATGCTTGTCATTAAACATTTGTACCGGATTACGCATTAATTCTGAATTTACGTTCCCTACACTACTAATCATTCTTTCTACCATTTCCTCGGTAGACATCTCTAACGAAAAAATTACAGTAGGTTTATCGTTTTTAATACTGTGCGCTTCTGCTATGTTTGTAACTGTTGCACTCTTACCCATTGCAGGTCTTGCGCCTATAACGATTAGCTTCTTGCGTTGTAAACCATTGATATACTTATCTAATGTCTCAAAACCACTAGAAGCCCCTTTAATACCTGTATTAGACACTTGCATTGATTCGAATACGTTTTGTAACGCTTCCTTTACGCTTCCGTCTTCTGAATCTAAAGAAGTTCTGTCGCTTATATCGGCTAGGTCATTAATCATTTTGTCATTAAAGTTACCGAAATCAGAATCTATCAACAATTCCATATTCTTTTGCATTAACATATATGCTTCGCGCTTTTGGTACTTTTCCAATAAAAGTCTTTGCGTTTGTTCAAATGTGTTCGCCGAAAATTCCGCTTGCGTTAACTCTTGAATGTATTTGTATCCACCTGCATTATCTAATACCTGCTTTTCAATAGCTTTGTTAATAACCGCCATTAAGTCTGGCTTAATACCTTTCTTATATATGTCTTCTATAACCTGCATAATTGTTTTATTGTTGGTATAATAAAAGTATTCAGACTTAACTAAACACTTTTCCATTAGTTCTGGGTATTTAAGGATACCACCTATTATACTATTCTCTAAATCTAAGTTTATAAGTAATTGTAACTTGTCTTCCATTATTCAAGACCCCCAATAATGCTTTTTATCTTTTGTAAGTAGCTATCCACTACTTCTTTAGGTAAAGCATTTTTTTTATGTTCTTCCATTGATTGAATATAAGCTTCTGTTTCCTCTGCTGTTGGTACACCTCGTAAAACGTCCCTATCGTCCTTCACAAGGTCTTTAATGCTCGGAAGGTAACTACTCTCCTTAATATGATTAAAAAGGTTTTTAGATACCTTCTGATAAGGCTCGTCAGCTAGGAACAACTTTAGATTCTCATAGAAAGCTTTTGTATCCATATTTCTCATTTGGTTTTGGTAATTGTTGTAAATTACCTCTGCTATTTTGTTCAATTCCTGTAAATTCATTTGTTCCGACCTCCCATGGTTTTGATTCATTTGTAATTAATTTACTTTCGTTCTTAACTTTAACACTTTTACTTTTTATTTCAAGTACCAATCTATCGAATTGTTCTCTTAGTTTAGAAGTAGATAGAATGTTTTTAAACCAAAAATTATCTTTTTGACACCATTCTATAACGTACATTATTTGTTCTTCCGTTCGTTTATCTCTTTCTCTCATTAATCTTATTGAATTTGCCCAAGTTTCTAAATTTGGTTTTTTAGCATTTGGATTATTTTCTAATATTAAATCAAATAACCTTTTAGATGATTCAATGTCAAAACTTGAAAAGTTAGGACGTATATTATTCTTTTCTTTTTCTTTTTCTTTTTCTTTTTCTTTTTGTCCCCGTATCGTCGACGTATCGTCACACGTATCGTCACACGTATCGTAAAAAGCTTGATATAAAGCCTTTATTCTACCTTCTGCTATACCTTTAGAAACCAATTTTATAAGTTCTAAATCAGTTACTTCCTTAAGTTCCGACTTGATACAATCTTCTACCGGCTTACCACCTTTGTTTAAATTGTATTTTCCCCAATTCAATATTGCCATTTCCCTAGTTTCTTTATTGTACTTAATGACTTTATGGTAAGATTCAAAGCGCTCTAATAAAGATTTAACCGATTCTATGCTATAACCTAAATCGAATGCCATTTTCTTAGTTGATATTTCATATATCCCGCATTGTTTAGTGCTAGGATTAGTTAATAGATATAACATAAAATATTTATCTTCTGGTGTCATTTCTTCCGATACCTTAGAATCTTCCCAAAATAACGTATAAACAACTCTGTATTTACCTTTACTCATTTTATTTTTCCTCCTCGTATGCTCTTAATTCGTTTTCTAAAGCCCCGTAAGGATTATAACCTTTGTTTCCGTTTTTTGTAAAGTTTTGTTTTTCTTCGTAAAGCGAATTTTTAAGCGATACATAATCGTCTTCTAGGTTAAATTCGTTCAAAAACTTAGTAGGGTATGTTTGGTACTTAAAGCTACTATCTTTTGCTTGTAAGTAATCCATGTAATTAAGAGTGTGTTCTATTATTTCGTTAATAGAATGTTTTTTAGCTACTTTATCGAAAGCTTTCATTGCTTTTGACTTACCAACTTTTTTGTTATAAGTATTCCAAAACTTTTCGAAATTTAAATCTTTTTCATACGCAGGTACATTTTGATGTACATATGTTTTATTATTAGTATTTATTTTATTAGTAATTAGTTTATTAGTATTTAA